>Ga0181400_1000603_pt1 | contig 15404 bp, 14 predicted proteins | sample 23SPOviralmetaG_FD_130129 | JGI IMG/M metagenome (GOLD analysis project Ga0181400, IMG submission 130129) | Marine viral communities from the oligotrophic San Pedro Time Series (SPOT) site, San Pedro Channel, CA, USA - 23 SPOT_SRF_2011-06-22 | ecosystem: Environmental > Aquatic > Marine > Strait...
GTCTTCTTCTTTTCATAATTGCTTCCAGAATTTGGTGCATAAACAGATACAATAGTGAAGTCTTGAAAGTACATTATAATTATTCTACCTTCTGTGTCTTCATAACCAGGAATACATGTTTCAATTTTATTAGGAGTTAATTTTTCAGAGTAGAAAATACATGTACCAGAGTATCTGTTTGGACCTCTATGAGATTGTTCTTTTGATTCATTAAAAAAGGACTTAAAACCTTGAATCTTAAATCTATTACCTTGAGAAACTTCACATCTTGTTTCTTGAAAACAAATTATATCCGGATTAAGAGAAAGTATCTCTTCAATTGAACTTCCAGATTCTACAAGAACATCTTTTACTTTACCTATTTGAGCACTTGTCTTTTCATTGAAAATTCTAGAGCGAATGCCATTCACGTTCCACGATACGATCTTCATTTTAATTTAATATGATTCTTATTTCTTTTATTAATTTTTTTCTGTAATAATTTGATTAGTTATTAAAAATCTTTGAGCATCTTCTAAATTATCCGTGAATTTTAAAGGTCTTTGATCTGGAGGTTTATAAAGTTTTGTTACAAAGTCATAAGTATCTTGCCATCTTTGCGCTCCACTTGATATTATACAACATGAATGTAGATGTTTTATAAATATCTGATGTAATTCTGTTATAGTTTGAACAAGCTTTATAAATGCAGCAAGAGGTAAGTCTTGTTCTCCTTTTGCTTTAATGTTAATTATCATAAAGTAAATTTCATTCTGTTCTTTAACGTAGTTCCACGTTGATTTAAAATAATCTATAAATTCTAAAAATCCAGGATCATTGTATTTTTCATCTGAAATTATATTTACTTCAAACATCTTATTTTCTGGATATAAATTGATATTAACTGTTGGCCTTTCAAATACAATAGGCATTGTTTATCTAAAACTAATATAAAAATAATCTTTTTTATGCGAAAATTACGTTTTTATAGATATATTAAAATATGTTTGTATTATTGTTTGTTAAACCTCATGGATTCTATCTGGGCAGATATGGACGCTTGTTTGGAAGAATTTAAAGAAATTAAAAAAGAACATTTAGGATGTTTACATGATGATATAGAAACACACGGAGGATTCGAGGTTTGTAATAAATGTGGCGAAGTTGTAGGTAGAATTTTTGAACAATGTGAATGGAGCAACTTTAAAAATGATGACGGAAGCTATCAGAAAAGTACACAAAGAGGTGATGCTTATAACTGTGATAATCCTTATACTATAAACGGAACTGTACCAGGTTTTAATAAAAACTCTTTTTTAATGAGACTTCATTATCAACAGACATTTTCTCATAAACAGAAGACTTTCTGGAAAACATCTGAAAGATTTTCAGACTATTGTGGGTTATTTGGACTACCAGATTCGGTACTAACAGAGGCGAAGAATATGTGGCATCTTTGTATGGAATCTGGAGTGTTAACAAGGGCATCTGTAAGAAATGGATTGATAGCATCATGTCTTTACTATGCAAGTATTCACAATAATATACCAATAGATAGACAAACTATAATAGACGGAGTTGATGGTAATAACAAAGGATTTCTTAAGGGTGAAAAGATATTCATGCAAATAATGGAAAATAATAAAAAGTACTCAAACTTGGGTAAAACTACATTAGATATAAAAGATAACGACTCTTTCATAAAGTTTACTCATACACTTGAACTTCCTTTCAAAGTTTCAACAATGTGCAATCAAATGTATGAAAAATACAAAGACAGGCTAGACTCTGTTACACCTAAATCTGCAATAGCTGGAATACTGTTTCATGTTGTCAAGAATGAACTGGGACTAAAAACTCCAAGTAAGAGTAAAATATCCACAGTAGTAAAAGTGTGTATACCAACTATTAATAAAGTATTAAATATATTAGAGAAATAATTTATTAATTATTAATGTACTACTTCTGTCTTATTCTGGGATTCATATTAAGACCAAATGTTATCACTTTTAGAAATAATGCTATTCGTGGTAGTGTTTATATGAACGACACGTTGATACATTCATTAGAGCCACCTTCGGGTGGCGAATTAAAACTTTTGACAAGTCTAAATGCTGACTCGTGGGCTTACAACTGGATAATGTATATTTCGTCTCCCGATACAGAAGACTACGATGAACACTTCTATATGGACTATTTTAACATGAGAGGAATTGCTAATATGTATACATCCCCGGAGTATTTCTACTTTGGATATTTTACAGACAAAATGATAGGAACGCGTGGACCAAAGTACATCGGGCTATTTCATTTAGACAAAAGCAAAAGAATACTAAGTACAAAATTGATAATGGAGAATCCATATGATATTTCACAAGAGTCTAGACTAAGAGAGTTCAAGAAAAGTATAATTAATCTTACTGATACTGCATTTGTATTTTTTAAGATAGAAGATCTTAATAGACCCGAACAGATAAGATATTATTACTCCTGGAATTATGAATAAAAATGTTGCGTAATTATTAATGAGACCTGTCAAATTAGACTTGTATAATGAGTATGTTAAAAGAGTGGGTGCAATGGCAAAGGGTCCAGATGAATTTAGAGTTTTATTTAGAATACTATTAGCATGTGATGCAACACATGATTTTTTAGGGAGTAGAAACAAAGAAAACTCTGCATTTAAAGATAAATGCAAAAAAGCTATAAAAACTCAATTAGAAGACGATTTAAAAAACTATAAAACTACATTTGCAAAACTTAAGCCTGTTTTAAAAAATAAAACGTCGAGAAAAATTTCTTATGATAATTGGTTTAACAGTGATGATGCTACAAAGAGTATAGTTGATGCTATAATGAACTATCTTAATTTTGAAAATATATTAGCTTCAACATACACAAAAGGCGATTGTTCCACTGATAAATCTATAACAAGGACATTAGATGTAATGGCTAGATTACTAGATGATAGAACAAGCTCTTTTAAAGTAACGCCACGATTCTTCGTAGATATGTCTACGGCAACTTCCAATCTTTTACCAATTTTATCTTCTGTTTTAAATTATAAAATAAATAAACAATATAATTGTCCGAGTCCTTCAATAAATGTTAAATTAGTAAATGATATAGCTTCTAAATACGATCCTGCAAATGTAGAAACTATATTTACTGTATTTAAAAATAATGATTTATTAATTGACACTTATGAAAAAACTTCTTTTGAAATAAGTTTATTCGGAGAAGTAATTATTGTATGTGAGTTGGATCCTTATTTAAATAGTTATGGTATCAGAAAAATTAAATTAAATGTCTTCAAATTTTTTAATATATCATCTCCGGTTCCATTTGGAGAAAACAATGATAAAAATACTGTTATTCAAAATAATAGTGTGAGAGGTTTAATAGAGAATATTAAACCTCTTACGGATTATAAAGAAATATACAAAATAATGATTTCTAAAACACTTGGAGATTTTTTACAAATCATGACTTTTAAAAATGATAATATAATTATACTTGGTAAAGTTAGGGATACTACTCCAGTTTTTATTACGGGAGATCATATTTGTAATTGTATAGCTAGTTTATTTAGTAGATATGTTATAGGCGAGACTTTGAATACACTAAATCCAGTAGTAGATAGTTTGGGTGTTTATGTACAAAGGGGATCTGAAAAAGTGTTAAGTGAAATACCATCAACATTGGTTGATGTAAACCGAAGAGAATTTGAAAGAAGAGACGCAGCAGAAACATTAGCTGATTTTGCTAAAAGAACTAGAACTACGGAATTCGGCAAAAAGGATTCAGTTTCAAATTTGTCTAACAAGACACTTAAAGAACGACTAAAGTCTGTAGGAATAAAAATAACAAAAACTGTTCAAGGTAAGAGAAAAGAGTTGTCTCGTATTCAATTAGAATCTCTTGCGAGAAAATTTAAGAAATTACAAATGAAAGCTAAGAACAAAGGTATTAAACTTAAGACTAAAAAGGGTAATTATAAGTCTGAAGTTACACTAGTAAAAGAAATAGAAAAAATAAAGACTAAGTCCCGTTTTGGTTCATGACAGAAACACAAGAGCAACTTTGGCTGAGGCTTCCCAAATGTAATGTAAATTGCACAAATTATTCTTTGAATGACGTCATAAGATAAAATCAGTTTCTTATGACTGAGAAAAAAGAATATAAAAATTAAGAATATTAGATATTAGATGTTAACGACACTTTGTTTATTTTTATCATTTAATATCAATGTTGTAAGTATACCTTTTGACAATGGGGCAAATATAAAAGGATCTTCAAAAGCTTTTGATGAAATGAAAGAAGATCTAAAATTTTTAAATATAGAAGAAATTCACGAAGTTGAAACAAAAGATAAACATGTTCGTGAAGTTCTAGAAGATGGTCATATAACTGTTTCAGAAGTACTAGAGAATAATAAGTTTCCTTTAGTAATTGGAGGTGATCATACAATAGCAATCTCAAGTATTTCTGCGTGTAATGAATATTGTTTTAAAAATGACTACTCTTTAGGTGTCATTTGGTTCGATGCACATGCCGACTTCAATACTATAGATTCTTCTCCAACTGGTAATCTTCACGGAGTACCAGTTTCTGTACTGTGCGGACATACTCTAAAGTTCATTGGCTTTGGAGATCATCTAGATCCTAATCAGTTTGCTTACTATGGTGTGAGAGACTTTGACTCTATAGAATTTGATAGGTTTCAGAAGTATAACATGACTATTTTACATGACACTTTAGATTTTCAAGAGTTTATTAATTCATTTGATAAAATTCACATAAGTTTAGACCTAGATTGTCTAGATCCTTCTTTTATAACATGTATAAATACTGCGATATCAAATGGTCTTCTTCTAAAAGATGTAATAAATAAACTAAGACTAATCAGAGATTCTGGTAAACTTATTTCAATGGATCTTGTAGAGTATAATCCTACATTTGGAAATGATATTGACGTAATTATTAAAATTTTAAATTTCTTGATATATAATTAAATGATAACCGAAGGTTTTCTAATTTTTCTTGCTATAATGATATTATTAGCTTTATTTGGTTTTGGTTCGGGCAGTATAGATGTTTCATTTTTCTTTATTTAAATAAAATTTATATAAAGAAATAGTTTATAATAATATTAAATATCGTTATGGATATAATTAAGGTTTTAATTAATACATTGAACAGTGATTATATAACCTGCTCTCGAAACAGGAACAATAAGAACGTACACGGAAAAGCATGAATCAACTCGTTGGTTAGGAGAATCTATTAAAAACGGTCATATTATTTCAATAGATATAGAACCAAAACATATAGAAGTTTCAAAACAAATTTGTAAACATTTGAACAATATACAATGGATAGAAGGTGAATCTTTAAAAGTAATGGAAAAACAAGAAGAATCCAAGTTTGATTTTATATTATTAGATTCTGTAAATGACAAGGATTATATTTTTGAAGAATTTAAATTAGCATTAAAACTAATAAAATTAGGTGGAATTATATTGATAGATGATCTTGGTGTAGGTGTAGACAATGCAATACCAGATAAATCTCAGTATGGCGCAGTTAAAGGTGTAAAGGTATTCAACGTATTAAAAGAAAATAATTTATTAAAACATTTAAAGCTACATCAGAGTAGAAAAGGTGTACAAGGAATATTCATAAATATCCAAGAAGAATTAAAACAATTTAATTTTTAATGGAATGAATTTATCAGTAATTAAAATATTAATTCATAATAATAATGTCTGAGTGTCTACAATATTATTATGAAAATCCAGAAGACGCAGAAAAATATAAAATAGAATGCAAGAATAGAGACTTTAATAATTTAAATTCAATTGAAAAATTTAACAATAAAGAATTATTAGAATTTATAAAAAAGGAGTATTCTTCTAATGCATTTCCAGAAAAATCACCTTTTGAGTTTCCAGAACAATACATCGATCTATCTAATGAACAAATTTGTAGATCATCTGATATGTCTCTAGCTCCTCAGCAAAAGTTTATGGGACAAGTCATGGGACCAAACAGTAATTTTAATAATATATTAATATTTCATGGTCTTGGTTCTGGTAAATCTTGTACTAGTATTGTAATTGGTGAAGCACTTAAGAATGCTAGTAATCAAAGACTTCTTTATGTAGTTCCAGCACCTCTTGTAGATCAATACTACGAAGAGATAACCGGTGAAATAAGAAATGGTAAATTCTTCTCATGTCCTTCATTTTGTTTAGTTAAAAAAGATGGAAATCTTGAGAGAGACTTTTATGTATCACAAAATCAAAATTCTATTCTACTTGGAAAAATGAGAAATGTTGAAACAGAAAATAACAAGTTATTCGAAATTCAAACAAGAATAGAAGAAGGAGATAAGTCTGCAAAAACTCTAAAGGATTTTAAAAGTCAAGAAAACCTAATTCTTCTTAGAAAAAGAGATCTTAAGCAGTATCAGACACAGATACGTGGGAAGATAACTAGAACTTTTGAGATAATAAGTCACCAAAGATTCATAGAGTCAATATTTAAAACAACAAAAGAAGGCAATCTAATTAAGAATACTCGTCTTCTAGAAGATTCTGCTTTATTTCACGAGAATGGACTACTAATTATTGACGAAATTCAACGTCTTGTTAGTGCAGGTGGTATATTCTATAAGAAATTGTATGATGCTATTAAATATTACTTTCATCCAAAGCTTAAGATGGCTCTTCTTTCTGCTACTCCTATTTATGACAATCCATTTGAACTAGCATTGACTATAAATCTCCTTAGACCAAGAATTCCCTTTCCTTTGGAAAAGGGAGAATTCTACAAGAACTTCATAGGAGAACTAGACGACGATAATAATTGTGTACCTATGTCTGGTTCTAAAACTTGGATATCTGAGAATTCATGTGTTATAAACAAGGAACTTATTTCATACTTGTGTTCTGGTTATGTTTCATATTTCAAGGGTGGCAATCCAAATGCTTATCCTTATAAGAGAATTATAAATTTAGAACATACTTTTTCTCTACAACACAAAGCAGAATACATCGCCGCTCTTCGTTCTGATGTAACAAAAGACTCAGACTTTAAAAAAGATTCGTCTAGAAATATAGGTTCTTATGAAAATGTTCTACTTGGAAACTATGAAAATGAAAATGAAGATAGTATATCTGGAATGTATGTTACTACACAACAGTATTCTAATATTTTCTTACCAAAGATAGGTGATACAATAAATAGAACTATCACCGAGAAAAAACAAGCACTTGAACTATTTAGAAACATAATTAAGAGTCGTAAGTTTGAAAATATAGGTGAAATTATAAATTTCATAAGAGCAACTTATTCATCAAAATTTGCTAGTATAGTAGAATTAAGTCTTAGTTCAAACGGACCCGTATTCATATTCTCTAATTGGTTAACATATGGTGTAGAACCATTAAGTATAATTTTAGAAGCATGTGGTTTAGTAAGCTTTGAAAAACAAGATCGTGGTTTTGGTAAATACTTTCTTTGGAGTTCTGAAACAAAAACAAAAGACAAGGATGGTACACTCATTAAGAAGGCAAAGAGTACATTCAATTCTATTGAAAACAAAGATGGTTCTCTCTTAAAGATTATTCTTGGAACTAGATCTGTTATGGAAGGCGTATCTTTTAAGAATGTAAAACAAGTCCATATAACAGAACCTTGGTGGAACGAATCCAGAATTGAACAGATTCTAGCGCGTGGTTCACGTTTCTGTAGTCATTCATCATTACCATATGAAGAACAATATATAGACATGTACAGACATTATTCTGTGTATCCAGGAGCTGGAACAGAGCCAGATCAAGATGCTTTGTTGATGTTACAAGAAGAAGGTAAACCATCTGGATGGAAAGATTTTGAAAGATATGGAATAGATCAGAAGATGATGATGGCTTCTATAAAGAAGTATTCTATCAATACAGAATTGAATTCTATAATTAAAGGATGTTCTATTGACATAGAAATAAACAAAAACGGTAATCTAATAAGACTTGAAGAGAATATTATACCTCTTCAGAATGGATACTACCAGATTTACTATAAGAATCCTTCTAATGGAAGAATGTACATCAGAGAAGGAATTGAAAATCAAGTAACACGTGAAGATATATCTTCTAGAAGATACTCTTTCCCAAATAAAGACTTGCCTATACGATTTACAGAAGCTGGACCTTCGGATACTGGGGAATTTACTACTTACCCAGATTCGGAAGTTTTGACAGAAAGAGAAGTAAATTCAGATCTTATCATGAGAGAAAATATAGAAGTATATGATTCTGAAAAGACTTTTGAAAAATTAGAAATTTCAGATGAAATTAGAAAGAATACTCTAGAGTTATACAAAAAGTACACTTTATTTCCAGAACTAAGGAGAAACTATTTAAATGAAAGTGGAGATTCTGTCATAACGTTTAAGGACGACGAAAGAAAAAGAATTAATTTAATAAAGTGTATTAAAGAATTGGCTATTAAGAATTTAGTATCACAAGCAACTAAAAGAAGTATCGCTAAAGAATTCAGTAAAGAGTCTGCAAAGCAAAAGATGAACGAAAAAGTTTTAGAATTAGTATACGTTCATAAGATATACCCCGAGTCTTATATTCAAGAACTTCTTGATATTGCTATATCTAACCCAGAATCTATAAATGAAATGTTAAAAACGCTTTCTAAAAAATAAAATTTAAAAAAAATATATAAGATTTAATATAAATGAGTGCTGAAACATTAAAATTTTTTGAGGACAAATCCACTACCTCTATTATAAATTGGATGATGTCCCATCTAACAGAAGAACAGATACGAATGTGTTTAGATCAATCTGGTATTCCAGATACATCTGCTATTTCAGAACCAGAACCAGGACCTTCGACTGTTCCAGAACCAGCTCCACTTCCAGCTCCAGCACCAGCACCAGCACCAAGCGGTTCAAGGTCTGCTACAGAGATATTTACAGATAAATATAGAAAAAAGTGTTATGATACTCCATATCTAATTAAGACAGTAACAAGAGAAGGTGTTGAGTACTATGAATTTAAGGAAGTAGAAGAAGAAGATATAGAATTAAATTCAGGTCTTTCTGGAATGATAGGTCAATTTAAATGGGTTTTTTCAAGAACACCGGTTGCAAAATTTAAAGACTTTTGTACAGACGAAGATAAAGAGATATTCTCTATCATAAAAGAGGAGAATATGTCTGCCTTCTTAAATGCTCCTCCAGAAGTACTATCTGTATCTAGAGAGTATATAGCAAATGGATTAGAATCTCCTATTCCAGTAGCACCTGAATTACCAACTCCAACACCAGTCGTACCGGAAGTTCCGATATCAGAATCTATGGTAAAAGCTATTAGAATTCAGCAGACTACAAGTGAAGAAATAAGAAGAGACTATCCAGATCTATATCAAAGAGGAATTACAATGTATCCAATATTCGTATACGGTTCCGATGGAGACCGTGTTCTACATCTTAATGTAGAAATAGACGCATCTGGAAGACTTGTTCTTGTAGAAGACTCTACTAACAAGAGACTTCTTAATAGCAAGTTTAAGAAGGTACTTGCAAATCTAAATAATGCTGTCACATCTGGTCTTTACAATGCACCAGATAATATAAGAAATGACATCAACCAGGCTTTAAGAACTGTAAATAGTTCAATTCCAAAGAAAATAGAAGCAATTTACGATCCAGAGAATGTAAGAGGTTATACTTTCTTTGGAACATTAGATGATGAACCTTTTGAAGAAATAGACATGGAAGATGTGCAAGCATCATTAATGGAAGAACAAGAAGGATTTCCAGTAATGAAATTAAAAGAGACCAAGAAGGTCTCTGACATGTCAATTCCAGAATTAGAGGAAAGAGCAAGAAAGCAATTTGGACCAGACTACATTAAAAAATACAAGCCTATTAAATATACAAATGCGATTGGTGTAGTAAATGTCAAATACATACGCCGGGAACCAAGTGAGTCCGAGGAATATGAAATGGTTGAAAGAACCCCATTTGTAGAATTTCAAGGCAGACCCGCTGTAAATGACGGACCAGGAAGATTCGGAGAAGACGATGATCTACTTTTCTAATTTACTTTTTCTTTTTAGAAGGTTTTTTAGTAATAACTTTGCCAGATAGTCCACTAGATTTCATACTTTTTGTTAATGAAGAAATACTTGGCGTTAATCCTAATTCACTTAAATCACCAAGTAAGTCTTCAGTGGCCATATGTTCAGCCATATTTATCATATCTTGCTGTTTTATGTAAGCACGTAGTCTTTCTTCTTCATAATTAGTATTAAAAATTTTGATTAGTCTTTTAAAATTGTCAGATAAAATAATGTTCCATACATCCCCTAGTTTATTTACATAGCCATGAAAAGTTTCATAATTATTTTTATTTTCAATTAGTACTTTTCTAAAAAATAGTACTTCACCTTTTATTTTGGGGTCTACATCTTGTGTCTTAAATATATATCCACCCATAGAATCTATTATATTATTCTGAGTTCTCTCCATTTGTTTTAATTATTATAATAAATGTTAGATTATATTTTTTTTAGTAATTTTGCAGTAAATTATGAATACTAAAAAATAATTATAATTATAGAGTAAATGTTATCATTAGAGATATCTTCGTTGGGTTCAGCATGTGGCAAGAATCCATTTGAGTCTAGAAATAAGACTATCTTTACGCAACTTTGTAAAGAACAAAAGAATAAGTATAAAAATCTAATGTTTTTAAACGGAATAGTTCTTCTGAGTGATAAAATTTCAAAAGATCAAAAGTTTAAAGATATCTATAATCATTATAAAAATTCAGCAAAATCAACTGAAGATTTTTCTAATATCGAACGAAAGGTAGTTGAAACATTTAAGAAAGAAGAGCCAAATGAACCGGTAGAAAATTTGGTAAAAGTTATGAGAAATGATCTTAGAAAAGATTGTGGTAAAAATAATGAAAATGGAATTATAAAGAGAAAAAGTTATAAAAAGGGTAATAACAAACTTTGGACTTATAAAAGTGAACGTGGTTGGGAACTCAAAGGCTTTCATGATGCTTCACAAGAAGAAACGGTAATTGAAGTTAAAACAAGAATGAGTATCAATAATGTAAGGAAAAATGAATATGACTTATATCAATTATTCGGATATCTCTTTGTAATGCAAAAAACAAAAGGAAAGATAGTCCAGATGTTTAACAATGAGATATTCGATTCTGACATTATGACTACCAAAGAATACGGAATGGTTGATATTACATTGGAACCTTTTAAAAGTAAGTATAAAATCTTTATGAGAGAAGTTAATGCTTTTTTCGAAGATGTAGTATTCTACTCTGAAAGAACTTATGACTTATGGAATGTTTTTGATAAAAGCCTCTGTCCTATTGCTAGTTATGATCGTGATGGTATCTACTTTAATATAAAACCCGGATTTGAAAAAATTATTAAGCTTATTATTTAATTGGAACAGTTCCTTTCTCAGTTATAACATTTACAACGGGTTTCGACCCATTATTAATTATTTCCAGTGCTTGAAGCTTTTTATCAGATAGTTTCCCTCCAAATGCTCTAGAAAGAGTTACGTCTGTTCTTATAAGAGTTCCGTTGCAAGCTGTATTAATTTCCTTGTAACTTGAATGTCCCATTACAACGTAATTTACACCTTTAAACTTCTGAATCTGTTCATTTATTCTTTTACAATTTTCAGCACTTATAGTTTTTGTTTCGGAATAATTCCGTGAGAAAACTGGATTAACTTCGTCTGATCCATTTAGATAAGGTGGTATTTTACCTTTGCCTTGTAACCACAAAGAAGTTTCTCTATTGATCTTTGATATGTCTACGTAGCCTTCTTTATTTAAATTATTATTTAATAATTCGTCTGTAATAGAACCATGAACAAACAAAAATTGACCTAATTTTAAAAGCAATGGTCTTGTTCTACCCATGAGAGAACCACCGAGACCTCCGGGACTTAAAAACTTTATACGCTCGGCATTGTAATTCTTTTTAAAAGCGTTTATATCAGCTTCCTTTACAAAGTCTTTTATAAACTTCTTATCCGAAGCTAGATAATGAGGATATAATTCATGATTTCCAAGTATAGATATTACTCTTCCTCCTTTTAATTTAGCCATTGAATCTAGTTCTAGTATAAAATTCATTATTTCTACTTCTCCGCTTTGCTTTAAGAATTCCTCGTCTATGACTACACCTGGTCTTTTACCATCTAAAGTATCTCCCAACTGAACTAAATGGGTATCTTCTCCTATCCATTTACCAGTACCATCTATTAGACTACACATTAGAATAACTTTCTTAAAAACTTGAAAATCTCCATGAATATCTCCTATACATACTATTCTTTTTGGAACTGTCATTTCTTTATTACAAACATTTAAAAATTTGCATAGTTCTGTGTCTGTCATTCTTCCAAGATGCGAATTCTTATGAATTATTAATGTTGGATATCCGTCTATAAGAAATTGTTCTGATAATTTAATGTACTCTTTATTGTATTTTGAATATCTTTTAGTGCCGTCGCTTTTAAGTGTTATCTTAAAAATCTCGTAATTGTGTTTTGTATAATTTAATTGAGTTTGTAACATGTCGCAAAATATACAATTTTCCATAGAGTAAAAGAAAAGAACCCCCTTTGGAACTAATTTACGATTATCTTTTCTAGTAAAAAGATAAACTAATATAATCAGAGCAATAGCAGCAAATAAAAGTGATATCATACTTTATTAAATATTGCAGATAAAAACTATAAATAAGAAAAACGAGTATACAATTTTCGAAAGATGAACTGCTTTGTAGTATGCGATCTTAATTGGGACAACGTTCCCATTATTATAAAGAGACTTTCTTATTTACAAGAAGGAACACGCGTGAATGTTCTCTATAATAAACTAACAGATACAATAGTTAAAAATTGCCATGACAAGGAATTAGATACAGTTAGAAGAAATTTAAGGAAGAACAAAGAAACAGAAGATTTGGTTCAAATTCTAAGTGTTTCTGACTTTTGCATGGTTTTTACAGATTTCATAGAATATAATACTCCCACAAGATTTGTCATAGATACAGCTGACGCTAACAATATTCCTTGTTTCGTTTTTTCGAATATCAACAGTGATTACATTCTGAGAGGACAGACTCATGAGACAAAGTTTAAAAAAATGATAAAATCACTTGAAAAAAGAGAAAGAAAAACTTTATCTTATGAAACAAAAGTAGAATCAATTAATAGTTCTAGAAAGGAAAAAACTTATGATGACGTGGTTAATACTTTGCGAAATAAATATTCAGAAATAAAAGAAAGGAGAGCATCGCGTTCTATAATAATTGTTCCCTAGCTTCTACAACTCCTTGAGAATACATCTCTATAAGCTCTAATCTGTTAATATTATTCATATCAGCGTATTTAGAAAAATTATCATTCTTATTACACCTAATTATAAACGAACCTTCGGGTTCTTTATTATTTATTAATGTGTGCAATAAGTTTGCATAATGAGAACCCTTTACAATTTTACCTATTATAGAATATCCGAGAATGTAGTGTTCATTTGGCGGAGATCCATATAAATTTTTACAACAACCGTCTATATAAGTTTCATCATTTATAATAACGGGTGGAAATAAAAAAGGTATACTCATAGATGCCTTAATAGCATCTTTAAGTTTTATATTCGGAGTTAGAGTATCATTTAGTATTTGATATTCATTTTTATCTACATTAGTAGCATATATGTTTACATGTATGTCAGTCTTTTTGTAAAAATCTGATAATGTAGTTTCATCTGCTAATTCTAAACCCTCTAATAGAGCATCTAAAACACCAGAATCTAGTATCGAATAAGTCCTTGTTATATTTCTTATGTCTATTCTAGCTATTTCCTTTGGATCTAAACTTAACATGTATTCTAATATTCGTGTTGGATTTCTAAATAGAGCATACATTACACTTATATAAGCTCCTATAGAACACCCGTAAATTGTTTTAAGGTCTAATAGTTCATTTTTGTGTATATATTCTAAAACTCCTAAAAATTTAAAACCGTCAAACCCACCTCCTCCTATAAATAATTCATTCATTATTTAGTTAGAAATGTATTATTTATAAGCATTTTAACGTATTTGTGTCTGTATTGCTGAATAAGTTTGTCTTTCTTAATAAATAGTGGTCCATGACCATTTCTTTTACAAAGAGTATGTGCTAATTCATGAAACAAAGCTAGTAGTATTTCATCAGCTGTATAAGGATTTCCATTCCTGTCATATATTCTAATTGCTATTTCTCTACCCTTGTCATAATTCCACGCAAGAACAGTAGGTCTATCACCATTCAATTCTTTAAAAGTTGTAAAATTAAGACTTGATCTTAGAACTTTTGCATCATTTGGTGGCAAATCATCAGCAACTTTAAAAGATATATCTCTTAGAACTCTTATTAAATCTGCAGTTTTTTCATTTCTTCCAGTGTAATATACACCAGAACTGGTTCTGAAAAAATTTTTACACGGAAAAAGTAATAAAAATAATAATATTATTAAAATATAGTTCATTAATATAATGTTAGATAATTTATTGTTTTTTTTAGGACTAAAAAGTTGGTACACAGACTTTTATCTAGTTAAGAAAAGTAAAATAAATCTAGTTTTTGATAAAGAATATAAAAAACTAAAGTCTGTTAATATGTTTATACAGAATCAAACACCTTCGCCTATAATGGAAAGATACAGAATTAATATAACAGAGAAACCCAAGATTTGCAATAAGTTTTTTTACTTAATTTATACATTTTATTCATTTTTAATTTTTCTGTTTTTATGTGTTCAACCTATTTATACACTTGTCATGTTTATAAATAATGTAAATAATATTAAATTTTTATCATCCGCACTCTTACATTTAAATATCCCTATTATCTACATATGGGCTAAGATGTATTTTAGGAATAATCACCTTGACCTTTTTGGTATCTGTAGTAAATTTAAAGTTTCGTTTATAACTATTTCCGCCGTAATTTCTATTATTATGAATTTTAGAGACATAGACTCCTTTTATAATGACTACTATTGGATTATTTATTTCGATAAGCCTACATTTTTCACAATTATAATAATAGAATGGTTATATTCTAGACTTCTAATTTTTACATTTGTTTATACATTCATATTTATAATGAATAAGCATATAACAAGATTACAGCAGATTGTATCTGATATAGACAAAAACGAATTTGTTAATTTGTCTCTCAGTAATATCATAAAAGAAATATCAAAATCAAGACACGAAATAGAATTTACTATTTATTACTTTAATAATATAATATCAATTACTACTATTCTTGGAGCAGTATCTTTAGCTATATTTTTTAA
>Ga0181400_1000604_pt1 | contig 15394 bp, 15 predicted proteins | sample 23SPOviralmetaG_FD_130129 | JGI IMG/M metagenome (GOLD analysis project Ga0181400, IMG submission 130129) | Marine viral communities from the oligotrophic San Pedro Time Series (SPOT) site, San Pedro Channel, CA, USA - 23 SPOT_SRF_2011-06-22 | ecosystem: Environmental > Aquatic > Marine > Strait...
ACACCTTGAGATTGTAATACAGGTCATGCCATCCCATGGTACCCATTCCTATGGGTCGATGTCGTAAGTTGCTACGTTTGGCTTCTTCTGTTGGATAAAAATTTATGTCAATCACATTGTCTAACATGCGCATGGCAGTAGTGATCGTCTTTTTGAGCTTGTCATAATCAACCTCCTTGACAGTCTCACCGGTCGATTCATCAACTGTTGTCTTCACATGATTGCGTAAATTGATGCTACCCAGGTTACACACAGCGGTCTCACCATACTCTTTGATAGATCTACTAGCTTCATTTTTATATCGTGTAGGCTTGGTGTGAAGTAAAATTTCGGTGCACAAGTTACTGCTATGCACTGTACCTTCGTGTTGATTGCTGTATCTCACGTTGCTAGGATCCTTAAAAGTGATCCATGGATGACCAGTTTCAAACAGTGACCGGAGCATCTTTTTCCAAAGCTCCTTCGCTTTGATCTTCCGGAAGTTTTTCAGCTCACCACGTTCTCCACGCTTCACATACTCGTCATACTTCTTGTTGAATTCTGATCCATATAAATCGTGTAACTCCGGAACTTCGTCAGGACTGAACAAACACCACTCACCATCATCAATCACCCGTTTCATGAACAAGTCAGGTATCCAATTGGCAGTGTTCATGTCGTGTGTTCGTTTACGTTCGTCACCTGTGTTCTTACGCAACGCTAGAAAGTCATCAATATCCGCATGCCAGCTTTCGAGGTAAGCACAACCAGCACCTCTACGTTTACCACCTTGATTCACAGCAGCCAACATGTCACCATATAGTTTCCAGAAATACACAGCACCTTGTGTGGTGCCATTGGTGCCGGTGATGTAACTATTTGTGGCTCTGAACGCAGTCAGGTCCATACCTAAACCACCGGCATATTTGTTTTTGAGTGCTTCTTGATGAACTCCATCAAATATACCGTTGATACTATCCTCAAATGTATTCAAGTAACAACTACTCAATTGACTGAATGAACCTCCGCTGTTGAACAATGTGGGTGTGCTGCTCATGAAATCGAAATTGCTCAACAAATTATAAAACTTGATCGCATATTTTTCTTTCTCTTCTGGTTTCTCTTTGATAGCCAGTCCCATGGCCACACGCATCCAGAAACCTTGAGGTGTTTCCATTTTGTGTTCATCGATGTGCATCAAGTATCGGTCGTATAATGTCTGTAAACCAAGATATGCAAAATTGTTGTCGCGTTCGATTTTCAGATGATTAGATAGCAATTTCAAGTCAAATTTGGTTAGATCTTTGCTAGCGATCTTTGATTTGACCAATTGTTTGATATTCACAATGAAGGTTCTACGATACTGAAACTCAAATGCATCACTATCAGCATTTTCACCAAAAACCTCTTTGTATATAGTTGCCCGAAGCAGTCCAGCTGCAACAAAGCGGTAGGCTGGCTCTTGTTCGATCAAACTTCGCGCGGATCTAACCAATGCTTGATCGATCTCTCCGGTGGGGACACCGTCATACAATTTTATTCGAGCGTTGTATACAACCTCAACCGGGTCGACTCCCTTGATTCCTGAGCATGCTCTCTCAACACACCTCTTGATTTTTTCTTCATTGAATGGTTCTGGTCTTCCAGATCGTTTAGTAACGTTCATATGCTATATTATATATGTGTTACGGTTAGATTCTACTAGAATCTGCTAATTTATTAATAACTTTTTTTATCAATTGACAACAAACAACAAGCGCTTCACCACATCGTATAACCCGGTGCTAGAAGCAACAGCAAGATAAACAGGGTATACTAATGATAAAAATACTAAAATGGCACCTCGGTAAGTTTTGGTGTGTTTTTGTTTCTCACGTTCAACACCTTCTTCAACTTTCATTTCAGCAATTAAATCATTTCTAAACTGCTCGAGCTCAATCACTTTACCATTGATACTTTTAGTATAATCATGGATATTGGTTAGTTTGTGTGTTTGCCATGAGTTTTGTTGCGTCATTATGCTGATTTGTTCAATTAAATATCGATCCGCTTGTCTCTCACAGCTGTCCAACATATACTCTGGTATGTTTGGTTTAAAGGCTGGTATTTGTAATGTTTGGTCGTTATCTAGTTGCTTACTCATACATGAGTATTTATTCAACTCACAAATTTATTGACCAATCTCCCGGTGGTCATGTGATGTACTCGGGTTTCTTTTTGATTGCTGGATGTACGTACAGTGAACGTACAATTGTCACCAACAACAATAGGGCCACTCACTAGCTCTCCATCTAATTGGAGAATGTTCACAGTGGCTCCTGTGGTCGCATCTGCAACCACTAGACGTTTAGGTGTATCCATATATGCTGTTAATATTTTACTCATTTTTTAAATTATCTATTAATTGTTTCACCTGTGGATCGGTTTTGAAGTTCAACAAATTTGAAGTGGTGTTGAAGATATTTATTTTCCTGTAATGTGTATTTTTGGAATTGAGGACCTCTGCAATAACATCTTGTGGTACATCCGACAAGCTAGAAACATCTATGTTTAACATCTCCCGGATTTTTTCAACAGTATAGCCCTTGATCAACAGGTCTTTTGCCTCCTTGCAAATGTATGTGTTGTGCAAATGTTCTTCACTACCGGATTTGGTCAACTTCCTCTCGTAGTAATCTTTTGTGGCAATCAACACCCTTCCGGTCACGACACACTTGAGTTTATTTGTTTTTTTGCTAGACATCTATTTATTATAGTATATAATCATACAAATACTAGCAAAAACCAGTTTTAACTAGTAAATAATCATGATATGGCAGAGTCAACTATCACTAAAATACTTTTAAGACGAGGACCCGACGGGGACTTGAAATTGAACGAAGGAGACACTGGCGCAGTGCTCGACATGGGTGAACCTGGTTTCACTACAAACACTTACAGACTTTATGTAGGTGACGGTGTGGTCAACCGACCCATACCACATGTGGATGAGGAGACACTCACATATGACACAACTGGTGTGCTCAAGTTGTCTGACAATTTAGCAACACAGCTCAAAACTTCAAACATCGGTGACGGTTGTGATGATACCGCGGCGATTTGCGCGCCGAATGGTGGTATATATGCCTCTAAAAATATAAATTGCGGTGGTGATGTTGTGTCATTTTGTAGTTCAGATGAACGTCTTAAAAATGATATAAAAATAATAGACGATCCGTTGGAGAAAATAAACAAATTGCGAGGGGTCACATTCGAGTGGAGTTCATTACAGGGTGTATACACAGGGCTAGACACTGGGATCATTGCCCAGGATTTAGAAGCAACCAAGCTACCTGGTATTGTGCAAGATAGAGAAGACGGCTTCAAAGCTGTTAAATATGACCGAGTTGTAGCATTGTTGATCGAGGGTATCAAGCAACTTAATCAAAAAGTAGATCACCTCACACAACTGGTCAACGATGGGGTACAATGATCCATATGGTGATAATCACGAACAGAAAAATCTGTTAGGTGGTGGTGCTGAGGGTCGATTAAATCAAGACTTTACAGAGCTGTTTGGACCAGGTCCGATCAAGCATAGTGATTTCCGAGCCAGTAACATCTCTGGTGTAAAAATAACAAAGTTAGGAAAAGAAAATTTTGAAGCGTTTGTTGATGGTGATGAGACATTAAAAGCAGGATTTGACCAAGAGACAAAGTTGAGTAAAAAAGAGTTTGGGAAGCTCATGTGGAAAGAGTATGTGAATTCCAAGAGTGGTGTACCAACATCTATAGAACAACACCAGATGGTGTTTGATAATGTACAAGAACAAACCACCTGGGTAGCACCACAAGAAACTGCCTCTGGTACACCTCAACCAACATGGAACAATCCAATCACTATCAACTTAGAATTTGGTGAAACAATAGAATTTGAAGTGTTGTTCAACGGCATGGGTGATAAGTTTGAAAATTTCCGGAGATACATGAGTGATAATTACCAGTGGTCTGTCACTCGCAGATCTGGTGGGACAATTTCACTACCGATCACTCTGACCACTTCCCGGGGAATGAGCAGAAATAAACATGCATTTCAAGCCCGGTACGCGTTTACTGCTGCTGAGTTCACAGGAGATCAAATCTTCTATGTACAGTTCACACCTAAAGACAATTTCAACAACCACGATAACATGCACAGCAATTTGTTAACCTCACGTGGACCAAGCTGGGGTACATGCTGTATTTTGAAACCTAAACCAATATCCGCTGCCCGGGCTGTAGAGCTCACAACAGATTATGATATGGAAGATTTATCTGATGACAACACGCTTTGTGTGGATGAGGAGACCATGGTGCAAACTAAAAGTAGTGTGCTTGTGAATGACCCCAGTACTGTTGGTGATGTACAATTACAATTTCTATACAAAACACCATCCGGTGCAGAATCTGTTTGGGGTACACAATCAATAAATAATGATTCTATACCGGCGGTCGATCAAGTAAAATCCTTGTCAATAACCGCCCCGGATCGCGGTGAATATCTGGTCAGGTATTTCAAGACTAGTGGGAGAGTGATTGGTGCATACTATGATCATTCAGATACCAAGATTGGTAGTTGGTCATACTCGGTAGAGAGTGATTGGACTGCAAAACTAACAATCGCAAGTGCACCTTCTAGTGACGTGTCGTATGTAAGTGCTGGTGTTCCGGGGATGATCCCCGATGTAGCTGAGAGGTCAAGATTACAAAGTTATGATATTGGCACTAGATTACCACCGGGAGAGATCTCAACTTCAGATGGTGCGAGAGAATCTATAAGCAACACAATGCCCGGGGTTTTGATCGATCACACATCTAGCAATCCACAAGATTATTTTGTTTTCAGTACACCGATTGCTGATAATACTGTGAATTCAGTTGAGTATTATTCAAATGATAATTGGGTCAAGCATTCTGATATGAATGACACTTCAAGTGTTATTAACAAATACCCATCTCCGGTGCCTGGTAATAAACATCACAGTCTCTCTGATACTATCAATATCACCAGTAGTGCGTTGTGGAGAGTGTCCAGACAGTTCAACATACCAGGGACGAGTAGTGCTTGTACCCGAGCAGGTAGTGAACTCACAGTGGTGAGTGTATCAGATGATGATTTGACTCCACCAGAGGACGTAACTCTACAAATAAGTTGGTCTAACGGCATCATGTTACAAATTGATTGGTCCGAACAACCAGAACCTCAATTTGAGGTTGCGACTCCAGATGGTAATATAAATTACAAGCTAGATGTTAAGTATATTGTAAGTTTGTATGATACTGTGACAAAAAGCACTATCAATCTAAGTGATATTGTGACTGATCAAACACAAGTGATAATTGATTCAACAAACAACACAGCATATCGTAGAGAGTTAATACCCGGTAGAGCATATCAAGCAGTTGTAAGAACTAGGTGGCATGGTGCAGATCAAATACAAAAGAATCAACATGCTAACAGCAGACGTAGAGTCAATTTTCTGAAAACTTGGACTAGTGAGTCAACAAGCAGCAATTCGATCACAGTATTTGACTGTAATGCTCCAGATTTAAGATTGGGTGATGTGAAATTATCCAGTGGATTAGTAGTACCTGTAACCACTCTCAACAATTTCAAACAACAAACTGGTTCACCTCAATGGTATGATGATAATGATGAAATATATATGTATGCTGATTCGAGTGGTTCAGATATACAATCTCCTGAGAGAGTGAAAGAAAACATACTTATTGCGCGGGTCGAGTGTAACGTGCGAGAGATATTGACATTGACATTCTCTACTAAGAGACAAGGTGCATCACCTGATACGGTTCTGACAGGTGGTCAAACCCGGGTCACGATAGGTGATAGAGAACAAGCTCAAGCCGGAGCAGATATATTGTTTTATGAACCATCTAGTGATACTGGTTTTGATATTGATGAGTTCAGTGCTGTTGTGTTGTCGCCCATGAACAGCAAAAATTTCAAAAGCGTGTTGAAATTTCACGTGGAACCTGTATACGATGATGAGAATGATCGCTCCGGTAATAGAGGTTATATCACTGTCGAGCGATATCTGAACGACTTGGTACGTGTGACTGTTCAAGACGTTGAAGGTGTTGAACCTTCTATATACTCCAGAGCAGCAGACACAGAGAGATACAGATTTGATGTGTATGCAACAGTAATTTTAACATGACATGACCACTCAAATAACATTCACAAACGACTCAACCACACCGATCAACATAACGTCTGTTGACCTGTCTCACCGTTTTCAAGTGAATCGTGTAGATTTAGTTATTGATCGTATTTTTTCCAACAAGTACGAATCATACGTGTATTACCATGACAAAAGTTTTCAATCTGAAGGTATAAACTCTTTGATCGATCATTGCAACAATATAGCAATAAATAACTCCAGTACATTTTCAGCGGCGGCTCGAGTGATATTTGAAAATAGAGTCAATTCTGGATTGAGTGTAGGTTTCATACCAACTAGTAATGATATAAAATCATATATAGGTGGTCATAGATTGACACCACATACAATTTACAATTTCGTTATTGGTAATGATATTCAAGTAAATCAATGGTACGCGGTACCGTATCGGGATTACACACTAGACCAAGGTGCTGCAAATTTGTATCACGTGAACAACGCTCATGCCAACATGATGTGGTATTATAGCTTCATAACACTTGTGGGAACTGGTACTTACAACGCGTATCCTGGTACTGGTGCTACTGATGTGATACAACACGGGGTACGGTTTTTGACTAATTATCGTTCACAGAGTCTGAAGATATTAATATATCAAACTGCTACAAAGGACTATGGCTCCGGGCTGAAATATAACATGTGTGAACACATCGATCGAGATGATAATTTGGTCAAGAGTTTACGTGACGCAGGGCACGAAGTAAGTTTCAACACATACAATTTTGAATTAGGTGAAGAATTATCACAGCATGCAGCCTGGCAATACGACTCAGATAAGAAAACTACTGCGATTGACCATCCTTTTGATTACTTGAACACGTTCGACGTGATAATTTATGGACAACTTGCATATAAAAATGCTTTTGGTGAACCTGCAGGTGATGTCGATAACAACTATTTCACTCCAGGTACACTTGATGCATTCACTCGTTTCGCGAGAGATCCAAACAAGGGGTTCATGTTCATATTCGATCATGATCAATTTGCTCACAGTGTACAGTACATTTGCCAGCACTGGTATGACTTAAACATACTCGACAAAAAACTCGAGTTTTATGGGCAGATCACATCACATGTCAACTACACAGACAGTGATGCATCAACTGTGTTTGATACAGATTTTTCTTCTGATCTTGCGGGTACTAGCTCCTGTTTGATCCGCGGTTGGAAGTATCCAGAGACAGTATTATGGCCTGGTAACACGAGCGAGCATCAGTTTGTGAGCAACAACCGGATTGTGGTCAAGGAGAAGCGAAACGAGTTTGTGAACCCGATACAAGCGCGATACATGCGGTTGTATCCTATATATTCGAAAGACGCCCAGAGTTTAAGCTTGGAATTTTATGACGGTGACACGGCACTTGCAAGAGGTCTATCAGATAGTCATTGGTCAAGTCAGCATGTGAGCTCCCGGTGGCCAGTTGTACATGGACCACCAAGAGCTAGTTACAGATATCAGGGACACAATGATGTTTATACAGGCCGCCACCGGGTGCCTCTGGAAGTGGATCTTGGTAGTGTCAAGCAAGTGACAGCAATTGGTACACTACCTCGTAACAGTATCACTTACCAGCAACGCGTGGAGGCGTACTGGGTCGGTTTCAGTGTGGATGGTAATGAATGGAGTCTGTTGGGAACGAATGGTGATGTTTATGCAGATTCTCAAGATGGTCTGTATGCTGATGTACCTTTGTTGAACGTCAATGACATGCCGGAAGACAGCAGAGTAATTGTGGCTGGTCCAACAATTGATAATGAAGCAACTAATATAGTTAGCATGCTGCCCCTGACATTAGTATCAACTGATCAACCATTAGTGTTCGACAACAGCAATTTGAACATTAATGTACCAGCTGGAGATGTACCATTGGTTGATTCAACTGGTTTGGTTTATGCTCCACGATATGTATCAACCACCGGTGTGTATGTTAATGATGTCAACATGCTGGGGCGATATAATCCATATTTGAATGATCAATTTAAATTAGACACATACCGGTCAAACAATTCGATTGGGTTTCCTAACAAAATGTTACCAGGTTCAGTGATCAATATAGAGATAGATTCAACAGTAATAATAATACCTGATCAGGGATCACATGATAGTGTCAATAGCACACCTATGTTGTCTGTCAATTATGAATGCCCATTAGGAACCGAGAACATTGCCAACAAACAAGTGCCAATAGATTTTAGATTTGGAAATAAATTGTGTGCAAGTGAGCCAGCGATATACATGTGCTGGGCCGGTGATAAATGGCCTGAGGCTACATATATCAGATTAGACAGAAAAACCGAAGGTGGTAAACATTTCGTTTCACAAGGTGATTCATATGAATCTACCGGTGGACAACAGTTTAACAATTTCACTGGCCGCTGGCAATTACAACCAGTGGAGTGTAGTGATGGTGAGTATGTGTGGTGCTTACAATTCAATCCTACAGGTAGAGACAAGACAATCAATATTGTATACTATCAACCAGTGCATGAGAGTTTCATCAATGAATATTCATATTACACACCTGAAGATATACATTCGAGTAGCAAATGGATAACGTCTAGAGATGGACGATTGAAAATTAACAACGGGTACAGAGCAGTGGAATTAGCTGAATTGGTTGACAATGATAACAACCCTAAAGAATTTTTGTTCATGTTTCATGAACCAACAGACACTGTCACTGGACAAGCTGCAACACGCACTCAAGTTGTTAAAGACATATTAGCAGTACATGATTTAAACTATGATCCCGATGGTCAGACTCTGTTGGTAAAATTGGTATTAGATGTAGACAGAGACAGAGATCTTGTTTATGAGATAATATACACTCATACGAATGGAGAGAATTACAAGTATATCATTTCAGATCAAATACATCTAGACACAATTTATTTCCGGATTTTTCTCAAGAGTCAGATAACAAGTACTGTCAGTCATCAAGAGTTGAATGACCGGCAAGATGATTTCATACTCAGTTATGAAAACAGAATTAAAGTTAGAACCAGAAGCTTGAGATATGGTGGTAAGTATGGTGATGATTATTCAGCTTATACTGAAACATGGTGCGACCTCAAGAGATTTTTCACTTACGTACAATCACCCATGTATCACGATGAAGAATCATTTGGAAAATGGCATTGGGATGCTCACGGAAATAAATTAGAATTCCGTGGTGATTTACCAACAACATACAAAGGATACACTAGTCAAGAACAACACGCAACAGTTCCACCGGTGTTTATCCAGACAGACCGAGAATCTAGAACTGCTGAAGTGAAGTGGATACCGGTGGATAAAAGCAACCCGAACGCTGAACAATGTACTGATGTCAGATTGGTTGACTCTGTTAATAATGATGCACCAGAAGGGGAATACAGCATGCAAGGCGCACGGAAATTAACTGTGTCACTGGAGAATGAATCTACTAGTTATTTGAGATCAAAAACACTCAATCCTGGAGAGAGTTACACATTTAGAGATGTGCCAATTGAGACTACAGATACAATTTTAACAACTATTTTCGGCAATAACTTTCAACGGTCCATTGACTTAAGTTCATATATGTGAGGGGTTGACGAGTGATTAAATGACTTGGAACAATAAATAATAATATGAAATACGACCAACTGATAAACAGCATTTTACAAGAACAATATTTTGGTGGTAGCCCTAACGAGCAAACAACTGGTATCAAACGTCATGTGACGTTTGAAGAAGCTGATGATGAACAGGCAGACAATATTACCGGTGATGAAGCCAAAGCCATGCAAGACATGTTGAACCAATCGATCGCAGACCGCCGGGGAAGCAAGAAAAAGAGTGCCTTGCAGATGGTGGATCCGGATCAATTGAGTGACGCAGGTAAACAAGTGATCGATCAACTACATCAAGCTGTTGGATTGTACCAGCAAGGCAGTGCCATTGGAGGTGATGCTAGTTTGAGAGACCGTGGACCGGAAATGGAGGACGAGGTGATCATGAAAACGTTCGGTCAAGTGGAATTAGATTATATCGGATGGGATAAGAGTTCAGGCATGAAGGGTGCTCATTTGTACAGGTATCCGGCTACAGGAGCTGGTGTTGTTGGTGTACCACATGACAAAGATGGTTTCAGAATCGAAGCACAACTTGAAGGTGACAAAGAGAACGAACCACCAGAGGTGTTGTCATTGTACCCAATAGACAAGCTTGATTGGGTCAATTTCTTCGCCAAGAATTCACACGAACCTTTTCACACTGTGGTAAAAGGTCGCGGATAATAGCACCGAAAAAATAGTTGCATGTGCTAAGCGCGCATGTATAATGATTGTATCATGACTAACATTAACCACAAAACTTGATACAATATGACATTAATATCACTTGACAAGCGTGTCGGAGCGAATGTGTCCGACTTGACAGATTTAGATCAATTGATGCACAAATCTGGATTTGACTTTGAAGCAGAACTAGTGCGGCCGTTCACACCTGAAGGAGATGAGATTGACAGCAAATGGGTCATCAGAAGAACAGATTCGAAGAAGATCTTAGGATTCAGCGGTAATCGCTACACCCCGGTAAACAACCGGGCAATGATGGAACCATTCCACCGACTAGTCAAAACATATGGTGCTCGTTACGAAACAGCTGGTGTGTTAGGTGATGGTAAGAAGTGTTGGATATCGGCTGTGTTACCAGATTCATTCAATCTGAAGAATCGTGAAAATGATGAGATACAGAAACGTGTATTAGCTTTTTTTGATCATACAGGTACAAAGAGAAACAGTTATCTCAGTATAGCTCATAGAATCTTTTGTAACAATCAACTCAACGTGATATCACGTGCAGGTAGCAAGAGCAACTACTCGATACGCCACGTGAAAAACTGGAGAGAGCAATTGGTTGATGCACAACTAGGATTCGAAGCAGCGTTGTCGTTGCACAAGGAATTTGAATACACCGCGAACAAATTAGACAACATCAAGATGAATGAAAAAGAGATGCGCGGATTCGCTGTCGAACTGATACCAGAGAACACCTACGATGTTCCTAAAGAACGTGACAAGAGAATCAGTCGATTGAATAGACTCAACAACAGACGTGAACAAATCGTGGAGTTGTTCAACAAAGGTGCTGGTAATCTAGGAGTGAGTCGTTGGGACGCGTTGAATGCCGTGACAGAGTATGTTGATCATCACAATCAAATCAAACGTGTGGATCATGAGACTCGAGGTGCTTATAATGCTGAAAGACGCTTTTACAATGGATTGATCGGTGGTGCCGGAGGAAGCTTGAAGCAACGAGCTGTTGACTTGTTGTCGAACACCAGTAATTTTAAAAGAGTTGCTGAATTACAAGCCGCATGACATCTGATATAGAAGAGAGTTGTGAAGTCCGGGAGATAGAACAAGAGATTTCATACGATTACATAATTGATCTGTATAAAAAATTTAAGGACATGCAGCTCGATGAACAGGAACTCGAGAAACGAGTTGCAGTACTCAAAGTTTTAGCAGATCATGTAGGAGATTACATGGTAGTCAAATACAAATAATAACCATCTAAAAATAATAAACACAAGCATATATGAACAAAAAAAATATTAAACTCATTGTTAATGACAAAACATCAACTGGTTATAATCATGCAGCATTATATCTAGGTGATGGTGATAGCATGTCTGACTGTGGTATGTTGTACCTGAGCTCAGATGAAACCAACACGCTAATGAACGTGCTTCAACATGGTGTCGCGAGTTGTAATAATGAAAAAGATGAACATTTCGTTTTTGAATTTACAGATAAAACTCAAAGCTACGCTAGTGAGTATTAATCATGTTTAATTTTATAGACATAGACAACATCCAAAAATACTTTAATGATGCTGATTTGGAGCATATTACACCTGTGAGCAGTGAAGGTACGTTTGTTGATGTGAATGGCAGTTTTTTTAATTTAGAAAATCATCGACCAGGTGTATATAATATACGTTTGTTGAGTGATGATACTTATGCTGTGTGTCTGAACAACAAGCAGCGTTACGACTTAAAATATGATGAAAGCAACAGGTGCACGGTGGAACAAAGATGTTGAAACGTTTTGTGTTGATTTTGATGACAACATAACAATTATACTTGATCAGCATTTACAATATAAAAACATGTTGAGTGTGGGGCTTGACAGTTATTTTTTTGATAAAGGTAAATGGCCCACTGGTAAAAATCTTGAGAAACGAATCGATTTGGCAGAACAGTGGATCAACAAAAATAAACACCGATACAAAAATTTAAAATAATGTTGCAGTTAACCTCTGATGCGCATATTATTATAGTATATTAAGAAATTGACCACTATACATTATGAAATTAGATTATAACACAACACAACTCATCAAAGTAGCAGACATCAAGATACCTGACATTTTCAGTCGTCGATTGAAAACAGGTATCAACAAGATTGATGTATTGTTTGATGAAGGTGTTTTGCCTGGTAGTGCTATGACATTGACCGCTCAAGCCGGGTGTGGTAAAACTACATTCATGTTACAGATGTTACAAGGCATGACTCAAAACGGATACAAAGTTGGTTATTTCAGCGGTGAAGAGAGTATTTATCAATTGGCTTACACTGCTGGTAGAATTGGTGTACAAGATGTACAAATTGCAAATGAAACTGATATTGACAGCATCAAGCAACATATGAACAACCTTGACATTGTTGTGATTGATTCATTTCAAGCCTTGACGAGCAGCATTAAAATGAACAGCAGAACTCTCGAGAAGCATGCAGTACAAACTCTGACCAAGCATGCTAAAAACGCCGAATGTGTGGTTGTGTTTATCATGCATTTGACTAAGAGTGGTGATTTGAAGGGTGGTACAATCGTGCCTCATACAGTTGATGCTAACTTGAAAATTTCAAGAATCAGTGACACAGATAATGATAACGATCGTGTGATATATTTTGAAAAAAATCGCTTTGGTCCATTGAATGAGCTTGAGTGTTCGATCGAGAGAACTGGTTATAATTTCGAATGTGATGTTGTGCGTGAACAAAAAACTGATACTGAGAAAGCTAGCAAGACATCCAGCAAGCAGTTGCAGATCGAGGAGTTGTTAGAGCTTATATCCGCATGCGGTGATCGAGGATTGTCTATTGGAGAGGCTATTAAACATTTTGATTCAAGTTACAACACCATGTACAGTCGATTCAGAGACTTGACAGTGACTGGTAAAGTAAACAAATACGGTCGCGGTCAAGAAGCAATTTACACTTTATGAAACATCACGAACAAATAGACGCATTTGCATTTGCATTAGATGCATTGATTAATAGATACACAGCAGAGTTTGACTTACCTGTCGCCACGATTGTTGGTGTGTTGGAAGATAGAAAAATGGAAATGCTACTCGAACGTACTGTTCATTTCGCACCAGATGGAGAGATGGATCAATCCACACTGAGTGGAGACAATTTTTCTATAGATTATAAGGAAGATGATCCAGATGATGATGAGCTTCTGTTCTAACTCAAACAGTAATCGAGGAATCACCTCGTAATGTGATAACAGGTGGATGGTTTACCACACTAGCAACGCGATTAACTGACACACTCGCTCCTGAAGAGTCTGTTGCAGTGTATGTTAATGTGTATGAACCAGGTACTGTGTGGTCAAAATGACCAGATCTTGTGACTTGTAACATACCATCGTCAGTGTCGTAGCATGTGGCCCATGGATCTGTCCACGGTTTGTTCCATTGTATCTCAATGTTTGATGGACCATTTAAAGTGATTTCAGGTGTGTGGTTTTTCTTGGTGTTCAACACCCATGAGCTGTGCGTGCTTGGATAACCAGTCTCACCAATCGCGGACAATCGGCAATAGAATTTTGTACCAGTTATATTTGATTTGTTTGGTACTGTTCTACCCTCTCTTGATCCGTTATGGATGTAATGTTCTTTGCCCCAATCCACCATCGATTGACCATTGGGCGCGCCCTCTGCGGCATACACAACTCTCAAGTCATCATACGATATTACATACGCTTCATAATCTGGTTCGACAGCAGGCACAAGTAGTGTGTATGTAGTCGGTAAAGATGAATGTTCTTTGCTATAAACTAAGCCCGTTTCGCTTGTGGTTGTTGAAACTTGCACTCTCCAGCTCTTTTGTGTTCGAACATATCCGGTCGAATTACCAGATGGTTTGTGTGTCAATCCACAAATCACCTCTTCAAACGTCCATTTGATAGTGGAACTAGTCACGTCGCTCACGTGTGTTTTAGGTTGCAAGAATATTGGCTCTGTAGGTATATTCAACCATTTCACAATCATCTGTACATAATCATCACTCTTTGTGGCGTTGGTGATATTAAAAAACCCGGTCATGCCATAGTCCTTCAATGCGTGATTGTTTTGTAAATATCTACCTTCTTCTTGACCAGGTTCACCATCGATCCTTCTTCTCAATTGTTCTGCGAAAGGATAACCAGGCAATTCCACTCCACCGATGGCACTGTATTTTGTACCACCTAAATTGTTCACTGCGTTCCAACGATTGACATATGCTTGAGAACTCCCTAGACCTTTTGAATTAGATTCGTTTATGAAAGCCATGCTTATCTCTTTTGGTGGATTGGAAGAAGTGTTTCTCCTGTCCAACGTGTAACTCATCCAACTGACGCAATACTCGTTGGTCAAATTCTGGTAACCTAGCATGTAGCGCCGGGCTCCAGTGCTGTCTCCGTATACAACATCTCGGAAAAAGTTAGATAATGTTGCGGCAGCGGGTCGTACATAACTCAACGCGACATTCATGCTACCACTGGTGTCTAGAAACATCTTGAAAAAAGTGTCACACGTGAAACTACCACGAGGTAACACACCAAGTCTCAAACCACTCAATATTCGACCCTTGCCACAAAACAATTGTTGTAAATCCACACCATTAACCTTGAAACCAGTGGGAAGATCTGGAGGCAAACCACTGGCTATAGGTTCATATAAATTACATACATCTACGCCATTCACTTTGATACCAGTCGGACTAATTGGAGTAGTATTTTTCTGCAAAGGGTGAAGAACATCATCCAGATCAGAAACCGCATCATAATCTTCGATCGAACCATCAGCCTTCTCTCGTTGAAATCTAGCGTCTGTAATGTATTTACTCATGTTATTTGATAGCTGTTCAGGTCTCCATCAGCATCTTTTTCC
>Ga0181400_1000605_pt1 | contig 15366 bp, 32 predicted proteins | sample 23SPOviralmetaG_FD_130129 | JGI IMG/M metagenome (GOLD analysis project Ga0181400, IMG submission 130129) | Marine viral communities from the oligotrophic San Pedro Time Series (SPOT) site, San Pedro Channel, CA, USA - 23 SPOT_SRF_2011-06-22 | ecosystem: Environmental > Aquatic > Marine > Strait...
GAGGAGGAAACTTGTTGTTTACCATCATCCAATACCTCAGCATCAAATTGTGAATGTAATCGTTTAGTTGGTTTTGTTGTGTAGATATCCTTAAAGAAGTTATCTACAAAGTTTTCATTAATTGTGTAAAACATAATATTCCTTTTTTTTTAATTATACATTTACTATCTATTGTACCAAATCCGTACCAATCTATTTTGTCAAGGTATAGTATGACATTTTGTCAGTTTTGTCAAGGTATAACATGACAAAGTGTCATTCTATATCTTCGTTTGTTAAACTTCTATATAATATTGCAAGTTCTTCTTCAGTTTTACATAACCCCAATCCATTTAATTCATGTATCTCAACAACAAATTCATCTTTCTCAAGTCCAAGTTCTTCTTGTTCATCATCTGCACAAGAAATTAAACATGGAGCTCTTTCATCAGGATTATCTTTTGGTAGTGGGAGTGTATAATATGTATATGATAAAGGATTTCCCTCATCATCTTCACCATCTGAATCGGTGTTCTTTTCCCATTCCTGCCTTTCAAAAGTTTTTTTTGTTATTGGTATAAATGGAAACTCTATAAAGTTTGTCATTCTAAAACGATTTTTATAGTATCTGAAGTTAGATGTTCTCTAATTATACCTGTAACTATTAATGTATCTCCAATCATTGTGTTAATAGGAGCTATAACATTCATCACACTACCATCAATAGAATATGAAGCTTGGTTTGTAACCTCAACTAACTCATCTTGATATACCCAATCTAAGTTACTACTCCATTCTACTTTTAGTGGATTGTACAGTTCGTAATTATCAATCGTACCACTAATAGTGTGAATAGTTTGATTGGTATCTTGGTTTAACTCTAAGTGATAATATCCATTATCATCTATTGGTAACCTACCATCTATTTCTAAAGTTGGTTCTTGTAATACTAATACATCATCTGCTATCGAACAAGATGATAATAGTATTCCTATAATAAATAATCTAATATACTTTCCCATGTTGGAAATTCATTTGGTTTGTTATCGTTTTCCCAATCGTTACCGAATCTTAATAGTTTACCACTAAACTCACCCGCTCCATTCTTCAATCTATCATCAATAAGGTAATCACCCATCAACAAATCTTTTCTGTGAGTAATAAACATTCTTTTGTGGAATATATCACCGAAGTAATCTTCTATCCAAAATCTTTTATCTGTGTTTGATTGTGGGTTACCCCATGGAGCTGAAGTAGCTATGAACAATTCATACTTACCACTATTGTGTAGTTTCTTTACAGCTTCGATGGCTCCTTTCATTGGTGGAGCTATTCTGAATAATCCTTGGATGTGGTCAGGAAAAGTTTCATACCTCCCCTTTAAATGTGGATGATTAGCAAACCAATCTTCAATTGCTTTACCAAAATCAACTAATACTCCATCCATATCGATGTAAACTATCTTTTTTTTCAATACCTTTTGTTTTTTAATGTTATTATTATCACTCATTTACTATGTAAATATACGAAAAATATTTGGATTTACCAAATATTTTCGTGTTTATTTTTAGTAAATTACTAAGTAGTAGTAGGGGTATCTCTTTGTTCTTGAGATAGGTGAGAACGGAATCCAAGTATTGGGATATGACCTGTAATTGCTTCTTCTCTTTTCTTAATAAATTGTTTAGATATTTGTAGTGTTTCTAAATCAGTTTCGTTCATTACCCAATCTTTGAATAGGTAAGTTAATAGTTTACTTTTAATTGTTTTAATCATAATTTTAAATTTAATTGTTTAATAAAATGTACTCATTGCGGCTCTCAAACCTTCTTTTGTTGCCAAGTGTACAGAGTCTAACCTTGGATTTAAAGTAGGATATTGTTTGTATTGTTTAACCGCTAACGTTTTAGCTCCTCTTAGGGTTTTAGCCCATACAGTATTCCAACCACCCTCTTCAAAGGTGAACATATACTCTTTCAATTGTAATTCGTTATTCATATTTTATATTTAAGGTTTCGTTAATTAGTTTTAAGATATCATATCTTAATTATTTACATAGTAAATATACGAAAAAAATATGAAATAAACAAGCAAAAAGTGAATTATTTTTATTTTTTTTTTAAGCCTATAAATATTTTAAACTACTATGCATAAGCAGCTAACAACCTTAATATCTCATCCAATGATTCGTGTCTATGGTTATCCATTAAACTTACAGCATAAACAAACTTAGATTCTTTTACCTTTGGTACTTCGTGTATTGCTGAATCATTAGCAAACTTTAAATCGATTTGTTGTGGGTCTCCAGTAAGAATCATAGTAGAACCTTTACCTAATCTACCCAATACCATACTAAGTTGTTGTTTCGTTAAGTTTTGAAACTCATCTACAATCACACACGCATTATCAAATGTTCTACCTCTAAAGTGGGATAACGATACTAACTCTATGTTTTCATCTGATTCCATCTTCTGTAATATAGTTGGTTTATTGTAAACCTTTCTCATATTAGAACGAATAGGTACTAACCATGGCTCCATCTTTTCATCAAGTGAACCCGGTAAATATCCATTATCTTCATTTGATACAGTTGGTCTTGTTATTACTATTTGATTTATCTTACGAGTAAAAAACATATCCAATGCTATCTGTACTGCAAGAAGTGTTTTACCACTACCAGCTTTACCCATTACGAAGTTATACGGATGGTATAAGATATTTGTCTTTGCCATCTTTTGTTCTTCTGATAGGGTTATTGAAAACTTTACTTTACCTTTAGGTGGGTTTTTACTAATGTTTTGTGTTGCCATTATTCTCCTTTATAAAATTAAAATCATACCAACCCACTTTATAGCAAATGTGAATTGATTTCTCGTTCCAAGTGTCAGCGTGTGAATACAAACAATCGATTCCATCATACTCTAAAAACTTTTTTAAAGTTAAATGATACATACTAACTCCACATCCTTTTGGTTTGTTTTTGAGTTTTTGAGTAACAAACGCACCACCAACAAACATTTCATTTGATTTGAGAGGTTGATACATTTCTTCCCAAAGTGGTGTGTGGTTATGATTACCCCACATCCAACCAATTGGAGAATTATTGTAATAAAATAAATGTACTGAGGAGTTGTGTGTTTCGAACCTACTATGTAGCATAAGTTCATCAGGAATTCCAACCCAATCAAAATCTCGTTTCATTAAATCTGAAACGTAGAGGAGCTCATGAATATAATTATTATAGTTTTCTTTGTTTATTAAAACTATATTATAATCTTCCAAGATTTCGAAAGGAACTAAACTTTCTTTCGTAAGTTTTAGTTGTATTATTTTGGTTGTATCCATAAAGTAACATCTTTACAGATATAAATATACTAAATCATCCTAAATTTGTTATCGCCATCTAAAATAGATTTTACCACATCCTTACAACCTTCCATAAATTTAATTTCACCAACCCAATGGTCGTATGTTTTATGGTTTAAGCTTTTTAAAGCAGATGCCTTTAATTTATGATATGTTACTAAATTACCAAAATGATATTGACAAACTATTAGAGAAGGCAACATTCCTTTTTTTCTAAATTCAAAAGATGTATCAATTTTATTTAAATAAAAATCTTTAAGCTCATAGTAACCATCTAAAAGAATATCTTTAGTTTTTTGATTGTTAAATTTTATAAAACCAACATTCCATGCAACCATATTGTGATAACTAAACTCTGGAATATATTTTTCAGTATCTGCATCTTTGAATATATCTAACATAGTATTATATCCATTTTGCATATCGAATTTTTTACTAAGAGGACCACCTTTTTTTGTTTCTTTATATTCAAACCAAACATCATCAGTATTTGGTGGTAGTTTTAATTTATTTGTTAAAATGATATCACCATCAAATGTAACACAATCCAAATCATTATTCGTATGTATCCATATTTTTAAATCATCTAATAATTCAAATTGAATATTATCAATACAGATACAAGAATCATAATAACCATCAAGTTCTTTTATAGAAAGACTATCTCCATAGAACCTAATTCCATATCCATACTTTTTTGCACGAATCATAGAAGCTTTATACATATCATATATGTATTTCTTATCAGTATGCCATGTGGTACGCATATCAGACTCTTCATCATACCAACCCATTCTATTATCGAAACTATATGTTAAAGTCATAAGATTGTTTTTGGTTTACTAATATTTTTAATTTGTAAATTAATATCTTTTAGAAACAAACTTTTTTTATTTTTATTTTTTAGTAACTCAGATTTTTCTAACCATACATGATAGTATTTTAAATCTATAACATCTGAGTTTTTATAGTACATCTTATGAGGTACTATTCCATATTTTATTTCTTGGTGTATTCTCTCACCATCTTCTATGTACATAAATGGTTCTAAACAAGCTACCTTTGATTTTAATTTTCTAAAAGTAAATGGTAATATTCCTTGGTCTGCCATTAACCAAATTGATTCATCTACTTTAGTTAAATTTTTATTGTAAATTATAGATTCATGTAGTTTCCAATATTCAGATAATAAAGTTGTATTATTTATATATAAAAAACTTGTATTGGGATATAACATACCAGTATAGTAGTATGGTAGGTTTAGTGATTTTAGTTTTGACTCATCTACATAAAATTTATTTCTTTGTAATTCCCATTGAGTATGCACACAATCATATTTTTTAAACTCATCTATGTTAAAATAATCTTTTACAATAAAATCTAAATCTAAAAAAGTAAAGGGTTCTGTTTGATTACATATTACATATGTTTTACCACTTGTCCAAAAATATCCTTTATTAAAATTTAATTTATTAAACTCGTTTAACAAAGTAATATCAACATTATCGTAGTAGTCAACTAATCCAAGTTTTGATAAATAATCAAATCCATTTGTATCTGTATATAATGTTGTTTCCCCAACATATTTTTTTGCACTTAATGCAGATAGTTTTTGGATTTCTATTTCAAAATCATGTAGTTTAATTATTTCTTCTGGATTTCTATCTTTATTATATCCTTTTGATTCAGAAGAAAACATAGGTTCTGACCAGAATACAAAAATAGATTTCATAATAATTTATTTTTAGAAACTTTACTTGCGTGTAAGTTAAAGTTAATTACAGCTCTTTCTGATTTACCATAAAAGGGCTTTACTGAATGTACTATATCAGATGGCCATATTATTAACATTCCCTTTTTTGGTCTAATCATGTATTGTCTATCTCGTTCATGAAAAGCAAATACACCACTATATGGATGGTCTGGTAATGGTTCACCATCACTCAAATAATATCCTCCACTAAAAGATAAATTTGTTTGTTCATCTTTACTCCAACGAGAATGATTGTGTTGGTTGTGCCCTAACCCACTTGTTGGTTTATAATATTGTAACCAACTTTCTGTTATTATTGATTCGTTTACGATGATATCAAAATCAAGAGAGTTTATTAAGTTTTTAAATCCTAATTTTATTCTATCAACAGCATCTAAAACACAATCTTCAGTTCTATTTAAAAAATCATTTGGAGGTGTAAAGAACCTACTACCTATTGGCATTTGAGAATCGGATTCTACCCAATTTTCTTTTCTATCATAATTTATATTGTAATAACTATATCTCTCATCATCATATTTTTCTGGTAGTTCTTGGCCCATTTTTTGTTGACCTTCTGATAATACTTCCTTCCCTAAAGAAAATAATTTATCTGATAACTCATCATCATATTGTTTTATGTAGAGTGGGATTGGTGCAAGATAAAAAATATTATCTTTATCTGAAGAATAGTAACCTTTATTAAAATACATTTACGAATGTTTATCTAAAACATAAGAGAAAAAATTGCCCATGATTCTATTAACTTCTGTTTTTTCTGCAGAAGATACAGAAACAGTATACGAACCACTATGATGATTATCAATTGATTTGTAAATTAATTTCTTTATGTCATTTTTCTGTATAGCCATTTTTTTATTGGTAGGGTTTTAGTTTATTGTTGTGTACAATTGCAGATAAACTTGTTTGTACTTGTCCTTCTGTATCATTTGCCAATATATAGTTATCTTCTGTTTCAACATCTATTTCATAAAATGAACCTGTGCTAACATTTAAGATATGAACACTTGAAGTTAAAATTGGAATTAGGTTAGAATTATCATCAAAGAAATAATGGTCATCTTCATTTATAGCCACAACATTTTTAAATTTAAATTCATTAGATGAACTTTCGTATATTAATGCAATAACATCAGTTGACATATAGTTTGATTCATCACTACCACTAACTTTTAGTTCATATATTATATGGTCTGCCATTTCTTGAATAGAAGGGTCTGCTACTACAAGTGATGAGGTATATGAAGAATTAGCAGGTAGAGTAGAACCAGATACAGAAACGTTCATGAAGTGTGCACTTAAATCTTCATCATCTGTAATATTAGGTATATAAAATGATTTTACAATAGAACCACTTATCACATCTTCAATATCAACAAGGTCTCCACTTGATGATACAAGAGTTTCAGTTTCATATATACCTCTTTTTACTCTTCTTTCTTTTATATAGGAAGTTGAAAACTCATGATAATGTTTCTGAGTATAGTGTTCATCATCAGTAAATGTAAAATCAAAATCAGCATAAGTTGGTAATTGTAATACACTCTTTCCAGATACAGTTCCCAATGGTAAGTGATTCAACTCAGAACCATATACAATACCATAATGTCTTAATGAAGTTACATGATTATCTATAATAGAACCAGTACCATATAGAAAATTAGTATAGTAAACATGAGAATCTAATTCTGAGTTACTTATGAAATCATTAATACGAGATTCATCATACTGAGAACCCGTTTCTATACTTCCTTGAACCCATACATATTTTGGTTGTAAATCAGGATTTGGATTATACTCACCGGTATCAACATCTTCCCAATATAAAGGTTCATATCTACCACCAAGTAAAACATGAGTACCTACAACTTCTTCTGAAGCAGATACAAAACTACCATCTACTAATCCATGAGTGCCCTCAATTGTAGCGTTATTATAATAACTACCAGATATTTTAATATGAGTAGGATTTGAACCAGTAACAAATTCTCCGTCTTTACGATGTCCTCTTACTTTTAAAAATGAAACTGTACTAATTGACCATTGATTTTTTAAAACAATATCAGGATAAATACCAGGATTTGTTTTTCTTTCTAAAGTATCAACAACCATATCAGATGAAGAAATGTAAAACGGTGCACAATCACTCGAAGCGGTATATTCATTAAATAGTGATAATGAATTTACATCATGTTTAGCATATACAGAATCTACAACCGCGTTTTCATCATACGCCATTCTAAGAATAAACTTATTACTTGCATCTGAAACTGATGTTGGGTATATTGTATCTGCAGATTCTTCATGTTCTACCCAAGTTGTAATAAAAGATGCGTTATCTCTAATACTTTCTGAAATGTGATTTACAATCTCTTTCTGAAATTGAGGTTTATATATTACTTCAAATGTATCTATTGATTGACTTTGTAATAAAGATATTAAGCCCGTATAATCTAATCCATTATCGAGTACATTAAATACATCAGTAGTATCAGTATTAAGTTCTAAAAACTTTATACCGTTATCTGTTTTTACGAAATCAGCTGAGAAAAATGTTCCCTTCATATTGTACGTTTCCTTTTACTTTATATAAATATACTAAACTAAAGTTTTATAGTTTTAGTTACAGATTGTCTCTGTCTTTGTCTTTTAATGAAGTTAGTTTTATACTTACTAACAAGGCTACACGCTTCATAGTTTTCTTTCTTTTCAAAAAACTTTGTGGCAATATCATAAACTTCCATATACTCATCTTCCTTGATTAATATTGCATTTCCAGCGTTAGGATGAACAATTAATACAATTTTCTTTCTACCATTTTTATTAGCAAAGTTTACAGCTCGTGTAAGTTCAGTAAATACTTGATTACCTCTTGATTCAAGAAATCGTTTTATCCTTGGATTATCGGAATCTTCAATAAGATATTTTCTCCAATCTACTGTATTGAGTAATTGTGGTGTCATTATAGCCTCTCCCATTTGTTTCTTTTCCAAATAAAGTCATCACGCACTTCAAATGGGTATCTACCTCTTCCCGATGGTGGTGTTCCTGTTTGTTCATTTCTTCCTCCAAAAATACCTCTTCCTCTTCTTCTTCTTCCACTACCACTGTTAGAAGTACTATTAGAACTGGTTCTCGGATATAGTTTACCTTGAACTCTCCCTCTACTATATCTACTTCTTGATATTGTTTTCCAAGCTGCCCCATCCCACTCCTGATACGTTCCACGTCTAAATAAGTTCCTATTTGGATTTCTACGAACATCACCTCTTGATGGTCCTGATGTTGGTGGAGATGTTGGTGGTGTTGATGTTGTTGTAGTTGAGTCTGCAACTGTTTCAACCACCGGAGTTGCTGTTTTTACACTTTTGGGAGGTGTTGTTTCTCTTGAAGGTTCTTGTACTTGTTCTTTTTCTTTTGGTGTTGGGATTTCTTGAGGAATGATTGAAAAGCTTCTCAATGAAACGGCGGATGAGATTGATTCTTTATCTGCAGCTCCATATATTCCATTACCATCACCATCATGATTTATTAGATAAGTGCAAAACTTATCAATACTTGGTGTACTTGAAATCTCATGATTTACTGTTACAGAGGCAATCTTTTCCTTTTCAGCAAATTGTTTATAGTAATTTACTAATGAAGGAGCAATACTTTTTAGTATATCTGGATATTTACTTGAAAAACTCATACTACTATAAATATAAAGATATGAATTACTTGATATTTAATCTATTAAAAGCCTTTTCAATAGAACCATGAAAATCTAATGTTCTATCTTGTTCTCTTAATTGTTTAGATAAATCAAATACTTCATCTCTAATTCCAAGTGAATGAGATTTGTATAATATTTCTTCGGTAAATTTGGATGTTGTCATAGTGATTATAAGTATTACAACCCACCATATTCATCATCATAAAACTGAATATTTATTCCAGCTTCTTCTAACATTGAGAAACTTCTGTGATAGTTTTCTTCCCAATGGTCTCCTTTAGTAGTAACACCTCTTTCACAAAAGATTCTTGTGATACCAGCATTTATGATTCCTCTTGCACAATCTGAACAAGGGATTCCACAACTAAGATACATAGTAGTTCCTTTGGTAGATACTCCTATTCTTGCTGCGTTGTAGATAGCATTTCTTTCAGCGTGTTCAAACCAATAATACTTCTCTGGTCTTTCTTGTCTTTCTTTTAGATTATCTTGTAATCCTCTTGGGAATGAGTTGTAGCCAGTAGATACAATTTCTTTATCCCTACCAACGATGATTGCACCAATTTGTGTGTTTACATCTTTGGATTTAAGTTTGACTGTGTGAGCCAATGTTCTAAAGTATTCTACCCATCTCATATTATATAATTATAATTGTTCCCAATTTGCTTCTTGTATTTCTTCACAAAACCAATAATCTGCATTCTTTACTTTAAATGCAGTATCAACTCCTAACCATTCTTTTACTAACTTTGCATCTCTGATTCTTTCAATTGGTATGATAGCATGTATCAGATAAGGTCTATGATTTATATATTCTATCGGTCTTTTGTATGAAGGAAAAATCATAATATGTTTTTGTGGAGGATATCGGATTCGAACCGATGACCCCTACGGTGCAAGCGTAGTGCTCTAGCCAACTGAGCTAATCCCCCTTTTGCGGAGAAGGAGGGATTCGAACCCCCGGTACGTTGCCGTACGCTGGTTTTCAAGACCAGTGCATTCGACCACTCTGCCACTTCTCCTATGTTCATAATTTTAGTAATTGTTTAACTTCTTGTTTCTCAATAGAACCTATCTTATTACCAACTGTTAGGAAAATTGTTCTACTACTATCCCAATCATATTTGTCTAATGTATAGTTTTCTGTAACAATAGTTCCTTTAGATTTTTTATTCAGTTTTTTTATATTTGATTTAAAGGATGTATTAAATTCTTTTTTAGATATAACGAATCGTAAGTACGATTTAGTAAGTACACCTCCGATATAACTACCCTCTGAGTTTCCATCTTCAAATAAAAATACTACGTTATCACTATCCGCTGATAACTTAAACTTCTCCCCTACAAAGTTTTGTGAACTGAGTAAAGAAGAAGTTAATAGTAGTATAAATAAAAATACCTTATTCATTATCCAATATGTTTTTCAACTTTTGAATTACCAAATAGTAAATAAAAACTCCATACTAATGATACTAATAAACATACTATGTAGATAGGACTATCAATTGGACTTACAATTGGTGCTGGATTCTCTAAATCTAAATTAACTCCACTATTAGGATTTAATCCCTCTACTACAAATGAGAATAAAAATGTTAGTACAGTTAGTAATGTTGCTTTGTTAGGAAAGAATGCATTTATTCTTTTATATGTTGTTGCTAGTGAAAACCAAATCATTGGTATCGTAAGTAACCCTCCTAATAAAATAAGAATACCAGCTAATAGTGAATTTCCTCCTGCAGCAATTATCCCTACTCCTACTCCAATAAAGATTGCCATTGGAATAACAAATAGTAACATTGCTAATCCTCTTAGAAAATAATCTGTTCCATTAATGGTATTTTTGAATTGGAAGTACTTACCAAACTTCTCTTTTAAATATTTCATAATTGTGTTTTAATTTAGTTGTAGTATTAACTACATTTGCCCTTAATTTCATTATACAGTTCGTCTGCATAACCAGCAGGGTTTTCGATATGTTGAGCAGTAGATTCCATTTTACCTATTAAACAATTTTTAAAATGTTTACCACTTTTACCTTTTAGTAAGGTTTCTATTGCACATGCTTTCATCCAAGTTCTTGGGTCATTCCCTTGAACTGATTTTTTAACATTGTTAATTGCTTCAAGACATACTATTGGATTTGCCATAATTTATTTGTTTTTGTTTTTCATTCCAAAATAAGTTCCTAATATTCCTATTATACCTGTAATTGATATTTGTATCAAATGTATAATTGATTCATCTACTGGTCTGTTTTCTTTTGAGGAAATAATAAAATCTCCTATTATTAACATTCCAAGTAAAACTATTATACCTACTGATAAAAGAAATACTATCTTATCTTTCATTTCTACTTTTGTTTTGTAAGGAAAGTAGCTCCAATCATAAAAATTAAACTAATAGAACCAAACGCTTCCAACCAAGATAATTGCATTGTTGGATTGAAGTTTAAATTTAAACTCCAAATTAATGTTGATAATAATGTTAATACGATTATTCCTTTTACTATATCTTTATTCATATTAAAAATTTTGTCTTAGTGCAAAAAAGTCATCTCTCATTTTTTGAACTTCTTTGATTATTGTATCATTGGTAGGTGGAATCTTTTTTATTATTTGATTCGTAAGTTTATCCATTCTCGATTTTAACTGACTTCTTAAATCAGTTTCTACATCTCTAAATGTTTGATGTGTATCTTCGAGTTCCCTATCTACTCTTTGATTAATATCTCTATCGAGTTTTATAATCGTTCTTTCAGTATCCTCTAAATATGATTCTAAATAATCTAATCTTTCCTTTTGTCTATAAATTTGAAAAGCAAGAAGTATAACTGATATTCCTAAAAATAGGATTGATAATGATGTAAGCATAATTTTATAATTTAGTAGTTAGTAGCCCGTAGGGGAATCGAACCCCTCTTACCAGGATGAAAACCTGGCGTCCTAGCCGATAGACGAACGGGCCATTCTTAAGATTCTTCTTCATCCTCATCTTCAAACTCTTCTAATCTAAGAAATATTTCTTCTTGATTTTTATCGAGTTGTTCGATGTTACGATAAATTCCTTCATTTATATTATCGTGTTTTTTATCTAATAATTCTATTGACTTTTCTATCTTAGTAACCCTTTCTTCTATTTCATCAATAGAACTGGTATATTCTTCGATTTCATCAAGTGTTTCATTTGTTTCTTTTTTTATCTTTGATATTGTTTTTACAGAGTATATAACTCCAACAATCGATAATGTAATAACTACACCTAAGCCAAATGTTATAAATGTTTCCATGTATATAAGTATATATTAGTTTAATAATCATCATCAGAGAAATCACTCCACTTACGTTTGTGTTTCCCTTTTCTATTATATTCTTTTTGTGATTTGTGAACTTTCTCAGTAGTTTTTTTGCCGATATGATGAGAGGCTTCACCATAACTCATATCATCCCAACTCAACTTCTCTTGATAGTTGTTCTTTTTCTTTTGTTTCTTCATTACTTATCAATTCCATATGATATCCAACTTCTCTATTTCTAAGGTATTGTTGCTCTGTCCATTCAGGTGTTCTATCTGTAACAAACTCAATACTATAAGGAGAATCTTCTCTTCCCATTGTTCCATCAGGTGGAGTTATTTTATATATCAGTTTTTTCATTAATGTTTGGATTTTGTTTTATTGTCTGTTTTGTTATTAAATCTTTTATCTTCGTTGTTGACCATCCATGCGAACGAGTTGTGTAAATAACTTCTATTGGTAAATCTTTACCTGTAAAATCTTCTCCGATATAATCCTCACCAAGTATTCTAATATCTGGTTTGAAAAATTCTATGAGCTTTAATAAATCTTGTTCCGTTTGATAAATATAAACTTCATCAATATACTTAATTGACATTAATGTTCTATATCTTTCATACAAAGGAATCACAGGTTTATATTTTGATTTCCTATGAAGTGAAGGGTCTTTCTGAAGGAATACTATAAATCTATCACAATGATTCTTTGCCTCTTCAAAAGTATATATGTAACCAGGATGTAATAAATCAAAGTTACCTGCAGTAAAACCTAATTTATTCTGTTTCATTTAAAAATTCTGAATAAGCTTCTTCGATATCATATTGTAGTTTAGATGTTTTTTCTCTTAACTCTTCAGTATAGAAATCATCTTCCCATATTTTATCTTCATCGATTTCTTCATCTAAATCTTCTATATCTTCCCAATCTTTTGCATATAAGAAAGCTCCCATCGGGTCATATGATTCATCTTCATAAGTTCCTAATATATAACAATCTTCTTTTATATCAATAAGAACTTCTGATAGCTTTTTTAGAAACCCTTGTGGTACAGCCCAAGGTGATGTTATTACAAGGTGAGTATATTCTGTATCGTCATCATGGTCATATTCTGAATAAATCCATTTAGAACCTACATTGTTTCCCAACCACTCAAACTCTGGCCAAGTATTTTCAGCCTCTTGGTTTTCTTCTTTACTTAAGTTAATATCCCAAGTATAATCCTTACCATACAATCGATTAATCAATTCAATAGTTCTCGAATTATATTCACCTTCCTTTGGAGTAAATAATTCTTTTAATTTGTTTGCAACGTTTATATCACCATTCTTAATGGTAACATAAGTTTCCATTTCATTTGCCATATCTTATTCTTCTATTAGTTCAGGCCACTCAGTATCCTCTAATACTTTATCTCTTACCAAATCAAAATCATCCACCACCTCATCGTGAACTTCATCTTGTAGGTCATCATCCCCACTTTTCCATCTCTTAACTTGGTCCTCTGTTAATTCTTCTGTATCTTCCCAACGAACTGTTGTGATAATTACTTTTCTTCTTAATTTTGCCATATCTTACCAATCATTATTATCTTTTAAAGATTCGAATCCACCTGTCTTTCTATACTCTTCGTTTAGATGTCCAAGTTCAACCCAATCTTCGCAACCCTTCTCTCTTGAATCAGAATAAACTTTTTTATCGTGATACCCATCTTCTAATAAAAGATTTTGTAATTCATCTTCACCATAAACTTCTTTATTAGTTTCAATGAACTCATCTTGGTTATCCCAATCGTAAATATTCTCTTCCAAGTACTCCCAAAGTTCTTGTGTTGTACTTCCCTCATAAGGAGGTTCACATTTTCTTAGTTTGTCAACATCAACCTCAATAGGTTCTTCTGTTGCTTCCCAAATGGTGTATCTTTCACACTTTCTTACATATAGTTTTTCACTCATTGTTTTAAATTTAAATTATTTGTATTACAAATATACGAAATTATTTTCATATATCCAAGTCTTTTTAATTAAAATTTACATTCCAACTTATTGATATTCTTTTTTTATCTGTGGAGTTGTATTGTAAACTTCCATGTTTTAACCAAGATGGAAATGATATCATCATACCTTCTTGTGGTTCAATATGTATTTGTGGAGCTAATAATTCATTATCCGATTCTGGTAATAGTTTAGCTAAAGTATCAATTGGTGATTCCATTACAAACTCTCCACCTTTGTTTTCATCTATTGATATATAAAGTACAGCGGAGAATCCATTCGATACATTACCCGCTCCAATATGGTCATGTAACTCTTGATACGCCCCATCACCTCCAAGAGTAATCCAACAATCATCAATATAAAATGGTCTTGGTTTAAATCCACACTCTACAATATATTCTGATGTGTGTTTTATAATTGTATCCTTTAGGTAATCAGGAAAGAATTCCTTTCCAGTCTCACAAAAAATATTTGTTCTTGTATTACACTTCCATTGATTTGTTTTAAATAAATCATCATTATCTTTAATGTATTTAGTAATATCTTTTTGAAGAGTTTTTAGTAACTTCTCATCTATATTGCTATAATATATTGGCGTTGGAAATAGATTATTTATCATAATAAGTTGTATTTTGCTTTAAAGAAGATAACCAAAACCTTTCGTATTCCTCTTGTTATTTCAGTAACTTCATGTATATGTTTATGACCATCCAGTATTACACATTCACCTAAGTTATTTAATTCAACATCTACATCTTCTATTAAAAAATTACCTCCATCAAAATCATCAGTTAATAATATAATGGCAACGTTTCTTAAGAAATCTTTATGCTTTGATGAAAAATCCCCATCTCTATATTCCATTGTATATAAAGTTTCAACTATATTGTTTTTCGAAAACTTATTGGATAACCAATTATTAAGTGTTTTGTTTTCTGTATCATATACTTGAAAAATAGTTGGGTTCAGACCACTTCCATTATTTAAAGCATACGGATGAGTATCTTTCCATTCTTCTTGTGCTTCTTCAGGTGTAAGAATTTTAGTTTGATTCAGTTGTTCTAATAAAAAACTTAATTCTTCGTTTGATAATATATCTTTAGTGTAGTTCATGTATTAGTTTGAAACTATTATTTCACCAGTATTCCAAGTTGGTATATACCATCTGAAATTATGTTCTTTTAACATATCAATTATCTTAACTTGCATCTTCATTGAATTACCTGTAATTACTCTACATTCA
>Ga0181400_1000606_pt1 | contig 15352 bp, 5 predicted proteins | sample 23SPOviralmetaG_FD_130129 | JGI IMG/M metagenome (GOLD analysis project Ga0181400, IMG submission 130129) | Marine viral communities from the oligotrophic San Pedro Time Series (SPOT) site, San Pedro Channel, CA, USA - 23 SPOT_SRF_2011-06-22 | ecosystem: Environmental > Aquatic > Marine > Strait...
ACTACCACCGTACTTATACAGCAGTAAAAAACGAATAACATCACATCTATCTCTTGGCCCTGCAGCGTTATACTGTTTAGCCCATTCTTCAGCATGTGGCATTGGTGAGTAGAGAGTATCATCCCATCTAGTGACTCTAACATTAGGCCAATCTTCTGGCTCTTCACAGTTAGAGATTAACCAAACTGGTCTGTCTAAATTAAAGTGTAATGTAGAAGCAATTGCATCTCTGGCCTGTACCCATCTATTATAGTCTGATTTAATAGGCTCTCCATCCCAATAGAAAAAGATATTCTGATCTGTAGGTTCAATTTCTGATATGTGCCATAGTTTTTGCATTACTTAATTGGTTTTAGTTGTCCTATTCTGTGTTTAAACCAATCCTCTCTCCAATGTGGATTTAGCTTTTGTATACCTGTTCCCTTTTCCTTCTTATGATACTGTTCTTGATTTTCATGAATAGAACTTGCTATAGGTTTATTAGTTAAGTGATAGTGCGCGCTCGCCCATCTGTATAACATAGTAGCTCCTGCCCATTCATAATGTCTTGCCATCTGTCTATTGAAATACCATTGATCTTCTCCTGGTGGTTCTGGTGCATTTGCCCAATCCATATTAAGTGCAAAGTGCTTTCTAAAAGTATTACCGTTGTTAACACCTCCACTTACACCAGTCTGTTTAGGATCTGCCATGTGAACAAACCAGTGGTTACTAGCTCTGTAAATATCAAACCCTGGATTCTGGTCAATCTCCTTTCTTACTTTATAGAGTGCCCATTCATCTAGTAGATCGTCATCATCAAGTCTATATACATAATCCCATCTTGATTGTTCAAATCCAAACCTTAATTTATCCATAAAGGTTTTAAACTTCTGTCTAACATTAATTATTTTAACACCTTTATCTTCATACTCTTTATCAATTTGGTATGTTACTTCTGGATCGTCATTAATAATTAACATTTCTGCTTTTGGGTCATCTTGTAATATAAACGAGTGGATTGCCTCTTCTAAAAGCTCTTTTCTCTCCCAAGTTAGAGTTAATACAGTTAACCCTGTTATAGATTTATCTACGTCGGCAGTTTGTTCCCAAGCTCTTCTTATTAAATTGTAATACCAGCTTGAAACCCACTTTTTATCCGGCTTTGGAGCCAGAATTGGAGATCTATTCATATAGTATGCCTTATAGAATGGATGTACAAACCCATTATCATCTATATTCTCTTCTACAATACCAGCATTATGATAAATTGAGTGATCGTGTTTCCATTCAAAAGTAGCCCAAGTGAAATCTAGGTCTTTTGAACATGGAGTTGAGTAACCTCTCTTCCAAAGCATCCAAAGTATTGCCCACATATCTGCACACCAAATCTGTAAAGAATGCCAATCTGGATCCTCTCTCTGTATTTCTTGTACTCTATCTGTGATTTTACTAAACAATTCTTCACCCAGCTCATAGGTTTCTGCCCAAAACTTCGCGTCTAGGCCTGGTTTTAAGAAATATTGCGCTCCACCTGACTCAGATTCGCGTAATCTAACAAAATTTGGCTGTAATCCAGCAATTTCGCACATTTCTTCTAGTAAACCATGTCCTTTTGACTCAATATATTCCGCTCCAATGTAACAAATTGTATCAGATAGAAAGCAAGTCTTCTCTAAACCTGGACCAATTTTATCTTCTAATGGCATTGGTTTGAAAAGTGCAATATCACAATCATGATACATTATAGTCTTAGTTTCTAACCAGGGGTAAGCCTTCCAGTGCTTTTCTAAAATATGAGGTCTAATTGATGAGACGTATCTCTTATTTGGTCGAGTATCATCATAATAAGCAAAGATTACTCCTTGAGCTTCCCATTTTTTCTGTACTTTTACAAACCAAGAATGAGGTTCATTGTCAGTTAGTAATGCACAGACGATATGTATATTTTCCAGAGGCATGCCGCCATTTTCTTTGAAAGAAAGTAGCATAGCATCGACTTGCCATGCATAATAATGAGTTGCTGGTTGAGCACATACGTAAATGACGTCTTTCATAAATTTTAATCCTAAGGGACTGCTTATTTTTTATATATATTTACCTATTTTTCAATAGATAGTGGCCCAGTGGTTGTCCACTTAGCTCTGGTAGCCTACCAATCTACAGCTCCAGCATCTCTATCTTCTGGCTTAACCCAAGAGAAAAGTCTGGTCTGTAAAACATCATGTAGTACGATAGTTTTTTCGTTAATTTCCCAATTGTAAAAATACTCGTATCCGAAAAGTGCAACGTCCGGTTCCATCTTTTGAATGATCTTATCAGAGAAAGTTTTACAACCATGTGCCCAAGTAATTCTATCGTAACAAGCTAAACATTCATGAATAATTCTAGCATCAGGAGCAGCACCATATACTGTACAGTCTACTAATGTATTATTATTTTGAGAAGGTTTTAGACCTGACATAAAAGTGTGTTTGGGTCCTAGTTGATTTCTAATTAAATCAAAAGATCTAATTGGCTTAGCGTCTACATCACAGTAAATACCTCCATAATCTCTTAAAAGTAGCATTCTTATTCTATCAGAAATAAATGCCCATTTGTAAAGTTCTGGATCAGTAATGTAATTTTGTAAGTAGGGATCGTCTTTGTAAATTTCTGTGAAAAGTTCATTTCCCCATAAATGATGTTCCCAATCCGGATGCAGATCTTTCATTGATTGAACAAATTGCTTGCAGTGTGCAGGCATCTCCTTTTCACCAACCCAAATTTGATGTATAATTTTAGGTATCTGAATGTTGTCTTCCATATATAATATTAGTTTAGTATAATGTTTAAATTAACTACTAATTATATATATGTCTTAAAAAAAGTTTATCTTTACTCTGCGATTCTATCGGCACCACCTGGTTCTCTTAGCTCGTTGTCGTTGTCGCCGCCGCCTCCGCCGCCTCCGCCACCTGGGCTAGGACCTGGAGAAATATAACCACCACCTTCACAATTTTCCTGAGTTGGACCCATTAGAGTCATGTCATAGGATTTAGAAGCAGTTTCATTGACAATCATTACTGGACCCTGTCCAAAGTCATAAGGAACTAAACCTTCGTCATGATACGTAAATCTAGGTGATGAATATGTGGCTCTAGCTATATACTGATTTCCACCACAATCTTCTACGTTATAGTAATAATATTGAATACCTTGTGTTGTTGCTCGTGTTGTTGCAACAGTTGTTGGTGTTATTATGGCTGATCCATTTACTGTAATATTCGCAGTTTGGTTAGTTGGTGGAATTTGCCAATTGAATTTCCAATCAGCCCATGTAGCATTAGATGTACCTGCTCCTGTACCACTTGTAATATATGCACTAGATTCTGAGATACTTGATACAACAGGGTATTGACGACCTGATTCTGCTATAATTGCATTCCATTCTGTTCCTGTAGAACCAATCGGACCTGTAAATACTTGTTGAGTAATTAAACCAGTACCACTACCAGAGGAAACAGAACCTTCGCGTGCGATATAAGCGCCTGTAACATTATCTATATAATTAACTGTTAAACTAGCTTGTTTTATTATAGTACTACCACTAACACTAACAGTACCTGATAAGTTTTGCTTAGTACCTGATGGCATTGATACAGCGGCAGTAATAACACCTACTTCTTCTGTGGTTCCTACAGTAGTAACTGATATATTACTTGAGTTATCACTTACACTTAATCCACCTGAAATTTTATATGAAGAACTAGTATCAAGGTATGCAGTAACATTTTGACTTGTACCTGGTGCCATTGTAAGAACTACTGTACGAGTACTAGTTCCAGTAGATCTCCAAGCAGCATTACTAACAGATTCACTAAACGTTAAAGTAAATGTATAAGAATTTGCAGAAGATGGACCATTTGCTGTTACAGCTGCACTACCACCACCAGATGGCATTGTAATTTGACCACCTATATTACTACCTGTACTATCTGTTACAGAAACTGAACCAGAATTGCTTCCACTTTTACTAACACTAGTAATATTAAAATTATATCCACTTGATGCATTATATGTTGATGACCAGTTATGAGTTGTACCAACAGCACCATAGAAATATTGTGTAGCATGTATAGGGCTAACTGATACATTAGAAATATTATCAGTTGATGTTAAAACAAATGTATGACTTTTACCCGAAACTGTATCATCAATAACTAAATTTGAGCTATTGTATGTAAGTCCTGTTCTAGAATCTAATGATGGCATTGTAAATGTACCTATAAGATAATCATATCCAGCACCACAATAGCTATTACCTTCTGTAAATGGTAAATATGATGCTATATTAGGGCTAAATGACCAAGAATTAATTTCAGATCTATAGTCTGTTGTATTATTTGCCATAACAGGAGTCTGTATATCAAATGTTTCTCCTGCAGAACCTGCTATTGATATTGTTTTTTCAAGATCATTTCCAGTTGTTGTTACACCTACATCTGCTGCAACACAATTATGTTCTAATACTCTTGAGCTACCAGAATCTGTTGATGCATTTATATTAAATGAGTATTTATATTCTTTTACTACAGCAGAAACTGAAACGGTCCCACTACCACCACCAGATGGCATAGTAAGATTAACACTAGGTATCATTGAGTATAGTTGAGCTCTACCGTCGCCAGTTGTTCCAGAAGTAGTAGTTGACTTAGTTCCTGAAAGTTCTGTTGTATTTTCTGTTACAGATATTGTCTCAAAATAATGATCTACTGAAGTTGTTATTTGATTTACAGCAGAAATATTATTATGAGTCGATCCTGCTGCTCCAGTAACTGTTATTGTTTTAGTATCACCTTCAACTCCAACCCAATCATATCCTGATGCATTAGAAGGAATTGTAAAGTTTATATCATAACTATAAGTATTAACAGTATTTGCACCTCCAACTGTAACTATTGCGGTACCACCACCAGATGGCATTACTGCTGATATTGCTATAGTAGTACTTCCACCACCAGTAGTAGGGGTTACATAAGATCTATTAGAAGATAAGCTAGAAATTGTATATGTTGTATCTGATTGTGTATCTTGTAATACAGCAGTACCTGTGACAGTCGCTCCTGCTGCTCCAGTAAGTGTCATATTATACCATGACGCTGTATCTGAATATGGATCTACAAATTGAATTTGTAATCCCCAGTTTCTTTTTGGAGTATCAGAGACAACTTCTAATTCTACATTAGCATCTCCACCTCCAGATGGCATAGTAACATTACCAAAAACTATATTAGAACTATCATTTATAGTTATACCTCCTACAGCACCTGTATTACTACCTGTTATTGTAGGTGTATCTAAATCCGGATCTTGATAATCTGGGTGTAGATCTGTATAAATAGCAAACCCATGTGTACTTCCAGTATATCCACTAAATTGTGTACCTGAACCTATACCAGAACCAGAAGAAATCTGTAAACCTGCTATATTTTCTGTAGCTGTAAGATCAAAGTCATAACTAGGTTGTGAAATAACACCTAAAAGATTATATGTTACAGTACCACCACCTATTGGCATTACAAAGTCAGTAAGTGAAATATTATTTTGGGTTACTACATAACCATCCATAGCATCTTCAACTGTATCTGAGCTATAAGATGGATTACTTCCTGTTACAGCGTAAGTATAATCAGAAGGATTTGGTGTCAATGCAACATTAAAACTGTGTTCCGTGCCCATTACACCAATAAAAGTCTTACTAATATTTGTATTAGTTCCTGTAAATCCAGTACCTGTAACATAAACTGCACCATTCGGATCATAATCTGTAGTACTTATATTACTTACTACATTAACTTGCATTTGGTATCTTATTGCAGTTGCACTTCCTCTAATACTTACATTAAGTTCTGCATCTCCAGTAAGACCACCAGTCATTTTAAATTCATCATTTGCTAATGATGAATCTTGACCAGGTGTACCTTCACCGCCATCTGTAAATGTACTTAAAGAATGGCTACCTGAAACAGTAGATACTATTATATCACTAATTTGAATACTTCCATAACCAGGATCTGGTTGTAAAGCATGTGTAATACTAAATAGAGTATTAAGAGAACCTGTTATTTTAAATGTATTTGCATCATGATAATGTGTTTGTCCTGGTTGAATTGCTTCTAATGTAGCTCCAGAAATATTTTCAAATAGGTTAATAGTTAATGTATATTCACATGTGGATGAATTTGACCAAGACGCACCATTCCAATAATATGCTGTTTGTTCACCGTCTTGTAAATACCATCCTACAGCTAAACTTTCACAATTGTATATAAATGTTTCAGCACATAAATCTGTAATTGAGCCTTGTAAATCAGTTGTCCAATTTGAATTAGCAAATGATAAACCTGCATGTAAACTACCTTGTGGAATTGTATCAGTTGTAAGCTGGTCATATTCTGCTACATCGATATTCCCAACAGGTCTACTAGTATTTACCATTAACTGAACATTATTATTACTTAATAATGGAGTTAATGTATTGCTCCAGTATGTTGCTCCTTCTGCAGCTCCTGCATCAGTTACATGTATAACTAATTTTTGAACATTAGATCTAAAACTACCTGCAAAATCATTAGCTACAACCTCATATAAAGCTCTACCTGGTTGTTCATCCCATGTTTGTTGAGGTGTATTACCTAAAGCCATACCATTTGAACCATTTGGTTGATTCAAAACATTAAGAGCATTAGTAAATGCAACACTATTACCTACAGTATTCATTTTATGCACTGCAGTAAAAAACATATAGTAGCCTGATTGATCTGGGCTAGTAGTGTTTATCTTTTGAGCAGATGGTAAGTTTTGATAATATGTACTAGCACCATAAGTTGGTGTATTATTACCATTACCTTCATCGTAAATAACTAAACCTAATCTATAATCACCGTTTGATTCCGAATCAATAGTAGATATTAAATTAGAAATACCTGTTTTAATATGATCGATAGCACTAGACATGGAAGATGTGTAATCAACTAGGAATACAACATCCATACCCTGTTCACATATACCAGAGTCAGCTCCGTTTGCATTTTCATTGCTTTCAGAAACTGATGCTAAAGTAGTTCCACTATTAGCAAAAATTGCAGTTGGAGTACCACCACCGCTACAAAGAACATCAGGGTCTGTTGCATGGTATGTTACGTTAATCTGATTCTCCGGTTCCGGGCAATCTAACTCATGTATAAATCTCTTTACTGATAATGCCATCTTTTATAGATACGGTTTTTTTATTTATTGTTGAAACTGAAGTGATGCTGTATAGCCAGATGCTCCAGAACCACCACCAGTACACTCAATATAAACCGTTCTACCATGTAACACTGTCGCGTTAGAAATACCTGTGGTTATTATTTTATGTCTTGTATTTGCGCTATGAGTCCATGTACAGTGTGTTGTTACAGTACCTGGATTTGCAGAATTAACTGACTTAAGAGCAAATGTAGTATTATTACTAGCAGCAGCTGCACCAAACGCTGATTCAATTTTAGTTAATGTTGAACCACTAAAGTTAGTAGGTACAAACACAAAGTTAGTTGATACGTTTGCAGCTACAAAGTTTTCGGCTCTTGCAATTGGGTTTAATGCAATATGCTCAAATTGATAAGCATCAGCACCAACTTCACCCTTTTGACCTTTAGGACCTTGACCACCACCTGGGCCAGAATCACCTCTAGGACCAGTTTGTCCTTTAACGCCAATTTCACCTTTTTGACCTTTAGAACCAGGTGTACCTTGTGGACCTGCTGGACCTGCTGGACCTGCATCACCATCTACACCAGATAAACCACTTGAACCTGAGCCACCAGTTTGTCCTTTTTGACCTTTTTGACCGGCTCCACCGTCAGAACCTTTTTGACCTTTGATACCAACTTCACCTTTTTGACCCTTTTGACCAACGCCAACTTCACCTTTTTGACCTTTAGAGCCAGGTGTACCGTCTCCACCTTCTGAACCTTTAGCACCGGGAGTACCAATCTCACCTTTTTGACCTTTTGGACCACCGCCACCAACTTCACCTTTTTGACCTTTAGAACCAGGTGAACCATCTCCACCTTCTGAACCTTTAGCACCTGTTGGACCTTCTGGACCTTCTGGACCTGTTGGACCTGCAATACCGTCTACACCAGATAAACCGCTTGAACCGGCATTACCAGTTTGTCCTTTTTGACCCTTTTGACCTTTTTGACCATCACCGCCTTCTGAACCTTTAGCACCAGGACCGCCTATTTCACCTTTTTGACCCTTTTGGCCAACACCAATTTCACCTTTTTGACCTTTAGAACCTGGTGTACCATCTCCACCTTCTGAACCTTTAGCACCAGTACCACCTATTTCACCTTTTTGACCTTTTGGACCTTGTAGACCATCTACACCAGATAAACCGCTTGAACCAGCATTACCAGTTTGTCCTTTTTGACCTTTATCACCAGCAGCACCATCGCCACCAGCTGAACCTTTAGTACCAGGAGCACCTATTTCACCTTTTTGACCTTTTTGACCAACGCCAACTTCACCTTTTTGTCCTTTTTGACCAGCTCCACCGTCAGAACCTTTTTGACCTGTTGGACCTTGTGGACCTGGATTACCTTGTGGACCTTGCAGTCCATCTACACCAGATAAACCACTTGAACCAGCATTACCTACTTCACCTTTTTGACCTTTAGAGCCAGGTGTACCGTCGCCACCTTCTGAACCTTTAGCACCAGGCTCACCTTTAGCACCTGCAACTGTGGAATCAGCTCCTATTTCACCTTTTTGTCCTTTTTGACCAGGTGTACCATCGCCACCAGCTGAACCTTTAGTACCAGTATCACCTTTAGCACCAGCATCACCTTTAGCACCAGCATCACCTTGTGGACCTTGTAGACCATCTACACCAGATAAACCACTTGAACCTGCTTGACCGACTTCACCCTTTTGACCTTTAGGGCCAGGGCCACCGCCTTCACCAGAATCACCTTTAGGACCTGGACCACCAGACTCACCTTTAGCTCCTGCTGGACCTTCAATGCTACCTACATTATCAAATTGAGAACCATCCCAAACATATAGATCACCATCGATGATATAACCATCACCATTAGTATTGCCACTTCCAGGTAATTGACCTGTATTTTCATAAGAACCTAATATTGTAACTGAAGTACCATCAGCACCTGCCTGACCTACTTCACCTTTTTGACCTTTTTGACCATCGCCACCAGCTGAACCTTTAGCACCAGCATCACCTTTAGCTCCGTCTTGTCCATCTACACCAGATAAACCACTTGAACCTGCTTGGCCAGTTTCACCTTTTTGACCTTTTTGACCATCACCACCAGCTGAACCTTTAGCACCAGCATCACCTTTAGCTCCTTCGATACCTGGTATACTAGTTAAGTTGATATTCCAATTAGAACTAAATGAAGATTGTGTACTTTGATAAACGTTATTCCACATCATTACACCAGTAGCACTATCGTATGAAGTTATTTGTACTATATCAAAATTATCTGGACCAGCATCTAAAGATACTATAGCATAATCACCACTTTGGTAAGATAAACCAGTATCTACTGTTACCGAACCTAATGTTACATTACCTGGATTTCTGTCTTCACCGAGACTATGTGGACCATTAAATGATGTTGAATAATCTACATCTTCTCCTACTTCACCCTTTTGTCCCTTTTCACCTGCACCACCATCTGAACCTTTAACACCTGTTGGACCTTGTGGTCCTGGAACACCTTGTGGACCTTGTAATCCATCTACACCAGATAAACCACTTGAACCGGCATTACCTGTTTCACCTTTTTCACCTTTTTGACCTTTTTGACCATCACCACCGGCTGAACCTTTAGTACCTGGAGGGCCTGCAACTGTAGAATCAGCTCCAGTTTCACCTTTAGCACCTGGTTCACCTTTAGCACCAGATCCACCATCAGATCCTTTAGAACCTGGAGTACCAGGCTCACCTTTAGCACCTGGATCACCTTGTGGACCGGTTTGGCCATCTACACCAGATAAACCGCTTGAACCAGCATTACCTGTTTCACCTTTTGTACCAGGCTCACCTTTTGCACCTGCACCACCATCTGAACCTTTAGCACCTGGAGGGCCTGCAACTGTAGAATCAGCTCCAGTTTCACCTTTTACACCAGGCTCACCTTTTGCACCTGCGCCGCCATCTGATCCTTTAGAACCTGGAGTACCAGGCTCACCTTTAGCACCTGGATCACCTTGTGGACCAGTTTGTCCATCTACACCAGATAAACCACTTGAACCTGCATCACCTTTAGCACCTGCACCACCATCTGAACCAGTATCACCTTTAGCACCTGGTTCACCTTTAGCACCTGATCCGCCATCTGATCCTTTAGAACCTGGAGTACCAGGCTCACCTTTAGCACCAGGTAGTCCATCTACACCAGATAAACCACTTGAACCATCATCACCTTTAGCACCTGCACCACCATCTGAACCGGTATCACCTTTAACACCAATTTCACCTTTTTGTCCTTTTTCACCAGCTTCACCTTTAGCACCGGATCCACCGTCAGATCCTTTAGAACCTGGAGTACCAGGCTCACCTTTAGCACCGTCTTGTCCATCTACACCAGATAAACCACTTGAACCAGCTTGACCAGGTTCACCTTTAGCACCTGCGCCGCCATCTGAACCTTTAGCACCTGGAGTACCAGGTACACTACTTAGATTAATAATCCAAGGACCGTTACTATTTAATAAGTTACCGTTATTTGATACGTGTGAAAATGTTAATTGCGTATTACTGTAAGAAGTTACTATTGCAATTTGTACATTAGTCATATCTAATGGGTATGTAATCGAAATATATTCACCACCTATATAAGATAATCCAGGATCTACTGTTAAAGTACCACCTGCATTATTTGAGTGTGTATCAGTTGAAGTAGTCATGAAATTTACTGAGGATCCATCTTCACCTTTAGCACCTGGTTCACCTTTAGCACCAGACTCACCTTTAGCACCTTCAGGTCCTTCAGGGCCTGTAACTCCTTCTACTCTAATAATACCATTCATATTAGAATGATTCTGACATACATAATAATAAGTATCGAATGCATCCTGAGGTACTTTCCATACTAATTCAGAGCCATTTGGAACTGGAAATGAACCAGATTTAATACCAGTTGATAAAGTTGCGCCATTTTCATCTACATCTCTAATAATTAATGGATGTGTAGCGCCGGCATTGTTTACAAATGTATAAGTTTCACCTCTATTTACATAAATAGTAGGATTTTCATTGTTATCTGCATTATGATACTCATCAGGTAGACCTATGTTGTAAATTCCAGCACCTGGAGATGTAAATACAAATCTGTTACCTGACATAATCTCTTCAGTTAACGTCGTACCATCACTTAATCCAATCGTTAATACACCTGTTGATTGGCTATAACCAACTGAATCAATATAAGTATCACTACCACCTAATTGTAATTCAACCCAACATGAGTTATCAAGTTCTAATGTAGTTAATGCATTTCCATTTTCATCTGTATCAATACCCTCTGTTGTGGCATTTGCCATTTGTGCAACAAAACCATTGCCTGGGAATGGAGGCTGTACTGTAAATTCACCACTTGGATATACTCTTACTGCTTTTTGAGCATCACTTAATGCATTCCATTCAGTTTCTCCTAGATTACCACCATTACTAAAATAACCCACTGGTAAAAGTGAGTAAAGTTTATTAGTTTCTAGTACATAAACAAGCATACCGACTCTTCTACGTCCAGATGTCCATCCACCATCACCTGAATCGGTGAATCCTGTGTAAGAACCTTGAGGATCATTAGTCTTTACTGGTATTAAGTTTCTTTCAGCAATAGATGGAACTTCTTGAAAACCACCCTTAAGATACATTGAGTGTATAATACCCTCATAAGTGTTATCTGTAGGTGTTAAGAAATTTCCGAATTGTTGTCCTATAGGTAGAGTTGGCATAATTCTTTTGTTCTATATTTTATGCATCAACATACTGGATAGTTACACCCTGTGTAGTTGAAAGTAAGTTTAGTTTATATAAAGTGTATGGATTCCCATTCACTGATGTTGTTAATTTTGCACTAGCAACATCCGGTATATTATTATTTGTATCTGCAAGCTTCGCAACTGCTGTTAAATCTGGCATTCCCCAAGAATCTGGGATTAATAACCAGTAGAAGTTTTGTGCTGTAGATGTTGGATATATCATCTGGAATCCATTTGTTATTGGATTCGCTATACTAGCAACAGATTCGTATGAACTTGGATTAGCTAAAGCATCTGCAAATCCATCAGCAAAGTCAGCTGCTGTTGAATTATCTTGTTTATACCATGTACCTCCGATTAGATCTTGTGTATATGGATAACCACCATTACCTAAGTGGAAGAAGTAACCCTCTTCTGCTGGAGCTTGTGTTGTAGCTAATGTTGCTTGTGTTGTTGCAGCTGTAGCCTGTGTTGTAGCGGCTGTAGCCTGTGTTGTAGCGGCTGTAGCCTGTGTAGTCGCAGCAGTAGCTTGCGTGGTTGCAGCAGTAGCTTGTGTAGTCGCAGCCGTAGCCTGAGTCGTTGCAGCAGTTGCTTGCGTAGTCGCAGCCGTAGCCTGAGTCGTTGCAGCCGTAGCCTGAGTTGTAGCTGCAGTTGCTTGTGTAGTCGCAGCAGTTGCTTGCGTGGTTGCAGCTGTCGCTTGCGTGGTTGCAGCTGTCGCTTGAGTTGTAGCTGCAGTTGCTTGAGTCGTAGCTGCTGTCGCTTGAGTCGTTGCCGCCGTAGCCTGAGTTGTAGCTGCGGTTGCTTGCGTAGTTGCTGCTGTAGCTTGTGTCGTTGCAACTATTCCAACTCCAACAGCTGTACATTCGATTGATCCACCTGCATTAGAATATGCAGTACCCTGAGCATTAGTTGCAGGAACAGTTATCGTTGCTGTATACGAATTGACACCAAGTACATACTGTGCAGGTACAATAAGTGTAGGAACTCCTGTAGATGTAGCTGATACACCAGTATTTTCTACTCCAGTATCAACTGTAAAATTAGCATCATCACAAGTAAATGTTGGAAGAGTCGTTGTAGCTTGTGTCGTAGCTGCGGTTGCTTGCGTAGTTGCCGCTGTAGCTTGTGTCGTAGCTGCAGTTGCTAAAGTAGTCGCTGCTGTCGCTTGAGTAGTTGCTGCAGTTGCTAAAGTAGTTGCTGCTGTCGCTTGAGTTGTTGCTGCAGTTGCTTGTGTTGTAGCTAAAGTAGTCGCGTCTGTATATCTTGCATATAGAGTTATATTTTGTGTCACTGTAATAACATCTCCTACTTGATATTGAGGATTTGCCATCGGCGCGCCGCCGTAAGTGTCCCATCCAATAAATACTCTATTTAATTGTTGTCCACTGCCAGATCCACTACCAGATCCACTACCAGATCCAACTGAACCGCCCTGAACAACATTCCATGATGGGGCTGGGATTGTATATGAATCTCCAGATTGTACTGTACTAGCTACTGGAGGAAAGCCATTAGGCAATACTTGATTTACAGAATTAGGATCTGTCGCCGCATCAATATTTAAAGTTACTGTATATTGGGGTATTGTAGTAGCTAAAGTAGTAGCTAAAGTAGTAGTAGGTTCTGGCTCAGCACCTACAGTTAAGTTATTAGTAACAATAACACAATTATTTGAATCTGTTATTTCTACTTTATATATGCCTGGAGGTAAACCATGTTCACCTGTTAAATCGTTAGCATCTCCAAATTGTACTACGCCACTTGAAGAATTAATCGGGTTAATAAAGTTTGCTCCACCATAAGTAAATAGAGAACCATTCTGAGTTAACTTAAAAGAATATGGTGCTGTACCGCCTGTTACAGTGGCAGTTAGTGTTCCGTTATTATAGTTTATTCCTGGCATAGTTTATTTATCTTAATTTTATTATTTTATTCTTGATCTCTATTTAGCGTTGTCGTAGCCTCGTCCGGTAGTTGAGTTGTTGTTACTTCATCTAATTCTCTAGGACCAGAACCCGATCCACTAGTTGTAGTAGCCTCACCTGAACCAGAACCTGAACTACTAGTTGTCGTTGCTGATGTCGCTTGAGTCGTTGCAGATGTAGATCCAGTTGTTGTTTCACCTGAACCAGAACCTGAATCACTAGTTGTAGTCGCTACTGTACCTTGTGTACCTTGTGTTGTAGCGGCTGTCGCTTGAGTCGTTCCAGCTGTAGCTTGAGTCGTTCCAGCCGTAGCATTCGTAGTTGCTTGTGTTGCTTGAGTCGTTCCAGCCGTAGCATTCGTAGTTGCTTGTGTTGCTTGAGTCGTTCCAGCCGTAGCATTTGTAGTACCCTGTGTACCTTGAGTTGTTGCGTCTGTAGCATTTGTAGTCGCTTGAGTTGCTTGAGTCGTTGCACCAGCTCCTGAACCGCTAGTTGTTGTAGCCTCACCAGAGCCTGAACCACTAGTTGTTGCAGATGTAGCCTGTGTTGTAGCTACTGTACCTTGAGTCGTTGCAGATGTAGATCCAGTTGTTGTTTCACCTGAACCAGAACCTGAATCACTAGTTGTAGTCGCTACTGTACCCTGTGTGCCTTGAGTCGTTCCAGCCGTAGCATTCGTAGTACCTTGTGTACCTTGTGTTGTTGCATCTGTAGTATTTGTAGTCGCTTGAGTCGTTGCACCAGCACCTGAACCACTAGTTGTAGTCGCATCACCTGAACCAGAACCTGAATCACTAGTTGTAGTCGCTACTGTACCTTGTGTACCTTGTGTTGTTGGATATGTACTATATCCAGTTGTCGCCTCACCTGAACCAGAACCTGAATCACTAGTTGTAGTCGCTACTGTACCCTGTGTACCTTGTGTACCTTGAGTCGTTGCAGATGTAGATCCAGTTGTTGTTTCACCTGAACCAGAACCTGAACCACTAGTTGTAGTCGCCTCACCTGAACCAGATCCTGAACTACTAGTTGTAGTCGCTACTGTACCTTGTGTACCAGGAGTTCCTAAGAATGTAGTTACTATTGTACTTGAAGTAAGACCGCCGCCTCCACCAGAAGTACCATCACTAATAGTTGTTACACCACTACCTGAACCTGAACCAGATCCTGAACCACTAGTTGTAGCTGCAGTTACTTGTGTTGTTGCGTTAGTTGCTAATGTCGTTCCACTAAGTCCTGAGCCAGAGCCTGAACCAGAATCACTGGTTGTAGTTGCTACTGTTGAACCAGAACCTGAACCAGATCCTGAACCACTAGTTGTAGCTGCAGTTACTTGTGTTGTTGCTTGAGTTGTTTCACCTGAACCAGACCCTGAACCACTTCCACTACCAGATCCTGAACCA
>Ga0181400_1000608_pt1 | contig 15345 bp, 19 predicted proteins | sample 23SPOviralmetaG_FD_130129 | JGI IMG/M metagenome (GOLD analysis project Ga0181400, IMG submission 130129) | Marine viral communities from the oligotrophic San Pedro Time Series (SPOT) site, San Pedro Channel, CA, USA - 23 SPOT_SRF_2011-06-22 | ecosystem: Environmental > Aquatic > Marine > Strait...
CCCCCCGGCCACCGCCAAATCAAACCGCGACCGCCCGGCCAATTCGCCCCTTAATTACCCCATATTACCGATAAGCGGCCGCGCGATCGGCGCTTAACTATACCTCGCTGATCAGACGCTCAATTCTCTGCCCCTGCCGCTCCACTATTTCTTCCAAACTGTCACATTTGTTTTGCAAACTAACATATGAGATAATCGTTTTCGTAAGAATTTTTAGAGTGAACTCGTCGTCAATAGTGTGATATTTGAAGTGGTAGCACGTGTCATTGTCCAACGCACACCTGTGTCCCATGTATGGTTCTGCATCACAAGTATCACGAATATGGGCGCCGATAAACTCTCCCATTGTGTCCACTGTCCACTCGCTTTCAGTAACGAAATTAAGGTCGATGACTTCGGCAGTCTCCTGTGTTGCGTCTTCGTCTTCAGCGTCTTCGTCCTTAGCGTCTTCGTGCTTACGCTTCATAGCCTGCGAAACACAGCGAGTCAGCGCAAATACAGTGTATACCCCCGACAACTCTAAGACCCGCGAGAACAGGGACAGTGTGTCTGTGACTAAGTTTAATGAATTGCTCAGCGTTCACGACGGCGCTACAGGAATGTCGCAGTCTTCGCAGACCCAGACCTGACCAGTCTCATCGCACTTACACTTGTCGTGATCGTCACTGTCACGTATGATTTGTTTGTTGCACGCTGCGCAGCAGAACACGATGTCGGGAACAGCATCGTGTGCATCCTCGTCTGTGTCAACACGGTCGTGCTCCACAAGCAGATCCATCGCTTCAACAATGGTTTTGTTGTACTCGATTTGCTGTTCCTCATTGAGATCGATGAAACAAGGAGCATCGACATCTGATCCGTAGATCATACCCACCATTACGAACCAGACATGATTCCATAGAGTCTCGTGAGGACCATTGTCCGCCAAGGGATCGAAGCGGACAATGGGTTGACGGAGCATAACACAGGCAGTGTGCCCACAACCATCGCAGTCGGTGTCATCTTCATCGTATTCACCGCTACCGCAGTGAACACAGTAATATTCGTTGATACTGTGCCTCGGATACTCATCGAGATTCACGATGCGAAGAAACTCTTCTTTGACTTCACAAGCAGACAGAGAAGGTTCACGAGCCATCGTCACGGTCTGTGGGGTGTGTTACTCACCCAGTGAAGGTTGCCCTACGGAGATTTTTTTCATTTCCGGTTTCACTAGTGAAATAAATTTAACTTCATTCTCTGTAAATAGCTTTGCAACCGTAACTGCCAGCATCGCTGTTCCGCTACTTCGCAGTTCAGCCTCATTCACGACAACTTCCGTGTCAGAACAGCTATACAACACCACCACAGGTATTTCACATCCCGATGATATCATTGATGTGATTGACCGCAATCATTGACCACAATGTCGTATGATGCAGAAATGGCACCCAAGTTCTATGTAACTCGTCGAGGCAGGGAGGGCTCCGCCATCGTTCAGGGTTGGAATGAATTCAACTCGCAGCATCTTCGCGGTCTGTCTCGTGTCCTCCGGCGAGGTGTAGACTGGGAAGCCTTTACCAGTCCGGAAGACGCAGCGGTATGGCTTGATGACAACCGCTTGCCTGAAAACGAAGATGAGATCCTCAAACCAGCAACACCCGATAAGATTTCACCATACACTCGCATTATGTGGTCCACTGTCGTGTTGGTTGTTTTCGCTCTGGTGCACCAATTGTTGAAAATTGCTGAACATCACTTCTGTGGTGGAACGAGTGCTTTCAGTTTGATCACCGCTCCCTGGTATATCATGATGCCCCACTGCCGTCAGTATATGTCTTGGGCCATCTGGGCCGCAGACTATTTCTATTACAGCACGCTGCTGCTTGTTGGTGTTATTGGCACTATCATCGTCCCAATTGCCAGCGAGTGGATGGGGAACAACACGTTCTTGAATCTGCGGGTAGGACAGAATGAGTTCTGATCATGATTCGCAGTGTAAGGTTCAAACATTCGCAGTCTTGGCGTTCAAAACACACGCATTATTTTCTGTCATTTAGTAATGAACTATGCACTACCCGAATTCAATTGCCAGCGCCGGCCTCTCCGCGTTGGGACCGATTGCTCCGGCCTTGAAACCCCATTGATCGCGTTGAAAATGCTGAATGTTGATGTTGAACATATGTGGTCATGCGACAATGATCCACATATTAAGAAACACATACTAGAACATCATAACCCTTTTATCTACTATGATAACATATTTGATCGCAACCATAATGAACTGCCTGACATCGACCTATATGTATGTGGATTCTGTTGCCAACCATTCAGTAGTATAGGTTTGAGACAGGGTTTTGAATGCCAGAACGGCACTGTATTCTATGAAGTCTATAATACTATATTGTGTAAGTCACCTAAGTATTTCGTATTAGAGAATGTAAGAAACATTACCGAGCATAAGAAAGGTGAAACATACAAAACAATAAAAGAGATGTTAAGCAAGCTAAACTATAACATTTCCTATCACGTACTTAACACTATGGATTACGGCATACCACAACATAGGCGTAGACTGTATATTGTTGGTGTAAAAAATGAAACGTTCACATTGTTACCCTATACTAAACCTTGTCCTAGTGTCAGAGAGTTCGTAGATACTACTATGATAGGTCAAGTTGGACGTTGTTTGATTCCAAGAAGACAGGGTATATTGAATCACGTTGTAATGAAAAAAAATGTTAAGGTTGAGGATGATTGGGTTATCACTACTGGGTCAAGTGCTAGTTATGCTAGGTCAAATAAGGATTACTCGCCTTGTATCACTGCGAACTGTCGCTTCTACTACATCACAAGTCTTCAGCGTTTTTTGACTCCACGTGAACTGTCTAACCTTCAAGGTTTCCCTGAGGATATGCCGCTTGCCAACAATGGTCAGGCGTATAAGCAAATAGGAAATGCTATGAGTTGTAATGTTGTCTATCACATACTGGCGTCACTGTTGTGTGCTAACAATAGCGACTTACCAGAATGCTTCTCTCAATCTCTCTGATAATGTCTTGCTTTGTAATGCCTGGCGCACCCATATTGCGAGAGTTGTAATTGTTTCTCGAAATCATGTTGTATATCATTTCAAAATCTGGATCAAACTTGTCTAGCTTGAAATGATAGTAAGAACAACTTCGAGAAACTGCAAGGCCAGTGCCGTTGACATAAGTAGGTAATCGCAAAACACCTGGGTTGCTACCTTTATGACAAATGCTGAAATCAGCTTCATCAGGTTTCACAAAAGCAAAGCCTTGAGGTTTCAAGTTGACTGGCACGTAGCGATTGTAATCCCTACGCTCCCAAATCTGAAATACACAGTTGACGTTTTTGGACTTACCTGTGCTTTCATCTGTGAACGCATTCTTAGGTGTGTCCTTTTCAAACAACAGATGAAAACACAGAGGGAATGCTTTTTGATTCTGTAACTTGCTAAATGACGCAGGCAGTATCAATGCTATGGTTTGCGTGTTGGGACACGCTGCCATTTTCTTAATAAACTTCTTCGCCAAGCTGGAATTAGATCCAAATGGCGGGTTTCCAACGAAATGAAGGTATTGGTCAAATTGATCTAAGTCCAATTTTAAGAAGTCCTGCTGAGTGATGTTGTCACGTTCGGGTGCCAAGTCATAGGCAAGAATGTCGCAGTCTGAAAAGTGTGGTAACCACACTCCATTTCCTGCCGAGGGTTCTATGACAAGATCCTCGAAGACCGGCAAGCGGTCAAGCAAATCATCCACACAAGATTCTACCACCTCGGGTTTGGTGTAGAATTTGTCAAGAGCGAGTTTGGTCATTGGAGCGATTTGTGCGTTTGACATTGGAGTATGTAAGTGTCCACACCCAAATCAATTTGAGAATTGTGCTCCCACTTGGTGCTCCCACCTGGAGCAAGTGCTGCCCACTGGAATTCTCAAATTGATTCTGTTGAACCCCTATGGTCACCCCACATTGTGGGGCAGCGGCGCCTGCTCACCAAAATCAATTTGAGGCGTGCTCCCATTTGGTGCTCCCACGCGGAGCAAGTGCTCCCCACGAGCATTCTAAAATTGATTTGGCTGTGCTGGCCAATCAACACAAATGACTTCTGTCCTTGACCAAATCCACAACAATCCCAATGGTGCTGCCTACTTCAACGGCACAATGTGCCCGCTAATCAGCGACGGAGATTGCGAGTATGAGGACAAGGCGAGGCGACTTATCAAAGTCATGTTGGAGAAAGGTGTTAGTCTTCAAGAGCAAGGTGACCTTTACTATGAGCAAATGGTACATCTAGAGAATTCACTTCATCGCATCTGTGGTGATGAACATTTCAATAAGGACAACATCGCAGCTTGGTGTAAGGAGATTGATTTGGCACCAAATTCAGCAATGTCGCTATGGTATCTGAATGTTAGAACTCTACTTATCCTCGGCAGAATCAAAAATGACGACAACTTCGGCATGATGTTCTCCCTACAAGTAGGGATAGACAAGTAGACAACACACATGCGCGCGCGCGGGCCTGCCAACAAAAAAAAAACTTTTTTGAGGGATAGTTTATAGTTTCTTAAATTGATTTTGCTGTAAGGAACTATAACCCCAAAAATGACCACGACCACCGAACAGATGATCGACGATTTTGCTTGGTATGTGCACACCCAGCGTGCTAAACCACCTGCCAACGCACCAACGCGTTATCCTGTGGAAGTGAAGTCAGCAGGCAGCAAAGGCAGAGGTGTTTTTGCAACCAGAAACATACGGAGAGGTGAAGTATGTTGCTGGTATGATGGTTTCATTGCTGCGGGTAGAATCACTGGTGTGCTTATTACTGGCGCACATGGATATAACCAAGCTTTGTGCCAAGACCCAGAAGGTCCTTGTATCGCAGGCTTCACCGAAGTATTCAAGGAAGGTGGTTGTGCTCAATTGTGTAATGACGCTGAAACAGATTATGTAGACCATAACTGTTTGAAGTATCTGAAAAACATCAATGTCAGCGAAGTCATTGATGAGAAAAATCAAACTGTAGCATTTGTGGCCACCAAGCGAATCAAAAAGGGTCAAGAGTTGTTGTATAGCTATGGTCAAGATTATTGGAGTTCTAAGCGAGAGAGAGAACAAGACCAAGCTGGCACATATCAAACAGTACAAGAAGTGTTTGCTCATTTTGCGAGTAGTGTTGGTCATGGTTGTGAAAACCAGATAGAACCATACAACGCAACATTCGAGCAAAACACAATAGGCAACTTTGTGCTTCGATTTATGATGGCTGATGTAATTAGAAGGGCAAGCCTTTTACAGTCCAAGGAAGTTTATTACCAAGGGCTAACCATTCAATTCCAGGGAGGGTTAGAGTAGACAACACATATGCACACGCGCGCGGGCCGGCCAACTTTATAAACTTTTTTGAGTTATAGTTTATAGTTTCTTAAATTGATTTTGCTGTATCTTCAATATAACAACCAAGAAATATGGCCTCTTCTATTCGTTTCAGCACCCCTTATGACCTCGCTATGCCAAATCATTGTGTAGTTTGTGGCAAGCATGTTGATCAAAGGTCCACGGTCAATGATGTTCTAGAGGGCAAGGCACATCAGTGTTTTTATGGGTGGGATTGTGCTTTTGGGGCTTTGTACAAGATGATGAGTGAAGATGAGAAAATACAACATTTTCATTCAGATCGGTGTTGTCCTAGGTGTATTATGAATTTTGAAGACGAAGAAGGCAACTTGTGTAAAGGCGACATACGAGAGTCGTGTTGTCCAAGTTGTAGGGTTTGTGAAGATTGTGAGTGTTTGTCTGAATGTGAAGAAAATGAAAATGCATACCAGATTTCCCATAACAATATTTTTCACGAAGTCGTGTTCACACGTTTGAAGATCAGAGTTAGTAATGGAGAAGAAACTGAGACGTTTTATCGATGCATTTATGAAGGCAGTGATGAGCACACTCAATGGCTAGATGGTGACTGGGATTATGAAGATTATTGTGACTTGCGCTTGGATTATGCTGGTAGGGATATGGAGGGGACTGTGGAGGAAATAAGTGAAGAAGAGTTCTTTATGAATGGGTATGCTGGTGTTGAGAAGGGGTGTAACATTACTGACTGAGTAGACAACATACACATACGCGCGCGGGCCGGCCAACTTAATAAACTTTTTTGAGTTATAGTTTATAGTTTCTTAAATTGATTTTGCTGTCCTACCATATAACTATGGGTAAGAAAGCACGTAACGCAGGCAAGAAGGCAAGTGTTCCTTCCAGTGGCAGATTAGCAGATTCAAGTTCTGTGTCTCCTGCCGGGAAGTTCAAAAAAGTTAAAATGTCAAGGATGGAAGCAGAGATAGCAGCTTCCAAAGGTTTAGTAGCAAGCAAACCAATTCATAGTGGGTCACGTGGATTTGGGGTTAGTCTTGGATTTGGCACTTATGCTTGGAGTGGTTGAACAGATTAGTAAATAGTGATAGGGTTGGGGTTAGGGGTTAGGGAAAACTTTTTTGAATTATAGTTTATAGTTTCTTAAATTGATTTTTTAATTTAACATATTTAAAAATAAAATATGACTGATATATATACAATGGAGTCACTGAAAATTCTAATGAATGAAAAACTTGAAATAAAACCGAGCTCGTGTCATGCCTATGCTAACAGCATTAATAACATTTGCAATCGATGGGAATCACAAGGTCAAATTTCAGGCAAGAAAAACCAAGGCTTCGGCAAGGACAAGTCTTTCAGATTTGATAAGTTAGCGAAACCAAATATGGTATTAGAATTGCTGAAAGATCTAAAACCCAGCGCACAGAAAAACAAGATGAACGCGTTAATCACAGTGTTGAAATGTATAGACAGTTCCAAGTATGCTAAGGCTATCAAAGCGTATCAAACGCATCGTGACCAGTTAAGCTCAACCATCAAAACTGAGTATAACAAATCACAGCGTAGTGAAAAGCAAAATGAGAACTGGGCCTCATTAGATGATTTACAGAAGGCCGTTAAATTGTGGCAAGATGAGTATGATCGATTACTTGGCGACAAAAATACCACCGAGCTTGACCTACAGCGAATAGCCAATAAGCTAACTTGCGCCGTGTTGTATAGCGGTATGTATATCGCACCTGTACGTCTAGATATGAGCAATGTTGAGATTATTACCAAGAAAGCGTATGACAAGATGCCTGTCAAACAAGGCAATTATATTATACTTAAACCCGAAAACAGCTTCTTCAGTTTGAATGACTATAAAACCAGCCGTAAGTATGGCGAGAATAAGTTTGTCATCCCGAAGGAGCTTGCCGATGTGTTAAGGACAATACAAAAAAAAAGCATGAATAAGGGTCTCTTGTTCCCTAATCCTTCCAACAAAACAGAATGTGTGGACAAGAAGAACCGATTTGGTGAGTTGTTAGCTGAAACATTCCAACATACCGGTAAGAAGATTTACAGTTCACTGCTACGTAATATCTATGTGACCGAGAAATGGAATACACTGAAAACACAACAAGATCGTGAGGACTTAGTTAAGCAAATGGCTACCAGTTGTGATGTGTGTCTGCAAGTGTATCAGAAGTATATTAATGATGAACCAATTGAGGACTTAACTGAAGAATCAGAAGAAACAGTTTAAAAGTGGATCAAAACTTCGGTGCCTTTGGGCAACTTTGAGCATTGACTGGAACGGTAGGTGGGTGTCTTACATCCCTCATAGAAACCGTGATAGTGAAACTTCTGTGAGCAAAACTGGCACGGGTATTTGATTTGGTTGCCATCACATATTGAACCCCGCACAACTACAATACAACCTCCCTTGGGTGGTTCTACATCTTGTGGTTTAGTGGTTATAATAACATTTTTTTTTTTACTTGTAATGTCCTCTATTATCATATCGTCTATTAGTGTGGTGTCCATTTATGGTATAATGTAGTAATCAGTTTTTAAATAGGTGAATTACCCATATAAGAAAATAAAATAAAATATTTTTTTTTAAAATTGATTCGTGATTTAAAATATTTAAAAATAAAAAAATATGAATATATATATGACCGACACCTACAATGATTACATTGACCTTGACCGATGTAAATACCTATTCTGCCTACCCGATGAAGAACTAGGCAAGTTTTATAATGAGAAGAAAAAACAACAAGCGGGATATTTACAATCAGCCGTCACAGTAAGAAATACACTTGCTGCGATCATAAACGGCAAGGTAGATGTGATCGAGCGTAAGTATGAGGTGAAACCATGTAATCGTATGTATCTACAAGGTAATGGATTACAAAATATGGAGTCTAATATTAAGAATTTTATTATGAAGTCTGATATGAAGGATTATGATATGAAGAATTGTAATCCTACTATACTTCTATATTTGTATAAGAAGCATAACCTGCCGTGCTCGGCGTTGCAACATTATTGTGATAAACGTGACAATATTTTGCGAGCCACCAAGGTATCTAAGCAAACTGTATGCGCGTTAATGAATCAAGACACACCGTGTACCACCGGATTTGCTGCCATAGATAATCTAGCATCTGAGGTTAAGTCTAATAAGTCAAAACTGATCGAGCTAGAAGGTGGCGTCATAGGTAGCAAGAAGAAACCTAATGACAAGAACCCATTAAGCAGTAAGCAATGTAGTATCATATACTATTATGAGAATGAAATACTACAAGCAGTTATGGCGAAGTTCAAGGAGCAAGTGAGTGTTCCTATGTATGACGGTTTCAATGCAATTGGTGAATGCGATTTGAATGTTATGAATGAAATCAGTGCGCCTTATGGTGTGACGTGGTGTGAGAAACCCTTAACCACTGGTTTTAAAATGGGTGACATAGATAACGAGAAGTTAAACCAAATGCTAAGCGAGTATGTTGAAGAGTTTAGGATTAGCTATAATGATGTTTTTACTGCTTATGGTTTGTCTAACAAACTTGGTCCGGTGCTACAAGGCAAAATTGTATATAGCCAAAAAAGGTGGTATGTTGTACGAAATTCACTGTGGACTAATGTGGATGAAATATTACCATATGTTAATGAGGTTATACATCAGGGTTTGGACGCTCAACGAAACTTCTTAAATAAGAAGATAAATGAGGCAAGTGATGAGGACAAGGAGCAATTTGAAACTAAGCTTGCACAACATATGAAATATACCTATACAAAAATCGATTGCGCAAGTTATAGTAGTCAGTTAATCAAGAATTTAAAAAAGCATTTAGAAGATGAAAAATTCATAGCTAAACTTGATAAGATACCTTATAAGTTTATATTTAAGAATGGTGTGTATGATATGATTACCAAGAAGTTTAGAAAAGGGGTTCTACCTAGTGACTTAGTCACCAAAACCTTACAATATGATTATGAGTCTACTTATAAGAAGGAGGATAAGGATTGGATTATGACTCAATTTGACAAGATGTTCTGTATTAAGAAGCATAGAGATTTCTTCCTAAGTGTGCTAGGTTATGCTTTATGCGGCGATCCAAGCAGACATCAGCATTTCTATTTTATGGTGGGTCAAACAGCAAGCAACGCTAAGTCCACAATGTTAGAGATATTGACTGCTGTTTATCCAGAGTATGTAACAGCAGGTAGTAGTGATGTGTTGGACAAGAAATGCTCAGACAAACATAAGTTCATGGAGGACTTCTTTGCCTATCGTATAGTGTGGTTAGATGAGATGGCTGAAGATGCCAAAATTAACGGCAAACTTTTGAAAGAGATTTCTGATGGGTTAAGTTATAAGCAAAAAATATTGTATGTGCAAGAGGCAATTTTACAAACTATATTAGCTAAGGGGTTTCTACTTAGCAATCATACGATCAGTTTTGATAAAAGTGATGGAGGCACTGAGCGACGATATATTCATATTCAATGTGATAGTAAATTTGATGTGAAATTCACAGAGGACGATTATGAGCGTAAGCATTTCAAAGCTGACCTAAATTTAATACCTAAATTTAAAGAGAAGAAGGCTGCATTAACTGCCATCTTATTTGAGAAGGCTCATGAAGTATATCATAAGGGCTTCCCAGACATTCCAGTCGAGTTTGATGAAGAGAAGAAGGTAGCAGTAAGTATGAATGATGAATTCAAGGAATGGATTACAGACCATACTAGAACAACAGACGAGGAAACAGATAGAATTAGTAAAAAAGAGATTATTGAGACATATAATGTGAAGTGTAATATTAATGTGAAGGACAGAAATGTGCTTGATACAATGAGGCAATTAGGACATAAATATTTTAAGGATTGTAAGAAGGACGGCAAAAAAGGTTGTTTTAAATATATTAAATGGAATTTTTCATATCAAGAATCATATGTCGATCCAACTAAGAAGAAGCCCGAAACAGATAGTGATTATACACCTAATACACCTCAAATGACTAATCAGATTATAAGTCAAAATTGGGACAGTGATAGCGACTAAAAATACAAGTAATGCTGCAATTTAAATTTCAATTAAACTTTTTTTTTAAGATGAGAGACCCCCAGACCCCTAAGACCCCCATTTTTACAAAACTATTCTATATACACTCTCTATGACTACTTTTCTATTTTTAGGGGTCTGAGGGGTCTAGGGGTCTATATATATACATTCTCTAAGTGCTCCAATTTGGATATAAGCATTCTCTAAGTGCTCCAATTTAGATATTAGCAAATCGCTCTTTCATAACTGCTTTCAACGCCTTCACTTGTCGCATCAGCTTCAATTCCTCTTCGATATACCTCATACGCTCTTTAAGTAGATGAATTTGGATATTCATATATTATATACGTCATTTTGTTTCTATATGCGTAAAAAAAAAACATAACCTTTATTTATTTGAATTTCATTCTATAACGCTTTATGTGCTTCATGTGATTGGAACCGAACAGATTTGAATAACGCTCCATATCATCAGGAACAAACACGTCACCTAACACAGTCTCTCCAGTCGCAACTAGTGTGAGAGGCACGCCACCATAGCGATGCCCTTTTCGAGTACCACCAACACCTCTCACATCTTGAGGTCTGCTAGGATATCGACTTATGTTGCTTCTTTCATGATCTACAATACCCATTCTTAAAGCAGTAGCGCGATTGACACCTGTAATGTTGGCACCTGTATCGTATACAAACTCTGATGTATGTCTTCCATGCTTGATTTGTATTCTGTGCTCTTTTGAGTATTCCTTTATTTTTGTCTTCGGTTCATTATTCTTATTAAACACTGTGACGTTGCCCGCAGCGTCAGCCATGTTTCTGACCTTACATCTGGTATTGGCAATCTTCCCATTAACCACACCTTTGATACGCATACCACGCTTACCTGCTTGCACAATTGTCTTACAACTCGGCAAGGCAGGATTGTTGTTTCTAACTGGCATTATATAATATACACATATATTTTATGTGTCAGGTTGACGTTCTATTATTCGAGGCCGTTTCTGATAATGGGGATTGTCTATCAGCAATTTCCCTTCAGGCATCTTCAGGCCCTTAGTCTTGATCATGTTGCCGTAGCTGTCTATGATGTGAATTCTTACAAACTCCTTCTTCTTCTTCATTTATATTAATAGGTGAGATTATTTATGGCTTTCTAAACGGCGATTTGATTATCATTTCACCCTTGTGAACTAGTGCCCTGGCACCTGTTCCCATACCTCCACTGCGATACGATCTCATCGGTTTGGTCGTCTTCTTGCATTTACATCCTTTTTTGCGTTTGTGCATTCTATATTATATACTTAGATAATTTTGGGAAATAATACCTCACTTTTTTTTTCGGCGGCCGTGGTGCTTTGTGACGTGACCTTTGCGTTTCGCTACCTTTTTGATCTGCTTTGCCAGTCCTGCTGGTATCACTAATTCGTTTTTTTTAACCGTCCTTACTCCAGTGCGTTTCACAGTTGCCTTGTTCAATGCCTTGCTCATGCCTTTTTGATTAAGAGTTCCACCTTTTTTGAATCCTAACATCTTACCAAACTTTCGTATTCCCTTGCCTCCTAATTCCCCTACAGCGCTACCTATGTAGGGCGCTGCCCCCATTCCTGCTGCTAATAATAGTGGTGCTGCTGCTGCTGCCATTTTATAATATATTATTAGAAATTAATTCTAAAACGTGATGGTATTCTTCTCATTAAGGAATTGAATCGTTTTGGAGCTATCCTTCTTACGTTGCTTCATTCTACGCTCATAGTCCTGACGCTTCTTCATAGCACGCTTCTCAAATATCTTGCGTTGCCTTGCTATGCTGTCTATCTCATACTTCTTAACTGGAACCCCCATCCAGTCTCGTGCTACAAAATAGTTGAAGTCGTCACACATCGGGATTTGATTGAAGAATGATTCGCATTGTAGCAACTCTCTCACATCATCCATGGTGTCGGCCAAGTACTTCCATTTCAATGGTGTTCCATCCTTGTCACACAATCCTAATATGGTGTCCTGCATCATTACGTCGTTGTCTAGTTCATGTTTAAGTAGCTCAGTAGGCAATGGTATCATGCTTTCGTCTAAGGTGATGTCGTATACCTTCTTGTCACAAGCACCACCTCGCGCCAACGCCCGCAACGCACTTGTTTGATCGGGTAAGGGTGATTTAAATTTGTCTTTGAGTGCCCCATTGAATAAGGCAGTAGTCTTCATATATATATATTATATTTGTTTTGTTTATTATGAACGCTTACGTGGTCGTGGGCGCCTGAGTCCTGCTTCTAAAGCGTCAGTTCCTTGAGCAAATTGACTGTTCATAGATGGCATTGGTCTAGTAAGTGGAACGCCGGTGTTACGAGGTTGAGGAGTTCTAACAAACAACGAAGGAGGAGTATTCAACAGTGGTCCCCCACCCATTTGAATTTCTTGTTCTGGAGTCATAGGCAGTGATGGTGATTGAGGAAATCCGAGAGGACTCGGTGAAATAGGAGGCTGAACAGATAAAATTCTTTGTGCGTCATCATCTAGTTCCATTAAGTCTTGTTGTAATTCTCGAGTTTCTGCTTCGAGTTCTTTTATTCTATCATTAGCTTCATTCAATTGCATATCTCTTTTTTTTTTTTTTTGATCTTCTAAACGTGTAAACTCATCTTGTGTAAACGTGCTGATAGGTTGTGCTTGTGCTCCATCAAACCTTCCATCAAGTCGCTGTATGTTGTCCTCAATTTGATTAAGACGTTCTTCTTGCTCCTCCAACATCTCTTCTTCTGATAACGAATCTCTTATGCTGTTCCCCATATCTTGCACATTCATAGCTTGTATTCCCTGCTCTACGTCACTTTTCGACAACTGTTGACCTTCCCCTGAGCGTTCCATCCTACCTAAGATTTGACCCACTGTTCTAGGGTCTGCTTCTGTAGGTTGAGCTAAGGTATTCATAATCTGACTAGTGCTTGGACGTGGTGCTTGATTGTGCTTATACATTCCATTCTCATCTGGGTTGATTACAATGTTGATAGCGTTCGTGTTGTTGTTGCCGACGCGCTTAGGTTTGACGTTCACTTTTTGATATTTAGGATCGGGTTTGCTATTCATATATTATAATCAAATATTATTATTCAGTGTGCCAGAACGTCCCACCAATCCTGTTTTCCTTACCTTCATAAAATAGTAGTAGTTCTTCATTCTGTTCTGCTTCGTGTAGGGGGGCACCCTAGGTAACCCTTTTCTCATACTCATGCCTCCGATATTCGCCATTATAATATATAATGAGAAATTATTTATTGAATTTGATTTTCAGTTTGTTAAACTTCTTGTGAAATTGTTGTCCTAACGGTTTGTCAAATCTGGCGTACAGGAAATTGAACTTTTCCTCTTCTGGAAACACGTAATCGAGCAACTGCTCCCATTCATTCTTATTAAGGTCTATGATTTCCTGGTGAATGTCCTCAAGTTCCTTCTTGTTTTGCGTCTTGAATAAGCATAGAAACCCTTTATTGCTTAAACTGACCCGGAGTTTCCTTGGTAGCAGATTATACTTCTGCGCTGTTATGATTATGTAGTAACCTAAATGGCGCCTATTATAGATAGTACGCATTAGCACATTTAAGTTTTTGGGTTTGGACAGTTCTATAATCATGTCGTCAAAGATCAAAAGCTTTTGCGGCATAGGTTCCTCTTCCTCCTTGGCTTCCAACGAGTGCTCTGATTCAATGGCGTTGATTTCATCCATAATCTCTTGATTGAAGTCGGTGTAGATGCGATCTTCATTGATGCCTAACTCGCGATCTATTGTGTCTAGAGATGGACTCAGGTAATATACTCTGTCAAATTTCCCATTCAAACCTTTGTTCCTTCTATGTGTAAGGAGCCACACTAATAAATTAGTCTTGCCGCTACCTGCCGAGCCACACAGTATACCAAAGCCGTTACGCTTGATGAAAATGTCATCAATGTCGGTTGGCACCTCATCGCAACTCATCTTAACTGCACCGACTTGGTATTCAGTATTGACTTTCTCCTCGATGTTCATATATTATTACATGAGATTAAAAAACTGATTAGAAACCGAGACTCTTCATCAGCATCAACTTGTTAATATACTGGGGGGTCTGACTTTCTTGTGGTTGTTCAGATTTTTGTTCATGTTGTTGTTTTGTATTCGCTTTATCTATGGCGCTCTGTTTTTCAACTACAGGTTTGCGTTTCACAACCTCTTCCACCTCGGAGTCGCTACTGGATTCCACTATGACTTGGCGTTTTGCTTTTGATTTGCGACGCTTAGGCTTCTTGATGTAGATGACTTGTGGTTCATCGTCGCTACTGGACTCTTCTTGTACTATGACCTGCTTTTTCTTCTTCTTGGGCGCTTTCTTCTTGATTACTGTGGTGACATGATCGTCTTCCACAGCTTGTAATAGCGCTTCGCGTTGATCTTTCAATTTAAGTTGTTGCTCTGCCTTTTTCTTCCTAGCAGCAATACATTTGGCGAAAGCTTCTTGCTGCTTGGGACTCCGATCCTTTTTCGTGCGCTTACTCTTTTCCACAGGTATGGGTTGGTCGGGTTGCGGGTTGTCTACCACGTTCTCCGGCTCCTCCGTGAATTCCTCTTCGCTGAAATAGTTGTCGTCAGTCTCAGTCATTATATAATAGTTTTAGAAAAAAAAATTGACGAAAAACGTCTAAAATCAATTAAAAATATGTTGTTATAATATATATTAGAATGCCAAGCAGTATGACTGGTAGAACACAAGCAACAGAGGTGTTTGTTAATAGCTTTACTGCTACACCTCCATTACAACACATAGGCAATGTAGTGAGTATAAATGGATTATCAACCTTAGGGACATCAGGTCAGGTCATAAAGGTGAATTCAACAGCAACTGGATTAGAATATGGCGCTGATAATAACACCC
>Ga0181400_1000610_pt1 | contig 15304 bp, 10 predicted proteins | sample 23SPOviralmetaG_FD_130129 | JGI IMG/M metagenome (GOLD analysis project Ga0181400, IMG submission 130129) | Marine viral communities from the oligotrophic San Pedro Time Series (SPOT) site, San Pedro Channel, CA, USA - 23 SPOT_SRF_2011-06-22 | ecosystem: Environmental > Aquatic > Marine > Strait...
AGATGGATAATTTGTTTACTGAGCTATGAACTACCAAGCAATTCGAGCTGCCATCGAAAGCCCTCTTTTGACGGCTTTTAACAACCTATCGCCAGCGATACCGGTCTTTTTTGACAATATCACCGCTGTCCCGGCAAATACGACTACAGAGTATGTCCGAATAAATATCGCTTTTGGCCTAACAACAGAAGTGACTATGACTGGCAACGTTGATTACGTGCGGGGAGGTATTGTCATTCGTGTTTACAGCGAAAAAGGCCAAGGCCCTGCAAGAAACCAAACGCTTTTGAATACTGCTGTCACAACGCTTTTAGCGTTACCTGCTTCAACACGGGACGGTTCAGGAGTGTATTTGCGTCCTGGTGTTATAAATGGACCGACCTTGTCGGCAACGGAAACAAGCCCTCACTTGATGGGACGTATAACAACGTCTTTCGTTGCAGAAGAGCAGGATTAGAACTTTTACTGTTGACGCGCTAAGCTGTATGAGTCCGGGTTCCGCCCGTAAGTCCACCATTCTCAGTACCACGAATGGCTACCGTCCTTTCGGGCACCTCTGGCGCCCTTTATTACAAGCCAGCTGGCACATCTGGAACCTTTAAGGCCGCAGATGTCACTATCGGCTCCGATTCCATCAACGTTGGGACGTTCCTCAACTTCAAGCCTGGCGATGAGGTTTCTATTGGAACCGGTACAGGAGGCAGCCCAGCGTTGCCTGCTGGTTTAACGGCTTCCTGTTTTATTAAAGATTACAATTCCACCACAGGGGCGGCAACGTTTTCTGCGTCAGCAGGCGGAACTATCCTTGATCTGACAGATGTCGGGACAGACGGCAGCACTCCTTTTACAATTGCGTTCAAGGATTTTCAAGCAGTTGCAAACGTGCGCTCTTGGAACTTTGAAGTAACCCGAGATGAAATCGATGTAACAAGCATCGGTGGCACGTTGGATCAAAGCGCACCATTCCGAACCTTTATCTCTGGGTTTGCGGATGGCACGGGTTCAGCTGAGGTCTACTTCACTGATGACGACACCGGTATTTCGGCTCGTTTGATTGAAGACGTTACCCAGCGCAACCAAGCTGGTGCAACCTTCAAGCTGTACATGGATGCAGTTGTTTCAGCTGGTACGCCAGACGATGCAGCTAGCCGTTCCATCTCAATGGAAGCAGTGCTGACTTCTGCGAGTTTCTCAGTAACTCCAGACGATGCTCAGGCGATTTCTATTAACTTCCGTCCAACTGCAGCTCCTACATTCGACTTCGCTAAGAGCTAATAGTCGATTGACGATAAACAGACCCCTGACATTGTTAGGGGTTTTTTTAATGCTAGTGTAGTGGCACAATCAGTTTTAACTCATGGCATTACGCGCCATTGATCGTCTTAAGAAAGCCGCAAATCTAGAGGCAACAAAAAGAGTAGTTACTCTCTCAGATAAAACTGAGTTTGAGATGTGGGTAAAGCCTTTGACGATGGCAGAGCGTGAACGCGCTCAAAAGCGTGCTGGATCGGATGACGCCAATGCGTTTGCCTTGCAGTTGCTGATCACCAAGGCTAAGGATGAGATGGGAGAATCTTTGTTCTTGGCTGGTGAAGTTGATGTTCTCAAGAACGAGGTAAAGGACAAGGACTTGCAGGCTTTGATGCTGGCAATTTTGACTGATGACGAAGAAGAGGCCACCGACCCAAAATCCTAGAAGCCGAGCTTCGTAAGGACAACTGGCTCATGCTGCAATTTGGCGTTGCCAAAGAGCTTGGCATGAGCTTGTCTGAAGTTCGCACCACGATGACGCAAGAGGAGTTGATTGGTTGGAGCGCCTATTTTGGCGTGATCAATGCAGAGCAGAGAAAAGAAATGGATAAGGCGCGGCGTAGGCGTTAAACTTAGGCATCGCAGTGCGCTGAAACCGTCGTGGCCTATAGAGCTGAGATTGAGATTGGCGTAAAGGGTGCTGACAAGCTAAAGGACTTTAAAGAAGAACTTAAAAAAATAAATCGTATTCTTGATATTACTAATAAAACTAGAGATGTTTTTGAGCTGCCGCTTCAAAACCTTCAAAATTATACTAAGAATTTATCAGAGGCTAGCCGTGCCTTAAAAACAGTTGAGATGAACACGGATGCCGAAAGAGCGGCTGTTGAAAGGTATGTACAGGCTCTTGGTGAAGCCAATGAAGCTCGTGCAAGACAAAATCAATTAATTAAAAGCCAAGTAGCTGCACAAGAGGCAGCACGACGCACTGTTTCTGCTGGACCAACAGGTTTTTCAAGCAGTTCATACAGGCCAGGCGCTTCGCCAGAAACAGTACGAATATCTGAAGTTCAACAAAGCTGGAATAAGTTTTTTGGTTTGGCCGGTGAAATTGCGGAAGACTTGAACAAGGTAGCTAAAGCGAGAAGTTCAAAAGTTCAACAGTCTTGGAATTTATTCTTTGGCCAGGCCGCTGAGATCGCAGAGGACTTGAATAAAGTAGCTAAAGCAAGAGGTTCAAAGATTCAACAATCTTGGAATTTATTTTTTGGTCAGGCGGCTGAAGTTGCTTCAGATTTAAATGCACAAGCCAAGGTACGAAGGTTAAACATCCAAAGCTCTTGGAACAAATTTTTTAGAGAAGCCGCAGATATTGCTGAAGACTTAAGAGAAGGGGCAAGAAATGTTACTAGTGGCACTGGCGGGAAAGCAGCAGGTGGGCGCTTTGGTGCGGCACTCGTTGGTGGAGGATTTCCGCTTTTGTTTGGTGGTGGTCCTGGGGGCGTGTTAGGTGGAGCGTTGGGTGGTGCTATAGGAGGAAAGAAATTTGGCTTTGAAGCCAGTATTGGGCTTGGGGCGCTTGGCTCCGTTTTGGATCGCTTGGTCGGTAGTGCTAGACAACTAGGAGATGCGCTTGCAGCTCCAGAGACGGCATTAGACCAATTACAGCAAGTTGGTTTTGAAGTTAGTGCCTCTACAGAGGCGCAAGTTAGGTCTTTGATAGAAGCGGGAAATAGGACAGAGGCATACAATCTTTTACTTCAAGAGACAGGTGTTCGGCCTGAACAGGTAAATGCACTTCGAGAACTAGATGACGCTTTTGACGACTTGCAGAACGAAGTAGCAGGTCTTTTTGTTGCTCTTGTTACTGAACTTTCCCCAGCGATTATAGCAGTTGCCTCACTTATCACGGATCTTTTCAAAAATTTAAAAGGGTCAGATGTTAAAAGAGCGGCAGCAAACTTAGACCCACAAGCTTTTCAAGCAGCTGAGACTGAAGCGTCGAGAAAGGCTAGCGCAGGTTTCCTCTTTGGAGGAGACAAAGACCTTAAAGACTCTCTTCTTGAAGAAATGTCCAGAGATATTGTGGCGAAAGCAACTCCAGAGCTTGCAGCCCTTGACCCTCTCAGACAGAACAACAAAGATAAGCCAAACAAAACCAAGATTAAAACCTCAGCTGAAGAGCTTATTATTCTTCAAAAACAAAATTCTGTAATCCAGGCAGGAAATAATTTATTGAACGAAAAAGCTTTTATAGCGGCTCAAGACGTAATAGGCGCTCAATTAGTTTTGGATTTAAAAAAGGCAGAGGGAGCACAGGACAAAGAAGCCCTCGCCTTTCAAAAAGCTAGAAACGCTAACGATAAATTGCGTCAAACAAGAAATAAACAGCAAGAACAATTTGACAACGCTGCAGCACGTAAGGCTAAAACTTTATCTGAAAAAGCAGATAGAGATGCAAAAAGAGCCAACGCCGAGTCTGCCAGAAATCTGCGAGCAGCAGATGCCGTGACGATTTCTTTGCAGCAGCAATTAAAGCAAGTTCAACTTGCTGGTACGGAAGAGGGTAAGCGGTATGCAATTCAAGTGCAGTATGAGAATACTTTACGCAAAATTTCTGCACTTAAAGATCAGGATTATGCAGCTAGTCAAAGAGATACGGCTGATCAGATTAAAACAGCCGCTTTAGCAAAGCTTGCGTTTGATCAAGAGCAAAAACGTGCAAAAGCTCTTAGGGATGCAGTCGCTCCACTATTGCAAATTCGAGCCAGTCAGGAAGCAAACCTTGCGGCATCAAGAGAATATAACCGTCTAATTATGGAAGGCATGTTGCCCGCTGAGGCAAAAAGAATTACTGAATTCAACAAGCAAGTTAGCTTGCTTTTGCAGCAAAAAGATATAGCAATAGATTTGTTGCAAATTGAAATTGATAGAGCAAAGTTAGCCAACCAGCCCACAGAAGATATGCAAAAAAGGCTGGATGATCTCAAAAAAGGACGAGTAGCAATAGAAGGCGAAGCGGCTAAAGGCCCTGGAGAAGGTAAATCAAACAAGGAAAGAATTAAGGATGAAGTTGCTGCCGTAAAAGAGGAGCTAAATAAACTACTTGATCCAGTAAATCAAGTTGTAGGAGCGGCTGGAGCGATAGGAGATGCGTTTAGCGAATCATTTAGAGGTGTTATTGACGGGAGCATGACTGCTCAACAAGCGTTGGCAAATCTATTCCAGCGAACAGCAGACCACTTCTTAGATATGACGGCTCAGATTATTGCTGCTGCAATCAAGATGCAGGCTATTCAAATTATTGGAAGCATCCTCGGATCGGCAGCTGGTGGTTTTAACAGCCCTGCCGCCAGCCCTGGGGGCTCTGCTGGTGTTGCGGGCATTGGTGGAGGTGGCCTTGGTGACGTATTTGGCAATACCAGCTCGTTTGGTGCTGCTACGTCTTTGCCTTTTGCAGAAGGCGGCTATGTCAACAAGCCAACCAACGCATTAATTGGTGAAGGTGGCGAGCCTGAGTACATCATCCCTGAATCTAAAATGCGTGAAAGCATGTCGCGTTACTCAAATGGCTCTCGCGGCAATAGCGTTATTCCTGCTAACGGTGGTGGCCCTGGGATGGGAGACAGCGGTGGTGGTGGTGCAGTTGCCGCTCCAATCGATGTTCGCTATACCGTGGAACGCATTAACAGCGTTGATTACATAACCGCTGATCAGTTTCAGACTGGGATGCGTAGTGCTGCAGAGCAAGGCGCAAAACGCGGTGAGCAGAATACACTGAAACGATTACAGATGAGCGGTAGCACTCGCAAGAGGTTGGGTCTATGACAAGTTTTGCTTTTGGCCATGCACTACGCATAAACTCAGGTGGAGCTAAAGGCGAAAAGTTTCGCTTTCAGAATTTTTTTATTGGTAAAAATATCACACACTCTGGGTCTAAATATCAATTTGCCCCATTTGGTTTTTCGGGCGTCACAGTCAACCGCACAGGTGACGGCTTAGAAGCAACGATAGTTTTTCCAGTTAATGATGTGTCTCTCGGTTGGGGGATAGACGCTATTGAAAACACTTGGATAATGGAAGTTGACGTTTTAATTATTGAAAACTCTGACCCTGACACAGGCTTATCCGCGACGAACACGATTGTGCATACCTACACCGGGCAAGTGTTAGGAGGGCAGTGGGACAACACGTCACTGAACTTAGAGCTGGGTTCAGTTTTAGATGCTGTTGGAACGGACGTGCCAAGACGCGCGTTGACCAATCGGATCGTGGGCAACTTACCGATTAGCAATAATGTCCGGCTGCGCTGATCTTATTGGGATGCCGTACCGGCTTGGTGCTGACGGCAGTGATGGTCACATTGACTGCATCCACCTTTGCTACAAGGCTTTAGGCCATATCGGCATTGATCCACCACCGTTTAAGCAGTCCTGGTACGAGGCGGGCAAATGGGAAGTATCGCGTGATTTGCTGAAGTGGGGTTTCCGGGTCAAGAAGCCTGAGTATGATGGGGATATTCTGCTGTTACCACAGCAATCCTGGGCATTTGCAGTCACATGGCAGACGGGAATCTTGTACGTCAATCGAATGTCGGAGAAGGTGCAATGGTCTTCGGCCCGTCTGTTTACGACGTGCCACTGCTTCCGTACGAAAGAGAATTAATAAAAACAATTGGAATTACAGAGAAAGAGTATCAACTGTTTGCGGCTGAAGTCAGGCGGCGCGGTCGATTAAGACCTGCAGAGTATGAGCACATTCCCGATATTGTGTGTTTACCCGATGGCGGGTTGACAATACTTCTAATTAACCTAGCAATCGGCTTGGTCTTGACCGGTGCTGCATACCTGCTCACACCAAAGCCCAAGATGCCTTCGGCTCCTAAGTCAGGCCGGGTTGACTTGGACAGCATCACAGGCGCTAGCCGGTTCACACCATCAAGAGGATTTGACACATTAAACGAGCTAGCAGACTACTCATCACCAATACCCATCATCTTTGGTCTATACAACGAAAAAAGAAAAGTTGGCGGGATGTTGGTTGAGCCACGCTTGGTGTGGTCTCGTATGTTTAGCCATGGCACGCAACAGCAAGCCAAGCTTTTGTTTGTTGTAGGTGAACAAGGCTTAAGAAACGTAAGCCCTAAGTCTGGTATTGCCAAACCAGATCTAGAAGGCATCTTTTTAGGCAATAACGCTTTAGACGTTATTTATGAAGAATTGTTCGCTTTTTACTGGAAACAAGAGTACAACCCCAAGGAAAACGATAACGGACTTATTTATGGGAAACGTGACTTAATAGCCGGAACAAGACTTAAAGATGGAGCTTCTGGCGACCCAGACGCTGGTCTTAATGATGAGGTTTTTGTTTGCCCTAGTGACACGATGGATAATGATCCAGAAGCTTTTTGCCACGCATATTCGCCAGTAAACAATATCCAGTTTGGTGTTTATGGAGCGATTGCCAATGGCACAGGGTATAGGTTGAATTATCGAGTTATTACCGTGCCTAGAGGAAAAGGCGTACAGAAAAAAGCGCAAAGAGTAGATATAATTAGACGCTTAAAAGTCATTGGCGATTTAAACTTAGGCCGTGACGGTGAGGGTGACGTCAAGCCTGGAACGTTTCCAAGTGATAGCCATTCGTATTTACATGAAGTGCAAGACCAACACCATGAAGGGGAAGGTCGTCAATACAGCCCCAGAATGGGCATCTTTAAGCATATCCGCCCCGTACCAAACAGCGATTCAATTGTCACGACAACAGACGGCGATGAGCTAACAAAAGTAGTCAACGTCAAGGTAGGTGACAAAGTAGTTTTTCGAATTTCTCATTCCGAAATACCTGAAGACGTTTACAAAGGTAAAAAAAATAAAGATGGGGACGAAGTTGGCGAAAAAGTGGATGACATAAACTCAACAGTTTTGTCTGATCAACTTGCAGCTGATGCAGCAATGCAAAAAGGCGAAATATTTGCAATTGGCAATACCTTATGGAAAGTTATTAAAAGAGATATTGAGTTCAACCCAGAACTTACAAAGAAAAAAGATCAACAAATTTTCCTTGAGTGTATTGAAACAAAAGACTCAATATTGAAAAGAATAGGCATTGTGAGCCTAGATAAAGTTATTAGGCCGGAGGTTTATATAGACGATATTGATGGCGTGGGACCAGGATTTTTCCCTCTTACCCACATTGCCACAGCGACTATCCGAAATAACCGCCCAGCAGTCGTAACAGAGCTAGGAATAAAAAGCAGCGTATATCAAAACTTGCAGGGGCTGTGTTCTTTTCCTGGGCTACCATCATCAAAAGAAATTAAAGAGTACGGCAAGGACAATGTAGTAGTGTCCACCGGAACAATCACAGCAACGATTGCCAGGTCTTCGTCTTTTAGGGTGTTTATTAGGAAAGCAGGCGTCGACAAAGACAATGAAAAGTTTGATTTTAAGCCTTTAGTTAGTAAGCGTACGGATTCTGAGGTGTTTTTTACAGTGGTAGGGCGGCGGCCTGTTGCGCAGTACAACTTTATTAGAATTAAAAACCCACAAAATTTAAAACCTCAAGAGCTTGAATTTAAGATTGTGCCTATGCCTGCTGCAGAAATGCATTCAGTTGGAGATACTGTTGAATTTATAAAACTTGCGGCAACCCGTTCAGACAGCGAAGCTGAAACTTCTTTAGTAGAAGAGGAGGTTAAGGTTGATGGCATTAACGGTACATTTAAAGTTGTTGCTGCTGGGTCGTTAGTGCAGAGATCAACGATAAGAGCCAATAAAGAATTTACTAGAAAGCCAAATTTTTCTTTTCAACCATCAACGTTTGGCCCGCCAACTGCCGTCGAAAAAATAGCACTTATTCCTGTTAGACAAGACGGCCCTGACAATCAAATAGCTTCGCTAGAACTCAAAGAAAACGTATCTAACCTGCCCGACGCAGTTGCAGGCAGGAATGGCGCGATGACATTTGAGATGGCTGGCAACCCTGACGACAGCGATGTTGGCAGCAACCAAACGACTACTATTATTACCAAAGAATTTTTTAACGCAGACGGCACTGATTTTGTAATTCTTCGTTGGACCCTATTAAAAAGAAAACTGCCAGACTCACATTTTGCGAGAAAAAACGGTTCTCCTAAACAAAAGCATGTATGGGCTCCTCAAGGAGTAGAAGTTTTGCTCAGCTCAAGAAGCTATGCTGTTGGTGATCGCATCAAAGTAAAACGCGGCGAAGGTGGAACGGATGTTCCTGGGGGCGATCCAAACCCTTATTCAAGCTCTAATAATTTTAGAAAGAATAAGTCGACGAACCCGGCTACAGTTCTTCGCTGGTCAGGGCAAGTCTATAAAGTGACATCTACAGAATCACTTGCAACTATACCTGGAAGAACCGCTGGTTTCTTTTACGAGTTATTTGGTAGCGCCGGTCATTATGCAAGAGACCTTGAAGTTGGAACGACTAGGACAGTTGGCGCAACATATACAAACGATGATGGTAACAGCATTCGAATTCAATACAAGTCTGAAGTGAAAGACTTGCCTGACGATCACTGGTCAGGAGAATCTGTTAGTTGGGAGCAACCAAGTTTTAAAATTCTTCAAGGGAACAGCACGACATCGGACTGGGACGTCAATGATACTTTTACCGCAGAATTGGCTATTACAAATAACAATCCGTTCAAGACTGTTTACGACAGCGCTGGTTTTAGATTTAAAATTACTCAGCTAGAAAAGCTTTCTGAGACTGGTACGGTTGATGCAGAAGTTGTTTTTGAAGGGCAAAGCCAATTTAACGATATCAGCTTTTATAGATCTCTCGTCAAAAAATCAAACGAAAACGAGCCTGAGCACGAGGTTGTTTATGTCAACGAAATTTTGCCTAACGATCAGGCTCCTGTTTTTAACGATTTGACGATGGCCGGGCTTTCATTAAAAGCTAGTCGTAATTTTACCCAGCTTGACCAAGTGCGTACTTGGGTTGGAAAAGGTATCTGTGTCGAAAGGCTGCATCATGATTTATCTACCTATGAAGACAATGAATCTTCTGAAGGGCCTAGCAACCTGTTAACAGATCTTGTGTTTCATTTGTTTACCAATCAAATATCAGGTGTTGGCGGTCTGATGGGAATGAACGCAGCCAACCCAGACTTAGTAGACAAAGAAAAACTTATAGCCACTTCGCGTTTTTTAGAAAAACAAGAGTTGTTTTTCAATGGCGTTATTGGCGAAAACGTAAACTTGCGTCAATTTATAACAGACATGGCCCCAAATTTCTTATGCAACTTTATTCTAGCTGACGGCAAGTTTGCCTTAGTGCCCGCCGTGCCAAGTAAGACCAACGGCAGTATCAACACAGGAGCTGTTGAAATTAAACAGCTATTCACCTCTGGGAACATATTAGAAGACTCATTCAAGCTCGAGTATTTAAGGGCAGAAGAGCGTAGTCCGTTTAAAGCTACTGTTCGCTATAGACAGGAATCAAGAAACAAATTTCCAGAAGAAAAAGTTGTTGAAGTTAGAATAAAAAATAACGCATTTGCCAACAAACTAAAAGACTTAGATATCGGAAGTTTGCCGCACGAGCAGTTTAACCTTACTCAGTTCTGTACTTCAAAAGGACACGCTGTAAAAGTTGCTAAATATTTTCTTGGCTTGCGCGAACTTGTAACACATACGATTAGCTTCTCAACAACAGTTCACGGCTTAAACCTTGAGGCTGGGGCGTTTATTAAGGTCATTACAGAGTCAAGCCCTTACAGCTCAGCTAACAACGGGACCATTGGAACGAATGGACAAGTAACCAGTGTCACCCACTTAGATGACGGGGACTATGACGTTTCATTCTTCAAGACTGATTCAGAAGAAGTTCAAGACGGCAGGATGACGGTTTCTAATGGGATCGTTACAGAATCAAAATTTCATGATTCTGTTTTCACCTTGGTCAATTCCAGCGTCTCTGAAAACGTTTATGTTGTAGAGCAGTTGACGTTCTCTCAGGAGGGTACTGTGGACATTGTTGCATCAGAGCACCCTTGCAATGATGATGGGAGCAGCAAGCTTGCTCACCTTATAGAAAGCGGCACATTCAACGTTGTCCCTGCTGACGATTAATGGACTTTCCTCCGCTCAAACCCACAGCAAGAACGTTTGATCCTGGAACGTATCCAGTCAAGACGTTTAAGGCTCAAAACGGAAGTGAGACCCGGATTCTGTACGGATCAAGTCGCACAGACATGAAGCTGTCACTGACTTACGCCAACATCTCAGATGTCAGTGCGGAGGAGTTTGTAAAGCATTATGACGACAGGCAAGGCAGTTTTAAAACTTTTAGCGCTAACAGCGCAGGGAAAGACATAGTTGATGGTTGGGAGGGGACAGCAACCTCAACCATCAAGAAGAACCCAGACAACACGGCCAAATATCGATACGAAAGCGCTCCTGTTATCACGCAGGTGGCCGCAGGAGTTAGCACTGTTACAGTGGCTCTGATAGGCGTTGTCTGATGGCGTTTTTTACTGGAGAGCACGGGTCGTTAGAGCTTGAAGGCAATAAAATTGCTTCTGTTCAAAACTGGAGTTTTTCGGTCAACGTTCAAACCGTAGACACTTCAGCGTTGGGATCGACAGATACCACAATCCTTCCAGTTAAAAGAACGACAACAGGCAGTTGTCGAATTTTGTATTACCAAGAAGACAGCGGCAAATTAAGTGACTCAGCAGCTTCTATGTTTATCAGAAAAATTTCTAAGACAGCAACCGGGGGTGCCGGTACAGAAGCACCGCTTGGTCAAGGGGATCAAGAAAGCTCTAATGAGCTTTTTTCAGATTTAAAGTTAAAAATAAACGATGGTAGCAGCCAAGGTTTATTTGTCGAGATGAAAATTTTAATTACAAGTATGACGCTAACAATGAGCGTTGGTGAAATTTGCGCTGCTGACATTCAGTTTCAAAACAGTGGAGCGATTGCAGGATTGAAGTTGTAATGAGCGTTTACCTTGGTGCGTTTGGCAAAGTTGAGCTGCGGCGAAAGTCTGACCTGAAAGGGTTTCGCGCAACAATCAAACCGTCTGATATTCGTGTTGACGACAAAATTTTTGGTGTTACGGTTCCGACTGAACTTGATCCTGACCCCGACCAAAATTATGAGTTTGGCCAGTTAATAACTGGCGACGAAATTATCATTAGGGGTTTTGACCCAAGCGATAGTACCGGAAAGACAAAGAAAAATCTTACTTTTGTACAGGGTTTCACTGAAGCAAGGATTGAGCGCCATGTCCACGTCAATGAGCTAGGCGGAATAAGGCTTTATAACACTTTTGCTAAAGCTGTTAATGGGTTAAAGTCTGAGGCGATTGACCTTGCTGACATATCAAGTGATATAGACGTAAAAATAAAAGTAATAGGTAAAAAAGCAAAAATTCTTGCTCAAGTCACCAATTATGAGTTAAATACTGAACGCGAAACTATAGATACAACATCTCTTTCTGATGAATTTCGCAACCGAATAAGTACTTTGATGTCTGGCTCTGGCCGCATGACATGCCTTTGGGAATACACAGGCGACACGACTCAAGAACTACCTAATTATTTAGTTGAGCTTATCTTGCGCACCAAAATTGGTTCAAACTTTCGCGCACTGTTTTACTTAAAAGCTCCGGGTCACCATCCTGGAGGACTACTCGCAAGAGAAAACGACGAAATTTTTTACGACTTCGATGCAGTTATCACATCCTGCGCGGTTCAGTTTGCTACCGACAATGCTGTGCGAATTACAGCAGATTTTATTACAACTGGAAAGGTTAAGCTAAGGATGAACACCATGGTGGATGATGCTATCACCCAAGAGAATGGAGACTTCATTCCTTTGGACCAGGATCCTAACGTCAACACAGGCAGCCCTTCTTCTCCTTAAGGCACTAGCACCATGGCCAATTTAAAGATTTCAGACTTGCCAGCTCTTGCTGGTGCTGACTTAGCAGCAGACGACCTGCTAGTTGCCGTTGACACTGGCGCGGCAGCATCAAAAAAGCTGACAATTGGTGACTTGATCGCCAATGGCGTCACCCTGATTGCTGATGACGCAATTCCAGGTGCAAAGATTTTGTTCGCTGCTGGTGGCATTGCTACAGCAGACATTGCCGATGCCGCAATAACTACAGCCAAGGTCGCTGATGACAGCATCACAGCCGCCAAGCTTGCTAACGAATCTACTGTTGATCTAGTTACGACGCTGCCTACATCTGGAGCGTTTACTGGTCAACTTGCTTTAGACACTGACGACAACTTCCTGTACTGCTGGAACGGCAGTGCATGGCTCAGCCTTAAGGCAGCCGGGTCTATTAATACTGTCGCTGGCAGCACGGTTGGCTTAGTTGACATTGTTGTCACCACCACCGGATCAAGCGTTTCGATTGCTGCAACCAATAACGACACTGATGCGGCAAACAAGTTTTTAGCAGGCCCAACCAGTGGGGCTGGTGCGGTTGCGTACAGGATTATTGACGGCAGTGACCTGCCTGCTGCGACAACAAGCGCCAAGGGTGGTGTTGTTGTTAACGGTGAAGGACTCCGCATGGATTCCAACACCATTGAAGTTGATAACGACGTAACGCTTAGCACTACACATCATGTCGTAACTTATAGCGCCAAAGGTTTAGTTACTGGCGGTCGCGTTCTTACGTCAGCAGATTTACCGGTTGCGACAGGTAGCGCAAGAGGTGCCGTTATTCCTGGATCAGGGCTTGCCGTTGATGGCAGCGGCAACATCAATCACAGCAATAGTGTTGCAGCTGGAACTTATACGAAAGTTACGGTTGACGGCCAAGGGCACATTAGTGCTGGCGCTACTTTGGCGGCAACAGACATCCCAGATATATCGGCAGCAAAGCTGACTAGCGGAACAATTGGAAGCGCAATTCTTGCAACTGATGCTGTTACCGCAGAGAAACTAGCCGATCAATCTGTTACCAAGTTTGGTGGTGCTGGCGCAACAGATAACGTCGTTACATTTCCGGCTGGTGATTACAAAGGTCAGTTCTTCTTTGATGAGAAAAACGAAGATCTTTACGTCTTTACTGGAGAATCGTTCCTACCAATCACGGTTATTAGCGGCAACCTTGTTAACGCTGGAACGTATAACGCCAACACTAACCTTGTAGGCACGGTTACGACTGCGGGCTCTGCCGCTGGCTTTAGTGCTGGTGGTGCGTTGCCGACGCCTGCAACAGGCAACCTCAACTATTACGTGGTTGTTAGTGACTCTGGAACAGGTTCAGGTAATGCCCCTGCCGTGAGTTTGGCGCCGCCAGACATGCTCATATCTTTGGGTGCAGGAGCATCAACGTTCCAGCTAATCGATGTTTCAAACGCTATTGCTGGCCAGACGGCGGCAAATATTTCGGTTGTTGCGACTGGAGGCATCGCGGCTACAGACGTGCAGGCTGCATTACAAGAATTAGATGCTGAAAAGATTGGAGCTGCTAGCCCAACATTTACTGGAACGGTATTGCTGGGTCAAAACGCTGTTTTGGCGTTTGAAGGCTCTGCAGATGACCAGTACGAGACCACGATCACAGTTGTCAACGCCACGGCTGATCGCACAATTGCTTTTCCGAATGTCAGCGGCAACGTAGTCACGACAGGTGATACGGGAACAGTCACCAGCGCAATGATTGCTGACGCCACGATCGTCGATGCTGACGTTAGTGCTACAGCTGAGATTGCAGTTAGCAAGCTTGCAAACGGCACAGCACGTCAATTGCTACAGACTGATACTGCTGGCAGCGGTGTTGAATTTACAAGCAACGTTGATATTCCTGGAACGTTAGATGTCACAGGTGTTGCAACGTTCGACAGCACATCAACCTTTGTTGGCAACGCTACGTTCAATGGCAGCTTGATCTTTGAAGGTGCAACGCCTGACGCACATGAGCTGACACTGAGTGTTGCTGATCCAGGTGCTGACGTTACGGTCACGATTCCTGCTTCTACTACGACGCTTGCTGGCCTTGCTATTGCTCAGAGTTACACGAAAGCGCAGCGTGGAACGCCTGTTGCATTGACCGATGCAACAACGATTGCTGTTGACATGAGCCTAGGCAACAACTTCAGCGTGACTCTTGCTGGCAACAGAACACTTGGCGATCCAAGCAATGTCACTGCTGGTCAGTCTGGTGTGATTGTGGTTACGCAGGATGGAACGGGCAGTCGCACGCTTAGCTACACCGGAACAAAGTGGAAGTTTTCGGGAGGGTCTGCAAGCGCACCTCAGCTAACTGGAACGGCTGCTGCTGTTGATGTATTGGCTTATTATTGCGAGAGCGCAACGCGCATCACGGTTACTTCGCTGCTAAACGTTTCATGAGTATTCCTGGTGCTGCAAGTCCGCTGTTTCTAGCAACGACTGGAGCGGCGGGCGATTTTGAGATTTCCAGGTCGCTTAGATTTAACAGCGCAGATAGTGCAAATTTAAGCAGAACCCCAAGTGCTGCTTCTAACCGAAAAACATTTACATGGTCAGGCTGGATAAAAAAATCTGCCAGTTCCGAAACGAATACTAAACCGTTGTTTGCAGTTAATGGAGGTTCAAGCGCAACACAATTTACGTTTAGATTTGACAATTCTACTGACGATACACTGCGCGTTGAAAACAATTTTAATGTTGGATCCCCAGGAGGAAGAACTGTCGCGGTATTCAGGGATTTCAGCGGATGGATGCACGTCGTACTAGCAATGGATACAACTCAGGCCAATGCAACTAGCGGCCTAAAGATATATGTAAACGGAGTGCTTCAGACCCTGCAAAGCACTGTTTGGACGCAAAATATTGACACCGAAGTCAATACTACTAACGCACACTTTATTGGCACAGAAAACACAACGAATCGATATTTTGATGGGTACCTAGCCGAGGTCAACTTCATTGACGGGCAGGCGCTTGACCCCACGTCATTTGGAGCGTTTGACGATAACGGGGTGTGGCAAGCCAAAGATACAGCCGGGCTGACATTTGGAACGAATGGATTCAGGCTTAAGTTTGCAGATAACAGCAGCAAT
>Ga0181400_1000611_pt1 | contig 15295 bp, 15 predicted proteins | sample 23SPOviralmetaG_FD_130129 | JGI IMG/M metagenome (GOLD analysis project Ga0181400, IMG submission 130129) | Marine viral communities from the oligotrophic San Pedro Time Series (SPOT) site, San Pedro Channel, CA, USA - 23 SPOT_SRF_2011-06-22 | ecosystem: Environmental > Aquatic > Marine > Strait...
CAACACTTAAAAAAACAATTACTGTAAACAATATATGTGAGCCTAAGTTCACACCTTACAAGGTTACATTTATCAATCGCTTTGGTGCTTACCAAGACTTTTACTTCTTTAAAAAGTCAGTAGAAACATTTAACGTAACAGATGAAAAATATAAAAGCAATACTATCCAAAATAGTTCTGTTACATATAACACATATAGCGGACAGCAAACAAGGTATAATATAAATGCAGTTGGTTCTTTAAAACTAAACACAGGGTTTGTTGTAGAAGATATGGTTGAGGTTATAGAAGAGTTGTTTTTAGCAGAAAACGTTTGGATTCGTTACGATAACAAAACCCTCCCTATCATACCTACATCTAAAAATTTTACAGTTAAAAGTTCTTTAAATGACAAGCTGATTAATTACACTATTGATTTTGATTTTGCATTTAATAAAATGAACAACGTTAGATGATAGCATTACAACTCTACATAGAAGGTCAAGAAGTAGAATTGTTTAAGGATGAAAGTATAACCCTTTCACAATCCATTCAAGACGTTAAAGATATTTCTAAAATATTTCTAGAGTTTAGTCAAACCTTTAATGTACCAGCAAGTAAAACTAACAACAAACTATTTAAGCACTTTTATAATTTTAATATTTCCAAAGGCAAAGCATTTGATGCTAGGGAAAAACAAGACGCAGAAATATATTTAAATTATGCGTTTTTTCGTAAGGGTAAAATTAAACTTGAAGGCTGTACATTAAAACTAAACAAACCACACACATATAAGCTGACCTTTTATGGTGAAACCGTAAACCTTAAAGATTTAATAGGCGATGCCTTACTTGGTGATTTGCCTTTACTTGCTGATTTTAAATTTACATATTCTGACACAAACATATTAGATTATATGTCGTCAGGATTAGATATACAAATTGGCGATAAAACATATTTTGACGCTTTGTTATTTCCATTAATAACACATACACAAAGATTAATTTATGACTCAGGAAGCACTACAGCAAACACAGAAGAACTTGCAAATGTTCATTATTCAGTTGGCAACACCAAGGGGGTTGAATTATCACAGCTAAAACCAGCATTAAGGGTTTATGCTATTGTAAAGGCTATTGAGGATAGATATTTTAAACCAAAGGGGTTTACTTTTCCCGATACATTCTTTTCTACAAATAACCCACATTTTTACAATTTATATATGTGGCTGCATAATAAGGCAGGATCAATATTTGCAGACAATACACAAAAGCAACAGTTTACTAACTTTCAACTAACAGATATACAAGGTGGTCATTCTACAATGACAATGCGGTTGCGCAACAATTCATTTGTAATACCCTCACCTGTTGCTGATAGTAATTCACGCAAACGTACAAGAAAAATACATCTTGATGTAACATCATCTGCCAATGTATCCTTTACTGTGCTGATGTATAAAAACGGTGAATTGTACAGGGAGTTTAAAGATAAATCTGGTACAACACTAATTACATTAATGAACGAGTTTGTGCCTAATGGGACATATACATTTGAAATAGAATCATCAGGTGCTTCTAATTTTACCCTTGACGTAAAAGGGTATTGGAATAGATCACTAGCTCGCGAGCAGTTTATGAAATTTCAATCTGTGTTAAGTTTTGGTTCAGGCATAGAAGTACAAGCTGTAGACTATATGCCAGAAATTAAGGTTATAGATTTTCTAACAGGATTGTTTAAAATGTTTAACCTAACTGCATTTATAGACAGAGATAAAAATGTAATTATTTCAACATTAGATGACTACTATGCAAGTAGTACAACAACTTGGGATATTACAAAATATGTAGATAAAGAAACAAGCATTGTAAATTCTGTATTGCCTTACAAACAAATTAACTTTCAGTACGAAGGCACAGATAGCTTTTTAGCAAGTAACCATTTTTCACAATATCGTAAAAAGTGGGGAGGGTTAAAGTACGATGCAAGGGATCATCAACAAAGCCCAACAGATAAAGTATCAGGTGAAGTATATGATATAGAAATACCTTTTGAACATTTTAAATATGAAAGGCTTGTAGATGCAAATAACAACAATAACACATTTATACAATGGGGATGGGCTGTAGATGACAAGCAAAGTTCTTTTGCAGGAAAGCCTTTGTTATTTTATCCTGTCTTAGCAGGTGGCACAGGTTTAAGTGTTGTAAACCTTGCAGGTGGTTTAACGCTAAAACCTACATATTTTGTGCCGTCTAATTCTATGAATTTATTTGGCACAGTAAGCGGTGTTACTGTAGGGCAGAATATAAACTTTAATGCAGAAGTAAACGAATACACACCAAGCGTAGCTTTTAACGACACATTATTTAAAAAGTTTTACAATACCTATATAGAAGAAATATTTGATATTAAGCGCAGGCTCACAAAACTAAAGGCATATCTGCCTATTAGTATGCTGCATGAATATTCTTTAGCTGATAGGCTTATAGTATTTAATGAAGTTTACAAGATTAACAAAATAGTTACAAACTTTGAAACCTTATTAAGTGATGTTGAACTGATAAACATTACAACTGACAAAGATCAAATAATACCTGCGCGATTTATTGAAACAGGCATTTTAGATATAACTGCTGACAGTAACATTTACACAGCAGATAATAGTGTAATTACAGCAGACAAGTCAGCACGTAATGACGGTTTAGTAAGTAAAGCAACTTCAGATGTAGTTCCAGAAAATACATCACTACCAAACAAACCAAATATAGTAGAGGAAAACGTACCGTTAGAAGTTACTGCGCCTATTATACAATATGCTACACCAACTACAGCTACATCAAGTGCGATTTATATGGCATTTAATGTAACTACATTAGGTAAGGTTGGCACTACAAAACAGATAGATGAATACGGTTTCTTTTATTCTACAACAGAATCAGATTTAAGTTCTACTGACATAGACACATTAAAAGCTAATGCTAGTGTAACTAATATTTCATATCCAACAACAGTACATAATAAATTTACATTACCTCCACAGGTAAACTATCAAGTTACAGGATTAAGTAACGCACAGGTATTTTACAGATTTTATGCAAGAACAAATACCAATACAAGTTTTGCTTTTGGTGATGCAATAAGCCCTGTATTTTTCCAAGAAACAACTGTTAGTTATAGCTATACAGAAACAACAGATGTAAGAAGATACAGAATTACAGATAATGTAACACAAAGAAAAACCGTTAGAATAATGCATTATGACGGAACACTAATAGACCTTGAAAACATTACAGGTTTTGGAAACGATGCTGTTTCAGGTTCAGTATTATCACAGCATTTTTATTCCAAAATTGTGCCTATTGTTATAGACGGACAATCTGCAACGTTTTTACAAGATGGTGTTAATCAATACAACACAGGGATACATGGTACAAGCAATCAATTTCAATTTGGACTGAATGAATTAGGTAAACGTACAGGTACAGACAGGGGTTATTCTGCAACATCAAGAACAATAGCAGAAACAGAAGCAAAAAGACAAGTCTCGATTTTAGACATAATAAAACCAACCTACGTACCAAAGGTTACAGGCCATAGGCTTTTTCATAACAACAGAACAGCAGTTACAGATTATGTATTTCCATTTAGGGAAGGTTTTAGTGTTTACAAAGTTTTACGAATACGATACAACGCAGCAGCAAGTACATTAGCAAAACCAGACGATGGTTTCTATGCCTATTGGGGTTATAATTTAGACGGTAGCCCTAATGGAAGTACAGGCGTATCAGCACATGTAATTAACGGAGTTGTAACAGAACCTAAATTATTTTACTAATGATAAGAGATGTGATAGAATTGCTTGAAATAGCAAAGGAAAATAAATTAAAAGGAGACCTAACAAATTTTGCGTTGGGTAAAAATAAAATCCCTGAGAACTTCAGCGAGGTTTTCAAATTAACACTACTTAAAAAATGGCGGAAAAAATAACATTAGAACTAGAAGCCAAACTAGGCGATGCTGTCAAAAGACTTGATGGGATTGAAAAGCAGTTGGTTGATGTTGGCAAAGAGTCAAAAAAGGCATCAAAAGGAATAGGAGGTATTAAAACTGCTCTCTCTGGAGTTGGTGCTGTTCTTACAGGAGGGCTATTTAAAGCAGGCTCTTTAATATTTGAAAAACTTACAGAGCTGTTTATGTCAAATCAAACTGTTGTGGATTCTTTAAGTATTGCAATGAATGGCCTTAAAATCGTTTTTAATGACATTGTAGGCTTTATAACTGATATATCTATCCCAAGCTTTACTGAGTTAAAAGATTCGATCATGCAGGGTCTAATAGATCGTTTTAATCAAGCGAAAGATGTTGCTGGTCTATTAGGTAAAGCAGTAGTAAAATTATTTAAAGGAGATTTTAAAGGTGCTGTTGAGTCATTAAAAGAAGCAGGCAAAGAGTCTGTTGATGTTTTAACAGGTCAAGACAAGTCATTTGAAAAGGTTACAGAGAGTGTTAAAAATTATGCAAAGGAAACTTTTAACGCTGCAAAAAGGCAATCTGATCTTAATACACAAGCACAACTTGCTGAGGCTATAAACGCAAAACTTCTCCAGCAGTACGATAGAGATGCAGAACTGCAAAGACAGATAAGAGATGATGTTTCCCTAACAATAGAAGAGAGGATTGCAGCCAATGAGGAGCTAGGTAGAATTTTAGATGAGCAGCAGAAGGTAATGATGGACAATGCTCAACAGCAAGTTGATGCTGCCCAAGCTGCACTTGATATTGACAAAGATAATCTTGATCTACAGATTGCCCTTATAAACGCACAGACAGAGCTTGCTGATGTGGAGGCTCATGTCACAGGTCTCAGAGCAGAGCAACTCACAAATATAAACTCACTTCTTCAAGAGCAAAAAGATGCAGAAGATGAGCTTCGAGAAATAAAAGCGGATGCAATAAATGAAGAACTTAAGAAAAAACAAGAGGCATCAGCTAAAGCTAAACAGTTAAAAGAAGCAGAAACCAAAGCAGCACAGGAACAAGACAAGGCGGCACTAGGATCAATCATGCAACTTGCAGGGGAAGGCTCTGCTGTAGGTAAAGCTGCTGCTGTAGCTCAAGTGACTATGGCAGGGATAGAAGGTGTTCAGAATGCTTATAAGACAGCACAGGCATCACCAATAACAATTTTAAATCCTGCCTATCCTGTTATTCAGGCTGCACTTGCAGGTGCAATGGCAGCATCACAATTAGCAGCAATCATGGCAGTTCCTAAACCATCTAAAAGCGGTGGCGGTGGTGGCGGAGGTAATCCTGCTGGTGCTATGCCTGCCGCACCTCCAGCATTTAACATAGTAGGTGCTGCACCAGAAAATCAGTTAGCAGTAGCACTAGGACAAAACGAGAGCAAACCAGTTAAGGCATTTGTGGTAAGTAATGATGTTAGTACTGCCCAAGCATTAGATAGAAATATTGTAGAATCAGCAACCATATAATCATGAGAATAGTAGAATTAATTTTAGAAGATGATGACATCGGAGTCGAAGCCATTTCGGTAGTCGAAAATCCAGCAATCGAGGAGGACTTTATTGCCCTTAAAAAACAGGAGTACAAGTTTGCAGAACAAGACAAAGAAAAAAGACTCTTAGTCGGTGCTGCTCTAGTTCCCAACAAACCCATATTTAGAAAAAACGTAGATGATGAATACTACATTTTCTTTTCAAAAGAGACAGTTAGAAAAGCATCACAGATGTTTTTTAAAAATGGCAATCAATCTCAGGCAACTCTTGAGCATCAGGTTAAGCTAGATGGCATGACTGTAGTCGAGTCTTGGATTGTAGAATCTGAGAAAGACAAATCAAGGCATTATGGTCTAGATGTTCCCGTGGGCACATGGATGGTATCCATGAAGGTTGAGTCTGATGCTGTTTGGCAGGACTATGTTAAAGATGGTAAAGTAAAAGGATTTTCAATAGAGGCCTATTTCTCAGATAAAATGTCAAGACCCAAAGACAAAGACCTAAAAGAAGAAGCCTCCCAAGAATTTATAAACACAATAAAAAAGATTCTAGAAGATGCGTAAAAAAAGAAAATACAAATCTGAATCTAGAATAACACCTAAAGGCGGAAGGCGTGGATGTTTGTGTAAAGATCGCAAAACCTACCATCCTGACTGCTGTACAGGAGAAATGCACGCACAGGGTATCGGTACGATATAAAAAAAGTTGGTTTTTTTTGACCGAATTACCCTACCTCGATTGTATATATAATATAACCCTTAAAGATGAAGGCAACAGATATTGTAAAACAGATAAAAGAAGTTCTAGGAATGGAATTATCAAAAGAAGTAGCGTTGGCAGTTATGAAACTGGACAATGGTACTGAGATCGAAGCTGAAGCTTTTGAGGTTGATCAACAAGTATTTATCAAAAATGAGGATGGTGAGTCTATTGCTCTTCCTGTTGGAGATTATACCCTTGAAGATGGTCAGTCTCTAAAAGTTGAGACAGAGGGTGTTATTGCATCTATTGGAGAAGCAGAGGCAGAAGAAGAAGTCGAAGCCAAAGAAGATTCAAAAGAAGAAGAAACACCAACTGAAGAAGTAGTAGCTGAAGAAGAAGAAATGAGCTACGCTACTAAAGAAGAACTAGAAGAAGTAAAATCAGTTCTTCAGGAAATTAAAGATGAAATAAAATCTCTAGGCGAAAGCAAAGAGGAAATGCAAAAACAGGAATCTGTAGAGGAAATTGAAATGAGTGCAGAAGTTGTAGAGCCTATTGCTCACAACCCAGAAGCTCTTTCATCTCACAAACATAAAATCTACAGAAGTAACAACCCACATTTAGACTTAATCAGAAAAATAATTAATAAATAAAATGGCAACGACCACAAGTATTACAACAACTTATGCAGGTCAGGCGGCCTCGGGCTACCTAACTGCTGCATTATTGACTGGAAAATCTTTAGCATCAGGTGCTATTGACATCCGAGACAATATCAAATTTAAAGAAGTGCTACAAGTATTCGCTTCTGACGCTAATTTAATCAAGCCAGGTAGCTGTGATTTTTCGGCCACAGGTACTTTAACGACTACTGAAGTTGTATTAGAGCCTAAGGAGTTTCAAGTAAACTTAGAGCTTTGTGCAAAAAACTACAGATCATCTTGGGAATCTCTAGAAATGCAAGGCATTAAATCTGGAGTTCCAAAAAGCTTTGGAGATTTTATCTTAGAGCACGTAGTAGCTAAAACTGCTGCTGCTGTTGAGACTGCAATTTGGAGTAACACAACTTCTTCTACTGACATTCCTTTTGATGGATTTGAAGTATTAGCTGCTGCTAACTCTGATGTGGTAGATGTTGCTGCAAGTACAGTAACTGCTGCTAATGTAACTGACGAGCTTGGAAAAGTAGTAGATGCTATTCCAGCCGCTAACATTGGTAAAGACAACCTTTACATCTATGCTTCAACAGCTATTTATCAGAAATACGTGAGGGCTCTCGCAGGTTTTGGAGCTTCTGGACTAGGTGCTGCTGGTATTAACAATGAAGGGCCAACTTGGTACTCAGGTCAGCAAGAGCTTTTCTATGATGGAATCAAAGTATTGCATTGTCCAGGCCTTACAGCTACTAAAATGATGGCTGCTACTTCTGACAACATGATCTTTGGATCAAGCTTGTACAGCGAGCTTAACCAAGCTTCTGTTTTGGATATGAGTACGCTTGATGGAAGTCAAAATGCGAGAGTAATTTTAAGAGGATCAGCAGGAGTTGCACTAGGAATTGGATCAGACGTGGTGCTATATGCTTAATAACTGTTAGCTGAAATGCTAACTCCTAAAAATTAATTTATGCCTTGCCAACTATCTTCGGGCTATGCGACTAACTGTAAAGATACCATCGGTGGGATTGTCAGAGTATGGCTATCCGACTTCGGTACTCTTTCAGGAATTACGCTAGATTCTGATGATCAGATTACAGATGCGAGTGGAACTGCTACTTTCTTTCAATACGATTTGAAAAATAGCGGAAACACTCTAACAACAACTGTTACTACTTCACGAGATACAGGGACTACCTTTTTCTCTTCAGTTCTTTCTTTGGTTTTACCAAAGCTTACAAAAGAATTGTCTAAGGAGCTAAAATTAATAGCTTACTCTAGGCCCTATATTATTTGTGAAAGTAGAGCAGGGGACTTCTTACTACTAGGTAAAGATCATGGGTGTGAACTTACATCAGCTACAATCGCTACTGGCGGTGCTATGGGCGATCTAAGTGGATATACTCTTGAATTTACAAGTGAGGAATCTTTACAACCATTATATATAAGCGGTGGGACTTCAGCTAATCCAGTTGCTGGATTATCTAGTCTTACTGAAACTATAACAGTTGGGACAAATAGTTAATTAATTGTGTTTTGTTTTTGGGGGTATGCTTTGCGGCTGCCCCTTTACAAAACGCATAACTCAAACAAATGGCAAAATCAAAAGATTACATAAAAAAATCTTACGACTCGGCTGATTGGAAACCAATATCTAAATCACAGATTGCAAAGGAATTAGTAGATAAAGATTTAGAGGTATTAGAAAAAAAAGGTAGGATGAAAACCTACATAGCTATATACCAAAAAGCATGATCGTACTTGACAGAACACAATCTAGCCACACATTGAGTATTATTCCAAGTTCATACTCACCAACAGGGGCTTCAATATTTAGGATAAAAGTGATAAACGAGCAACAAAACACAGAGGTCTATAATCAAACTGCTACATCACTTACAGCAGTAGATTATTATTACACCTACACAGCAAACTTAAACCTTGATGCAAATAAAGATCAAGACTACTTATTAGAGGTAACCAATACCGCAACTAATGAGGTTTTGTACAGAGATAAAATCTTTGCTACAAACCAGACAGTCGCTGATTATTCAGTTAATGCTGGGAGATACACTACGAACACAACGCAGTCAAACGATTTTCTAGTATATGATTAATAGCGACTTCCACATAGTTAATCTTTTAGCTTATCAGACTCCTGAGATAGTTGAAAACCCGAATGAGGAATTTATCTCATACGGAGAGGACAATGATTACTACCAAGAGCTTATAGATGCCTACCTAAACAGCCCCACCACAGGGTCAATTATAAACGGTATAAGCAATCAAATCTATGGCAAAGGTGTCAATGCCCACAACGCATCTAAAAAGCCTAATGAGTATGCTCAAATGAAGTCATTATTTAAAAAGAAATGCCTTCAAAAAATAGCAATGGATTTAAAGCTTTTAGGAGAGGCTGCTTTTCAGGTAATTTACAAAGGAAAAAAGGTGGTTAGTGTTTCTCACTTTAACAGGGAAACCCTAAGAGCTGAGAAATGTGATGACAAAGGAAAAATAAACGCTTATTACTATCATCCAAATTGGAGTGAATATCAAAACCCAGATGAGCTAACTAGGATTCCTGTGTTTGGATCAGGTGCAAGCAATGAAATTTACATCATTAGAAAGTTTATCCCTTCAATGCACTACTATTCTCCGCCTGATTGGGCTAATGCACTTAACTACAGTAAGCTAGAGTGTGAAATATCTGAGTACTTAGTTAATGAAGTTCAAACAAGCTTCTCGGCTGGTAAAATTTTAAATTTTACAAATGGAGTGCCTACTCAAGAGAAACAGCATTTAATTAAAAATGACATAGTAAACAAATTAACAGGAGTACAAGGTGAAAGAATTATAGTTTCTTTTTCAGATTCTCCTGAGACTAAAACAGAAATTGAAGATATTTCTGTAAGTGATGCGGCTGATGTCTATTCTTACATTGCAGAGGAGTGTTCTAGAAAGCTACTTTTAGCCAACAGAATTACTTCTCCTCTTTTGGTAGGTATTAGAGACACAGGAAACTCTCTTGGATCAAACGCAGAGGAGATAGAAAACGCACACAACCTTTTTGAAAATGTTGTCATAAAGCCTTATCAAGAATTAATCTTAAACGCTATTGATGACATCTTAGCGGTCAATGGTATTGCCCTTAATTTGTTTTTTGAAACTCTTACACCGATTGAATTTGTTAATACTGAGGAGATCGTAAATAAAGAACAAAAAGAAGAAGAGACAGGTGAAATTATTGAAGATAAAGCACCTGTAGTAGAAGAAGTTGTTGATGACAGTGATGATGACCTAATTGACAAACAAGCTTCTTACAATGGCGCACAAATTGCTTCTGCTTTATCAATTCTGCAAAACGTAAAAGAAGGAATAATCACAGAAGATCAGGCAATAGTTTTCCTTGTACAGATGCTTCAGTTTGATATTGATGTTGCTCGATCAATGTTTAGCGGAAACGGTTCTCAAGAATTGTTTTCTAAAATAGAGCAAAAAAACAAAGATCAAAGGCCTGAGCTAAGTAAAGATCATGAAGCTTTAATATTAAAAAACCTAGAAAATTTTGGTGAGGATTTAGACGATGATTGGGATTTAATTGAAGAGAGTGATGTTGTCGATGGTCAACAGGAACAGGTTTTGTCTAAGCTAAAAATGTTTGCTGACACAGCCGATGCAAAAGATAAAAGCCAAGAAGATAAAGGACTCTACAAATTGCGTTACAAATACGATGGCAACCCTAATCCAGAAAGAGCTTTTTGCAAAGCAATGATGTCAAGAAACAAAGGCAAAAAATATGGCTTACTGTATAGATTAGAAGATATTAATGAGCTATCTGATTTAAACCCAAACAAAGGTTTAGGCAAAGGAGGCGCAAACAATTACGACATTTTTAAATATCTGGGCGGAGTTAACTGTAAACATTTTTTTAAAAGGATGATTTTTTTTAGAAAAAGAAACAGTCAGGGTAAGTTTTTGCCTGCATCTGATTCTGACAATTTAGAAAATGATAAGAGAGTTGCTAATGTGCCTGGATTAAAAAGAAAAGGTATAGAGGGGACACCCCCAAACAACAGACCAAATAAAGGAAGAGCATAATGGCAGACGTTTTATTTTGTAGTAAAGAGGATGTAGTAAGAAAATCGACTATGCTATCAGGATCAATAGATGCTGACAGTCTTATTCCTGCTATGCACCTTGCTCAAACACAATATTTAAGAGAAATAATAGGCACAGATTTGTACAACAAATTTGCAGCTGATATAACAGCCCTAATTAATAGTGGCACAACCTTTCCAGCAACATACAAAGCTCTGCTAGATGACTATGTAAAACCCATTCTAGTACATCTGACAGTTCATGAGTTTTTAAAAACTGCTCATGTAACAGTATCAAACAAAGGAGTCTTTAAACACACTTCTGAAAACGCTTCTGATGTAACTGAGTCAGAGCTAAAAGAGCTAATTCAGGTAGCAAGAGACAGAGCAGAAAGCTATACACAACGCTTTTTAGACTATATGGCTTTTAATTCTAGTGGTTTTCCTGAGTGGACATCAAACAGCAATGGAGATGTTTCTCCCAATTACGAATCTTATTCAATAGACTGGGTATTATGATTGCTTTCTATAAACACTATTTTTTTACAGGAAGCATGACTGTAGATAAAACAATAATTACAACCGATAATCATCTTAGTGTAACATCTGACAATGATTAATAAGTGTAAAAAAAAGATTCTTAAGGTATAATTTATGGCTCAAAAAACAATAAACATTGGTACTACTCCAAACGATGGTACAGGAGACCAGCTACGCACAGCCTTTGATAAAGTAAATGACAATTTTACTGAACTATATGGAGATGAAACATCTGCTGAAGTAAATTCGGTAACTGCAGGTGATGGGCTTGCAGGAACTTCTACTACAGGTGCTGTTACTTTATCTGTAAATGTTGATGACAGTACTTTAGAAATTAACACCGATGCATTAAGGATAAAAGATGGTGGTGTAGTTTCAAGTAAGCTAGAAAACAACGTAACCATTCAAGGTAATTTAACAGTAGATACTAATACACTTTATGTTGATTCATCTAATAATGCAGTTGGAATAGGTGCTTCAAATCCTAATGAGGGCAACCTACAAATAGGTGATGCAGATACATCTACTAATATTGCTATTGCAGGTAATAGAACTAAAATTGGCTATGACGGTGGCGACACTATACTTTTCTCGGCAGAGAATATAGGGATGAAGTTTTACACAGGCCATAATACCTTTGCACATCCTCCGAACGAAAGATTAAGAATAACTAGCGGAGGCGACATATCGTTTTTTGATACTTCAGAAAATCAAGCGTTATACTGGGATGCAAGTACTGCAAGGCTAGGAATAGGAACAACAAGTCCGCAGACAATGCTCGACCTTGCTTCTAATAACAATTTAGGAACGGCACTAAATACTTTAAGGTTTACAGATACAGACTCAACAGCAGTTACTAATGCTGAAATAGGTAAGATTGAGTTTTTTGCAACAGATACAAATGCTGTTGTAGCTTCAATAGTGGGACATAATGCCGACCCGTCCCCCGATGGTTATTTAGCTTTTAATACGGCTGAAGGCACTGTATTATCAGAGCGTTTAAGAATTAAAAACAACGGAAACGTAGGAATAGGGACTGATAGTCCTAGTGCTACTCTTGAAGTAAACAAAGGCTCTGAGGGCGAATATTTGCGTGTTGGTGGTGATAATGCTAATAATGCAAGGTCATTGAGGTTTACAAGTTCTACTTCAAGTACAAGTAGTGTTGGCGCTCTGCACACTATAAAAGCTAACAGCGTTGGTGGAGAGATTGCATTCGCAAATGGTGATGGTAATATAATGTACCTACAAGACGGAGGTAATGTAGGAATAGGGACTGATAGTCCTAGTGCTAAATTGGAAGTAATAGGTGGTACAAATAACAACGCTAACAGTGGTCTTGTTATTAAAAACTCTACTGGAGCAACTCGTTTTGCTGCTTACACAGAAGAAAATGTTGGGGTTCATCTACAAGCAAATGAGGGTGGTTCTGCGCGAGCATTTATGTTTGACATAGGTGGCTCTGAAGCAATGCGTATTGACTCTAGTGGCAAAGTTGGAATAGGGACTACTAGTCCGAGTGCAGCTTTGGATGTTATTTCAAGCAACTCTGCTAGTCAGATTAAAGTCACATCCCCTACACCGGGTATAAAATTAATAGACTATAATCTAACTACAAGATATGCAGAAATAACAGCAGAAAATGGAAGTGTAAAAATTGATGTTGACCCCGGACAAGCGGAAAGTTTAAGCATTTTTTCTATTGATATAGATAACGCAGAAAGAATGCGCATAGACTCCTCGGGCAACGTAGGAATAGGCTTGACTAATGCTACTGCTAAACTTCACGTTGTAGATACAAGCAATAGCGGTACAAATGACCAAATAGTATCAGGGTTAAATTCAGGCTCACCAAGATTCAAGGCTCACATAGTGAGTTATAACGGAGTTATGTCCCTTTATGATTCAGGAACTAATGAAGATGTCAGAATAACTTCTAAAGGTGGTGAAGATAGTTGGATTAATAACGGAGGCAACGTTGGGATAGGGACTACTTCGCCTCAAGCACCACTTCACGTTAATGGAGGTTCTTCTACTGGATTTGCCACTGTAAAACATTTAGAATTAGGGTTTACTTCAGGTAGAGGTTTTACTGTTAGCACGAGTCAAGTAGTAGCTGTTGATGATTTAGTAACTTTTGATGCTCCAACTGCTACCTATGGACAGATGGCTTTTAATACGGCTGGTTCTGAAGCAATGCGTATCACCTCTACAGGCAACGTAGGAATAGGCACTACGAGCCCTGCTGCGCCCTTAACTGTAAAAGGAGAAGCTTTTGTTCAAGAAGCGGGTGTTAATGGTGAGGCTGCTTTAAGAATACAATATGGAACTGATGGAAACACTGCTTTAAGAGATAGGGCAAGGTTGATGAGTGTAGGGTACAGTGGGACATTGGAATTAATAAATAGTAGCAACTCTTTAACAACCAAAATAAACTCTACTGGAAGCTCCTATTTTAACGGAGGTAACGTAGGCATAGGAACGACGAGTCCGAGTAGAAATTTAACTATTTCAAGTAGTGGAACTTCTACCCTACAATTAACAAATACAACTTTAGGGGAAACAACAACAGATGGTTTTCAGATTAAATCATATACAAGTGGCGCGGTTCAGTTATGGAATTACGAAAATAATTATATAGCAATAGCCACTAACAACTCTGAAAGAATGCGCATTGACTCTTCTGGCAACGTAGGAATAGGTGAGGCAGACCCAGACGGGTACTGGTCTCAAGCTAGACAGTTGGTTTTATCAGGCACAAATAATGGTTTAACTATAAAGTCATCTACCGCAGGAAATGGACGTATTGTTTTTACAAATACAAAAAGTACTACTGCTGGGTTATCGGATGGGGGTATGATTAGTTATTCCCACCAGAATAACGCGATGATATTTAATGCTAATGGCTCTGAAGCAATGCGTATTACAAGTAGTGGTAGGGTTTTAATTGGAACAACAACAGAAATTGGCTCAGTTGATGAAATGTTACAAGTAAAAAATAATAACGGAGGAGCTAGGGGGATAGCCGTAGGTAATTCAGAAGGAGATTCAAATACTGGGGCAATAACTTTTTATAATAGTAATGGTATTGTTGGAGATATTTTAACAAATGGTTCAGCTACTTCTTATAACACTTCTTCCGACTACAGACTAAAAGAAAACGTAGTGCCTATGGAGGGTGCTTTGGACAGAGTAGATGCTCTAAAACCTTCTCGTTTCAACTTTATTGCAGATGCTGACAAAACAGTAGATGGATTCTTAGCTCACGAATTAGCAGAAGTAATTCCTGAAGCTACTACTGGAGAAAAAGATGCAGTAGATGAGGATGGAAACGCAATCTATCAAGGTATCGACCAAAGCAAAATAGTGCCTCTATTGGTAGGTGCAATACAAGAATTAAAAGCAGAAATAGAAATACTTAAATCACAAATAAATCCTTAAAAAATGACTTACACTTGGAACAACAAAACAGTAGATACTTACCCCTCACTAGAGGGAGAATCTGACGTAATCTTCAACGTACATTGGAGACTTACAGGAACAGATGATAGCGATAACACAGGTAGTGCTTATGGGACTATTGCTTTAGAAACTTCCGACCTATCAGACTTTACAGCCTTTGCAGATATTACAGAGGAGCAAGTAAATGGTTGGGTAGAAGCTGCAATGGGTGAAGAAGAAGTACAAGCTAAAAAAGATGCTATTGATGCGCAGATAGCAGAAAAAATAAACCCTACAGTAGTTACAAAGACTATTGGAAAATAAATAATTGTTTAACATAAATAAAAGTAAGATGGCAAAA
>Ga0181400_1000614_pt1 | contig 15266 bp, 17 predicted proteins | sample 23SPOviralmetaG_FD_130129 | JGI IMG/M metagenome (GOLD analysis project Ga0181400, IMG submission 130129) | Marine viral communities from the oligotrophic San Pedro Time Series (SPOT) site, San Pedro Channel, CA, USA - 23 SPOT_SRF_2011-06-22 | ecosystem: Environmental > Aquatic > Marine > Strait...
CAGCTAAAGAAGAAACTCCCATTTTATTTTATTATATATAAAAGAAAATTTTTTATTTTAAAATACGAAAATAAATAAATAATTTTACGAATGTAAAACAGTATATTTATTTTTAAAATTATTAAGCAAACGAAGTAGAACCACCTACTGTAGTTTGAACTTTTGTTCCTACACCAACCACCGCAACTTTTGTAATAGGAGACCACGGTATAATTTTATTTGAGTCGTATGCCACACCACTAACCTGGGCGTTTCCTGAGTATGTATTATTAAAATTACCATCTACCTGTGTAAAAGGACCATATTTTAGTCCATATCTATGGTCTACGTATAACACCACTTGCGCACGCCCAACTCTATTCATAGGAACACCTGATGTGCTAAACGGTTTATTAGCTAATGGTACTACATAAACCGGAGCCCCACCCGCGGACATTAAACCAAAATCTGGTCCAGTTTTAATTAGAGTATTTGCGGGAATTCTTCCAGATGTTTCGCTTCCTAACTTAACTTCTACCGAATCTAACCAACCCGAAAGAATACCTCTCATATTAGAACCATCTCCGCGAGATAATAAAGTAGTGTCTGCATGACTATAACCTGTGAATGCAAATAGATCGGCTGCATGCAAAATAGGAGTATTTCCAAATAATCCCAGATACACCGGCGGCGTGGAGCTGCTGCCTTGTGGCTGCGTCGCCGTCCATCTTTGATTTATATCAGGTGTTATATTATATTGATTGCCCGTGAAAGCGGTCGTATCGTAATCACCTGCTTCAGCCAATTGTAAAGAAGTATCAAGAGGAGAAATAGAGATAGAACCATCAGAACGATGTGGGGATGCAAAAGCAGAAATAAGCAAATGCGAAGCGTTTAAATCAAAAGAAGTTAAGTCTATTGTTACAGGGATTGGACTTGCATCTACCTTAGTTACTAAAGTTGGTGCTACGTGGTTTGCCCCCCTACCCCATCCAGGTATATCCAAGGCGACATTCCAGCTCCACTCATCTGATGGTTCGAAATGTAAATTAGATGTACCAACAAAAGGCGTCGCGTTATCACCGAATGTTATAGTTTCTCCTTTATTTATTTCTCTAACTACACTCTGAGATGTAGTAACTACTCTATTTACTATATTGTTCTTAAGAAATTCAGTTTCAGTTTCTGTGAAAACATGGTCCTTAACTGTTAACCAGCTTCGGTAAGTTTTCAACCAATTTTTTTGTGAAGTGGGATCTCTTATTACAGCGGTCGACCCGATACCGAAGGTTCCTTCCGGACTTTGATGCGTTGTTATAAATTGTACACCACTCGACGGAAACAACTGATTATAATATACTATTATTTTAGTATTATTTTTAATAGCACCCGATTGTAGAAAACTGTTATGCATGTCAATAGTTCTACCAGTTACAGGCAAAGAAAGTGTAAATGTATATTCAGAACCTTTTACAATTAACATTTGGTTATGAGTTTTTTTCGACAAAAGTTTATTCAGGTCTGAATGAACGCCGGTATCACTTCGAAAGCCTCGACAGGTGCTATAAGGTCCTTCATAATTATTTTTAAATTGATTATCAACTCCGTTATTTAACCAATCGTCTAAAGTAGTTGTACACTGTTCTGTTAGATTTCTCATAAAGATTTCTTGTGGTAATATAGTCTGGTGAAGATGACCCCCTACAATAACTTCTATTTTATTTATAATAGACAGTAAAAAGTCTTTTGGTAATAAAGAAGTCCCCAACTCCGTCAAAAGATAAGGATCCGGTGTGTTCTCCAAGCCGGAGGTGCTTGAATCGCCGACAGCCGCCATCTTAGCTGTATTCATAACATTGTCATCAAACCTTATGGACATAGAAAGATCCATACCGCTAATTGCATCAATATCTGATTCAACAAAAAAAGTATCTTGATTAAGTGTGCTAGTCGGTAAAGTATCCTTTGGTAAAGATTTAAGACTGCCATGTATTGTACTTAGACCAGTACCATTGATATACTCAATTTGACACTTTGAAAGAAATTCAGATTCTATAACTTCGTCGGGCTCTGGTTTATTTGCTCTGCATACAGATTGTGCTCCGGTAGAATTAAATGTTCTAGGCGTTATCGAACTGAGACCCATTTATTATTTATTAAATATAATATATTTTTTTTTTAAACGTTTAATATCAAAATTTAATAAAGTATATATTATTAATTTAAAATGAATTATGGCTGTAATGTTGCTGATCTAATGAAGAAGCCAGAGTCTACTCCTGAAGAAGAGTCACGCGCTCTGCGTGCAGAGACGTATTCGCCTTCTAGAGATCACCTTCAAGACTTAACTAGAGAAGAAACTGATAGAAAAGTAAGATTTGAAGACCAAGAATTACAGGGTATTATTTCCAATAATGTTTCAACTTTAAATTCATTAACAGAAAGAAAAAATATTAATTTGGGTCTTCTTATTCTAACAATTAATTTATTATTAAATACAAATGCTATAAAAGAACTTGTATTTAATTTATTGCCACAAGCAATGACCTCTGCAACAGAATATAATTTATTAGGAACTTTATTATCAGGATTTATTATAAGTGTTTTAGTTATTCTTTTTATTTCTTATTACTACTAGGCCCTTTAAAGGGAGCTTTTCCAGTTATATTATTTTCCATGCGTTCTAGCATATTAGAAATACTAAAATTTACAGGTTTAGATATATCTTTAGATTTTGGTGTTTTCCATTCTAATACACTTTGAAGAGTAGTAGTCAAAGGTATGAAATTAGAATTATAATCTCTACAACAACCATGGTTACCGTCTCTTTCTGATCTACATTTCTGACAAAAACCAGAAGGTGTAAGACGAAAGAATATATGATTATTAGTGTGAAAATCATCAATGTTTTGACAATATTTACTCTTAGAATCTATAATATACATTGAATGGTCTTTAACTTTTAATACATGTCTTATGTCTTCAAAACGATAACCACTTACGTAATTTCTAAAAAATTTTTCAATTGCTTTATATTCCTTAGAGTCTTTTTGAATCTTAGTAAACCCACTTTTTACAGATACATCTTCGTCTTCTGTTTCTTCATATTCTGGTAGATTTATAATTGGCGTTATATCTGTCGCGTTACTTCTAATAGAAGTATTTTTTACAGACAATATAGTGTCATTTATGTATAAATCCGTAGTTTTTACATCATATTTATTACCGTTGTAAATACTTTTGATGATATAGACTCTATTTTCATATTCTTTATTACCATCTGAATAACTACATTTATCAGAACCTAAAAGTCTTAGACCGTTTTGTTCATATACACACTTGTCTACTATCTTTTCCCAAGAATCATAAAAGTTTTCATTTTTACCAAAAATAGTAGTAAGTCTAACAACAAGAAGCTTTCTAATTCTCAGAGCAATTTTTTTATCTACTAAAATTTCAGGCCAATGAAGATGATATCCTTGTTTAATGTATCCTATGTTTTCTCTCTTTACTATTTTATTTACATCTGTACCCGAAACAATACACATCGCAGTCTTATTGTAAATGTCATTTATACAATCCTGGATGCAAATGATGTACTCATTAATATCTATAATAGTTTTACAAAGAAAGTCAAAGTCTATAAAAAGTTTAAAAATTTCTGTTTTTCTCTCTACAATACAGTTTTTACATTTTATATACTTAGCATACATTTCTTGAAAAGTATCATAGTCTTCTGATAGATCTAGTTTTCCACCATCTAGCATAAAATGAGTAACATTTTGTACAGTAGAATCTTTTACTATCTTATTACATGACATTAGCCAGTTTTTAAGAGGATTAGCCATTTATAATTTATAATTAAATTTAATCTCTAAATTATTTCTAAGCATTAAATTTTATAGTAATCTCATGCTTATTAGTAATAACTCCTTTTACAGCACTTGGTGATAAAACTACTCGTTTTCCTTTCTTTTTAGAACCCATCGTATTGTTCATGTCAGAATCTATAAGTCTAATATTAGATGTAGCATATTCTAAAATTTTATTTTCTATAAACCATCTAAAAAAATTCAATTGTCCAACTGTAGAAATTATATACTCACTTGATATAATTTCATTATCTGTTAATTCTTTCCACTTAAGAGTATTACAGTTAATTAAGATTCTTTTTTGTCTACAGAAAGGATCAAAAAATTTTTTAGAATATGCTTTAAGTTGATTTTTGTAGTCTAGATATATATTAAAATAAATTACTTCATTTTCTCGATACAAAGGATAGATAATGTTATATTTTTTAGCATAATTAGTAACTAACCAATCTAAAAGTCGAAGACTTAATGGAGTGTTTTGGTTAAGTATATCTTTAAGAAGTTCCATTTTGTTTTTATAATAACAGACGAGGAAGTTAATTAGAGTCTCCTCTTTATGTGTAAAACCCATTAATAATTAAATATTTATATCTTTAAATTTATTTAAAGCTGTATGGATATATAGTATAAACAATAAATGTTGTCTCTAGTAGATAATGATAAATATAAAGAACAGGTAATTTTTTTAATTAATAATTCTGTATGTGGATATAATTCATATACATTTCCTGGTCAAAATTTTGTAAATATAGAAAAAAAGAATCTATTTAAACTTAAAAAATTTGAATACTTTTGTTATAAAAAAAATACTGTTAATACGAAAAGAGCTGTTTTGTTTACATTTATAGATCACAAGGCTGAAAATAAATGTGTAATTATACTAAAAGATTTTACCATGTATGAGATTCAAGAAATTAATCTTTTTGAAGAATACTACAGAGGGTCTCTCTTTGATATCTCATTTGATTTGGAAAAAGAAGAAATAGTTATTTACGACACATTAATGATAGCGGGTAATTTATGTCTCAGAAAGACATTTGTAGATAGAATAACAGATGCATCTGAATTTATACACAATATTAGTTGTAACATTTCAATTCGTCTTACTGAATTTAAAAACGGAACTTACGAACTTGAAGAAAATGATGAATTGTTTATGGTTCCTAATAAACTGCCTATAATCAATGGAATTAATTATTCTGCATTCAAGTGGAAACCTTCTGAAAATATCACATTTAGTCTTCAAGTAAAAGAAAATCTTGAAAATCTAGATATATTTACAACCAATTTTAAAGTTCTAAAGAAATTTGCTATAATTCATTCTGAAGTTCCCGAAGGAAAAGAATACATTGATAAAATTAAAAGTCTAGAAGATTACAAAAATGAATGTATCATTGACGTAAATATTAAAAATAATCTTATAGACATTCTGAATGTTAATAAAATTAAGACATTTCCTAATAATATTAGATCTATTGAAAAAATTATTAAGATCAAAGAAGAAGATTTAAAGTATACAGAACTAGTTAGCTGTTTCACCTAGTTCTATACATTGTAAAATGTATAAGAATATATTAAGTATATCAAGATAAATATTTATAGATGCAATAATAAAATCTTCTTTAAAGTAAATTTTATTATCGCTAGAGGTTACTTGATTAATATCGTACAAGAGTAAACATGAAAACAATGTTGAACCAAAACCAGATATAATCAATTGTAAAAATGTACTAAATATAAATAAATTAATAAGTGTTAAACTTACAAGACTAATTAACGAAATGTATAAATAATTATAATAACTACTAATGTCAGCAAATAATGAAATTAATAAAATACCAAATACATCTATGCATGTAATCCCTGTTGCAAGAGCTAATGTGTTTGATTCTACAAAAGCTATAGAATTAGATACAAGATAAGATGAACTACATGAAAATAATATTAATAGTACATAGTTCATAGGAAAACTTTTAAATATATCATAACAACATGATGCTGAAAATATAGTAAATAATGAGGTAAAAAGACTTAATCCAAAAAGACCTCTTCCATAATCAGTATAAAAGAAGTATTCTAAATTATAGTATTTAAAAGAGAATATAAAATACATTAACGTAAGTAATTGAAACTGAACACACATAAAGACTTTTGTGACAAATGTTTTTCTTTCTATAGTTGTCATATTAGTCTCGATTATTTTACCTTCTAATATAGGAACAGCTACACTAGGATTCATATTAACTCATTATTATAATAATTTATTATTTAAATGAATTAATTAAAAACTTAGAAAAGACCGAAGCGCGACTTGCGGGCCATGCGCTTCTTGTACGCCTTGCGCGCGGCGATGGCCTTCTTAGTCATCTTGAGCTTGCGACCCTTGCGAACCTGCTTCTTCGCGCGGCGTACTTGGCGGCGCTTGAGAGCCTTCTTGGCAAGGACGTGGCCCTTACGACGAAGGACGGCAGCTGGGACGTAGTTACGACCCGACTTGGTCCGGTAGTAGAGACCACCGTTGGCGCCACGATGAAGCTTACGCTTGCGACCACGGACAACAACGTAGGCCATCGATTTGGGGAGCTTGCGGACACCGTGGCCGCGCTTTGGCTTGCGACCGGGCGACTTCTTAGCGCGGCGCTTCTTACCGAAAAGTGAGAGACCAAATTCCATATTTATTTTTAATATATATAAAAGAAAAAAAAATAATTTAAATTAAAATTTTAATTAATTTGGAAATTACATTTTCTTTAAAATCGTGTCTATTCAAAAATTCTAGAAGATTGTTTTTATTAATAGGTTTTTTACAGAATTTATCAGGAATTTCATAATCAAAATTTTTAAATATATCCCGAGCTACTACATATTTAAAATTATCGGCTGATTTTTCGGTTTTTTCTATTATATTTTCAATTGTTGTGTGTTTTTTAATAAGATTGAAAGCAGTAACTGGTCCTATTTGACTTATAGTTTCAGTATAGTCGCAACCAGATAGAATACAGAAATCTACAAACATATCGGGAGTCATTTCAAAATCTTTAAGAACTCTTTTTGTGTCTATCATTGTTAAATTTTTATTAATAGAAGTCTTAATTATTTTTTCACATCCAAATGTAATAGCGTCTGTATCATCTGTAATTGTGTAATCTACAAGACCATTCTTTTGAAGAAATGCGCAATATTTTTCAGCGTCGTGTGGTGCATTACAATAAGGAATTCCGGACTTTTCAAGTAGTTCTTTGCATTCTTCAATATGAATCTTTTTAATAACTATTAACTGAGAATTAATCTTTTCAATTTCTTCTTGTATTTGTCTGTTTTCTTCATCGGATTCTGGAACTTTCTCTCTTAGTTCTTCAAGTCTAACATATAGTTTTTCTTTTGCAGCATGTCTCTTCTCTATTGTACTTTTCTTAGCTTCAGGTGGCACGCCATCAAAAACAAAAACTGGTAGAATACCGTTCATAAGATAAAATTTTATTCTGTTAGCAAGTCCTATCAAATGTGAATTTGGAACTTTTGATGCATATTTAAATTTATACAAAAGAATGCTGCAATCGATTGCTACAATAGAATTCTTAATTTCTGATATATTAAAATCACGCGTAGACTCTGGAGAAACTTTCTTAAGCATTGTGTTAAGGCCTCTAATACCCATTGTTATATGACGTATCTATTATTCTTTTAAGTAATATCTTTTTTTGCAAATTCTCAACTTGAATTAATCTCTGAATGAATAACCAGATAGTATTACATCCGAGTCTCCTTCTGGTTCTGTTAGATCTAGAGTTTTTTTCTTTTTCTGAAACTTAGGATGATTTTCTATTCCAACTTCTCTATAATGTTCTACATCTTTCCAAAATTTTTCAAGAATAGGTAAATTTTTATTAAGCCATCTTTGATCTTTATAAACTCTTACAATATTCATATAATCAGGGGGTTGATACTCTATAAAATCTGCAACTTCTAAATCACAGATAAATAAATTTAATTGTACTTGTGGTAGATAATATTCCGGTATCTTTCCTGCATTAATCTTTCTTCTATAAGGACATTTAACTTCTAAAAGAATAGGTGGCCTATCATTTTTATTACTTAATGAAATACCATCGGGAGATCCTGCCAACCAATAGTAGTCTTTATTTTTATGAACATCTTCGTGTGATATAAGACCAAAATTATAATTTGTCTGACCAGTAAGTTCACAGTATTTATCTATAGCCTGATCTTCATATTTTTGTCCATGTAATGTTGCAACGTTTCCAACAAATGGCTTTGGATCGTGTCCACACTTTTTAAATAAAACTTCATGAGGTTTAGAGTAAGGATTAAGACCAAGTACTGTACCGGCATCCGAACTTGTTAATTTATTTTCTCTTTGTTTAAACCACATATCCGAACGTTGTTCATACTGAGGTATTTCTAATAGTTTATTGATTTTATCCATAATATATTATATAATTTGAAGTTTTAAATGAATTTTATTTATATATTATAATAATTAATGGAATGTCCAATTTGTTTTAATTTAATTGAACACAGTTGCGTAGGATCATGTATGCATCATTTTTGCTATAACTGTTTGTGTAAATGGATAATTAAAGGAAAAGGAAATGGCTGTCCAGTATGTAAAGAATATATATACGAAATTAAATTTGATAGGGAATTTGATAGCGTTAATAATCCTAATCAAGAGTCTATTATACTACTTTTTACTAAAAAAATTAAAATAGACTTTAAAGAACTTCCTCCTGGTATTACCATATGTAATAACCAAGAAGGAGAAGGTATTAAAATTAAAAAATTAAATAATGACGACGCCTGTTTTAAACAAGGGCTTAAAATAAACGACATTATTATGTTCCTAAACGGAGTACCTTGTAGAGATCATAAAAGTTCTATTGAAATAATTAAAAATGCGCATTTAAAAAAGAAAACTATTATATTTGATATATTATTATGAATAAAGTATTAGACAATTCAGATTTATTATATTACATCTTAAAATTTAATAGTATAAAAGAAAATACTAAAATTCAAAAAGTAAATAAGACCTTTAATAAAGTATCAAAAAATATAGTAAAAAATCAATTAAATGTTCGTAGATTTTTTGCTAGATTTAAAAAAAGAACTATTTTCCCAAGAAGAAAAACCTTTAAAAGAACATATTACACTCTCAAAAATAAATACATAAATCGCGAAGAGAGACCTATACTTTTGAGTTAAATTATTTTTTCTTATTTACTTTTTTGACGGTGACACTCGGAGCGTTCTTCTTTTTTAACTTTTTCTCATCATAGTCTTTTACTTCTTTTGCCTTCTTTGCATCGTAATTTTTTTTACAATAGTTCCATAATTCTTTTGAGCCTATTCTAAAATTTCTATCTGGTTTTGCTCTGTACCAAAATACACAATCTTGAATATTATTGCTCTTAGAAGTATTATCTAAAACTAAACAATCATAACCTTCTGTACAGCTATTTAATACGTCCTGAAAAATTCCAAAATGAGGAAAAATACCAAAGAAATTTTTATAAATCTTTTCTTGATTTTGAATAATATTTTCACGGAGAATAAAAATATAGTCTATATTTGCTCTTAAGTCTGGGGGTAAATCCATACAATACTGCATAGTTAACATAAATGAAATTCTCCAGTGTCTTCCATTCATAAAGATACCGCGAATATTAGTATCACGAATCATTTTTTTATCATACATACAATCGTCTAGCAGCACAAATACGTCTCCGTCATCTTTATTCTTTCTATCTCCGTTTATTACTTTTTTTTGACGAGTGATTACTGATTGTATAATTTCAGGTTTATATTCAGAATGAATTAAAATTTCAGGTATATAACTAGAATAAAATGCATTTCCATCTTCGGTTGCAGAAATGGCAACCCCTGCGTTAATTTTTCTCATATGATATAATATATCGGCTACGAGAGTGCTTTTTCCTGTTCCTCTTTTACCTATAAAAACACATGTCGCGGGTCCAGACCCATTTGTACGTCTTTCTTCTATACTCTTTGGATTAAATTTTGTTAAGCTAATAGACATAGTTATAATAACTTAATAAATTAAAAACTAAAATTAATCCCAGTAATTTTCTTTTAATAATACATCACTTTCTATTGTACTATAAGAGAATATAACGCTAACTAAAAATCCCACGAAAAGAGATATTATTACATTGGCGAAATCATTTGTTTTATTTTCTTTATCTTCTATTAATTTAAATGTCACAATAGATATAATAAATATAATCATGATATTAGTTAAATCTAATCTGTAAAACCACAGCATTTATTAGATATAAATGTTTTAATTAATTTAATTTTAACTTAAAAAAATAATAAATATTATTTCATATGGCGACTGAAATCAAAGATTTAAATTCTTACAATTCTATTAATAATATAGATTTTGGAGAAAAAGTCATTTTTTTTAAATTTGGAGGAGATTGGTGTGACCCGTGTAAACAACTAGAAACTAATTTAGAGTGCATTCCCGATTTAATTCTCTATAATATAGACGTAGAAAACGACGATTTTGAAAATTTTACGGTAGAAAATAATATATACACTATACCTCACACTTTCGTAAAATATAAAAACAAAACAATTGATTTCAAAGGAGTAAAGTCTGTAGAAGAACTAACTGAGCTTATATCTAACCTCAAAAATAAATAAAGATCAGTACAAATTTTGCAAAAAAATAACCGATTTAAAAATTTAGTTCATTTTTAGATCAGTTATTGATGGCTGACGCATACAAGAAGTACACGCAAATAGAACATGTTCTGGCACGACCCGGGATGTATGTGGGAGATATAAAAAATACAGAATCCTCAGAATGGGTACACTCTGATAACAAAATGATTAAAATGTCCGGAACCTGGAACCCAGGGATTTATAAAATTTTTGACGAAATTATAACAAATTCTTCAGATGAAGTTCAGCGTAATAAAAATGTAACAAATATCAAAGTTGAAATCTCTAGCGAAAGTATTAGTGTTTTCAATGATTCTGGAATTCCAATTGAAATTCACCCAGAGTATAAAGTTTATATTCCAGAACTTATTTTTTCTAATCTTTTGACCTCTAGTAATTTTGACGATACACAGCAAAGAACCACCGGCGGTCTCAACGGTCTTGGTGCAAAACTTACAGCTATCTTTTCCTCAGAATTTATAATTGAAACCTGCAGCAAAGGAAAGAAGTATGTTCAAAAATTTGAAAAAAATCTAAGTATTATCAACAAGCCATCTATTACAAAATCTAAGCAAGAGTATACTAAAATCACATTTAAACCAGATTATGAAAGATTTGGAATGAAAACACTCGATGATTTTACCAAAAAGATACTTGAAAAGAGAGTATATGACATCGGTGCTATCACACCGAGTAATGTAGCAGTTTTTCTTAACTCTAAAAATATTAAGATTAAAGACTTTTCAGATTATATTTCTTTGTATATCGGCGATAAAAAGACATGTCCTCGAACTTCATCCAACTGTGACAAGTGGAAGGTTACAGTAGCACCATCTGATAACGGTTTCCAATGTGTTTCTTTCGTAAACGGAATCTATACATCAGACGGAGGTACTCACGTGGAACACGTATTAGCTCCTATTATGAAGAAACTAACAGAAATGATTCAAGAAAAACATAAGAATGTCTCTATCAAACCACAATACATTCGAGACAATATATTTGTATTTATTAACTGTCTTATCGTAAATCCGTCGTTTTCATCACAGACAAAAGAAAAGAACATTACAAAGGCATCTGATTTTGGTAGCAAGTTTCTTGTACCTGACGAATTAATTAAAAATATCTACAAACTTGGAATTGTAGAAAGTATTATTAATCTTGCAGAAGCTAAAGAAAAGAAACAGATCTCAAAATCCGATGGAAAAAAGACTAACAGGGTCATCATTTCAAAACTAGATGACGCAAATAAGGCTGGAACTAAAGATTCTAAATTATGTACTATTATTTTTACAGAGGGTGATTCAGCTAAGACAACTGCTATATCAGGAATGTCTGTAGTTGGTCGCGATTACTACGGAGCATTTCCTCTTCGTGGTAAACTTCTCAATACGCGTACAGCAACCTATGCACAACTGTCAAAAAATGAAGAACTCAATAATATCAAACAGATTCTTGGTCTACAAGCCGGTAAAAAATACAAGAACTTGTCAGAACTCAGATATGGAAAGATTATGATTATGACAGACGCAGACACTGATGGTTTTCATATCAAAAGTCTTCTCATTAACTTTATAGGCAACGGTTGGCCAGAACTTCTTAAGCAGAATTTTATCTCATCGATGATTACACCTGTAATTAAACTATCAAAGAGAAATAATGTTCTTCCATTTTACAATCTTAGTGATTACAATAAATGGAAAGATTCGAATGATATCTCTGGTTGGAAAGTAAAATATTACAAGGGTCTTGGCACCAGTACTCGAGAAGAAGCAAGGGAATATTTTAAGAACATGAAAACTCTTAGTTACATCTCTGAGACAAAGGATGACGATAAATCACTTGAACTTGCCTTTACAAAAACAGAGGCTGATAATCGCAAGAAATGGATTCTAAATAATATCAAAAGTCCAAAAACTCTTGATTATAATCAGAATAAAGTTAATATTAAAGATCTTATTGATAAAGAGTTAGTTCTCTTCTCGATCGAAGACAACATTCGTTCTATTCCAAATTTAGTAGACGGTCTCAAGCCTTCGCAGAGAAAGATAATATATGCATGTATTAAAAGAAATCTTACAAACGAAATTAAAGTATCACAACTTGCTGGTTATGTATCAGAACATACTAGTTATCATCACGGAGAACAAAGTCTACAGGATACTATAATCAATCTTGCGCAAGAATTTGTAGGCTCTAATAATATTAATCTTCTAGAACCTGTTGGACAATTTGGTTCTCGTCTTTATGGTGGAAAAGATGCTTCAAGTCCTAGGTACATCTTTACGAAACTAAGTAAAAACTTTAAAGATATATTTAATCCAGACGACTATAATCTCCTTGAATATCTTAATGATGACGGAGACTCAATCGAACCTAAGTTCTATGTTCCTACAATGCCTATGATTCTTATAAACGGAGCATGTGGTATCGGAACTGGATTTTCTAGTGACGTGCCTTCATTCAACCCAGATGATATTAAAGAAAGACTTCTTAGACTTGTTCAAGATGAAGACGCCGACATCCCCGAAATGACCCCATGGTACAAAGATTTTAAAGGCATCGTTAAAAAGTCGGAATATAATAAATGGACAACACACGGTAAATATTCTGTTACATCAAATGTTATTACTGTTACAGAACTACCCGTAGGAACTTGGACAAATGACTATAAAATATTCCTTGATAGACTAGAAACTGAAAATATTATATACTCATATAAAAATAATTCAACCGAGTCGAATGTATACTTTGAAATTAAATTTCCTCTTGAAACTGTCATCGAATGGACTGATAATAGAGAGATAGAAAAGAAACTAAAACTTGTGAGTCACCTATCCGCAAATAATATGTACGTGTTCAATGAGAATAATGAAATTGTTAAAATGGAGACTCCAGAAGAAATTATATATCACTTTTGGAGAATCAGAAATGAGTACTATTCCAAACGCAAGGAATACCTTGTAAATAAGCTAAAACACGAACTAGACATTATATCAAATAAAATTAGATTTGTAAACGATATAATGGATGAAAATGTAATAGTATTTAAGAAAAAACTAACCGATATTCGAGATCAATTGACTAATAAAGATTATAAACTTATAAATGATTCTTATGATTATCTTACCGATATGAAGATTCATACATTTAGTGAAGACACCCTAAATACTCTCAATAATAAATGCGCATCGGTTACAAAAGAATATACAAACGTAAGTAAAACGAAGCTCAAAGACTTCTGGCTTCAGGATCTTAATTAAACTAAAAATAAAATATAAATTTATAATAAATGGCGGCGGCAGTTAAAGCTAAAGGAGGCGTTTTAAGTTCAGCTCCTTTTTTTTTGGCTTTTGTAGTTTCGTGGTTAGCATTTTCTTCACTAAATGAACTTAAAAATGCAAATGACAGTGGTTGTTGTAATGACAGCACGTGCGGTAAACAGGGTGTAGATCAAATAGCTTGGTGGACTACTTTAATTATTGGTATAGTATCGAGTGTTGTTATAGGTTTGCCTTTAATTAAAAGGATATTCATGACTTTAGGTAGAGCTTTCAGGTAAATAAAATTGTTATTTAAAAAAAAATAATTGTATAATATATAAAAAATGATGGAAAGAATGTTAAATGGTTACGTTATGCTTACACTTGTATTGTGTATAATGGCTTGGACTTCGTTTGCGTCGGTAAACGAATTAAAAGTAGCTAACAAAGATTGTTGTGAAAAGAGCACATGTGGTCAAACGGGTGTAGACCGTGCAGTGTGGTGGACAACACTTGGTGTAGGTGTATTAACTACAATTTTCCTTTTATATCATCTCATAAAGGATATAATGGATGTACATCATCGCATTAAATCTAATTTATCAGCGTCAAAGCCTGTGGCTGATCCTAAACCAGCGGTGTGGCCACCACCAAATGGTGCGTCAAATTTTGGTTATTAAATATACTGGGGCATGGTCACTAGATAACGGGATTCCTTGATTATTTTCACCTATATTTTTAAGACAAATACTTGAAGCTTGATTAATATTCTTAGTTAAGAAATAATCAAGTCTCCAACCTTTATTTCTATTTCTGCATATACTCATTCCGTTTTCTTTGCGCTGTCTTGGATCCCACCACGTATAAATTATATTATCATCATCTGATATAGCATCTTGATACCCGTTTAGAATAAGATCATCATAAAATTTAAGTTCGTGCGGATATGTACCAGGACCAGGAGGAACTTTTGATTGATCAAAATGTGTCTGTTTTGCAAGATTAAGATCTCCGCAAAATACAATTGGTTTAGAAATATTACTTAGATATTCTAAAAAGGCTGCATTAAACTCTCGTTTTGCTTCATAATTTGTTCCCGAATTAGGAGCATATACTGTTACTATAATTATAAAAGGAGTCTCTGCGATAATAATTCTACCTTCAAGATCGTCATATCCAGGTACATTAGTGTTAAACTCGATTTCTTTTATGGTGTCTTTATAAAATATAGCAGTTCCAGAGTATCTATCAGGTCCGCGTGCGTCTGTCATTTTTGATTCATTAAAGAAAGATTTATATCCAGCGATTGATATATTATAAGAATTTGCAAGACTACATCTTGTTTCTTGAAGACAAATAAAATCAGGATCATATTTTAGTAGCTTTTCCATAGAACTGTCTTGTTCTACGATTATTTTTTGATTTTTCTTAAGCTTGC
>Ga0181400_1000615_pt1 | contig 15257 bp, 15 predicted proteins | sample 23SPOviralmetaG_FD_130129 | JGI IMG/M metagenome (GOLD analysis project Ga0181400, IMG submission 130129) | Marine viral communities from the oligotrophic San Pedro Time Series (SPOT) site, San Pedro Channel, CA, USA - 23 SPOT_SRF_2011-06-22 | ecosystem: Environmental > Aquatic > Marine > Strait...
ATAGAGGAAAGTAGCTATTCAAAAGAGACAAAAAAGTCTGTGCTCAGTCGTACCAAGAGTTTTTATGATATACCAGATTTTCCCCTAAATATCATGCAGTGTGTGGAAATTGCCAATAAATCAGGCTTCGATAGCACAAAATTGACACTATTTAACACGCTGTTAATGCTGTACAGAATCAGTGAAACTTTTAAGAATCAACTGGGTAAGGAACAACATATCCAACTTTTGATTGAGCAAGACGTGCTCAAGGACAAGGAGATGAAACGTAGAGAAGAAGAAAAACGTCGCGACACTGATGTGTCGTGGGACTTTTTGGAAAGTTTAGAGCCCTTTTTCATGGAGATGGGTGGTGACAAACAGCTTTTGTATCGTTTGTACGTGCTACCAGGGTCAGGAACCTGTTGCAGAAACGATTTCGCACGCATGCGACTTGTGGATACATTGGAAGAAGCGACTGATCCAAATATGAATTATTACATTCGGACGCTGAATCGCTTCATATTTCGCGAGTACAAAACTGCAAGCAAATTTGGTCAAATCGAAGTTGATGCGCCGATGGAGTTAGTGAGGTATATACCCGAAAATCAAGATTTTATGTTCGAATTGGGTGGTGAGCCAATGACTGAATCAGCACTCTCGAAAAAATGCGTCAGAATGTTCAAAGATGCTTGTAACAAGCATATAACTCTCACGTCGATTCGACGCAGCTACGCGAATAAAATGAGAAATCTACCAGACGGTGAAAGACGCTTAAAAGCTATGCAAATGATGCATAGTAGCAAAGTGAATACAATGTATGGAAATGAATGAAGGAAGCGTCACATACTCAAACCATTTCATCACATCGTTTGCAGATTGAATAAGTGGGACGACACAATTTGCGTCCTTTTGATGTCTCATTAAATGGACTGTGCGACCACTCGACAAAACTTTCATCAAAGTGAATATCGCACACCTCGCAAAATGATGATCGGTCATAATCAACTGGGAAAGTATCTACGAAGAGAAATTCATCAAAGCAGAGCTCTTCACTATTGTTCCCGTCAAAACATACACCAATGCAAAACCCACCAACATCGTTTGCGTTGCCCCAAAAGTCTTTAATGGAAATAACAGTGCCTTCTTTCTCCGTATGCAAGTGTTTGACCTTTAGTCCCACTTTTATGACGATTCCATCGCGTGTAGACGGGACACGATGCGACAATGCAAGATTGTCCAAGGCGGCCATTGTATCTGCGATCATTTAACGTGTGTCCTTGTGTGTTTGGTATTTTTTTTTAATCTGACTCCCAGCAAAAAAAAAGAAATACGCAAGAAACATGGGACGTGCGAAATCCGACCTCTCAGAAAGTGAGAAAAAGATGTACGTGCGCGAAAGGCGCAAATTATGGAAGGAGCGAAATCAAGATTTAGTAGACGAATACAAACGAAAAAACATAATCTATCTCTGCTACAAGCGTTTATCGCTGCCAACAGCAGATACCATATTTCAATACAACTTTCAAAGGCACGAGTTTCTTCCGTTGTTTGATTCGTTATTCGCAGTTACATCAGAAGCTGAGCCATCAACTTCTCCTTCTTCTTCACCTCCAGAATCCGCTTGATTTCCATCTTTTGCAACAGACCAGATAGCGAGGATTCATCCACCATATCTTGTAAAGATTGTATTGCAGTTTCTTCATCCTCTCCATCGTTTTTGAAATGCTGCACAAGTGCGAGGAAACTCGATAATTGCGACCATCTCTGTTTGCGAGGATCCGCCGCCAACTTTCCGTCCTTGTTGCAATATTGCTTATTGAGTCGCCAGGATCCCGAATCGTCTCCAAGTTTGCGCTTCTTATTTGACCCTTCGTTTGCAATCCGTTTGAGCTCAAGTTCTTTGAAGGTACCATGCCAAAGACTCATCATTTGCGAAATTTCGCAACCAGCTTTGAAGTGCGCTAATCCCGGAATATCCACCTCGCCTCGTTCTTTCACTGTTACATCCTCCCCCATATGTCCCTTGCTCAAATCAGTTGGCATGATTGTTGCAGCGTAATCAATCAATTGTTGCATGCAGGTTTGCATATTCGGATCATCCACCTGAATATTCTTCCACTTGTCCAAAATTACAGATGCCATAGCATGTCCACTCATTGGTTTCGCAATCGATTCCATCATTGCATCTGCAATTTGCCTCAGGCACGGCGAAACCACTTTTGCAATGTCCTTTGAAGATCCGGAGCTGGAAGAAGCCGATTCGTCAAATTCAACTCCGGCGGTTTTCGAATAGAACAAATCGAATATGTCCATATCGGTTCCCGGCGGAATTGCCATCATTTCCTCTTCCACTTCATCCTGAATCTTTTGACAACCAGGCAGCGAGCAATTTGGGTTTCGGCAGCGAATCATGTGATCTGCGAGATCCACTCGCTGCTTCTTCTTCTGATTCCGTATCTCCAATTCGAGCTTCTCCCGGTCCAAATCTGAAAGTCGTTTCGGCAGCGAGAAGTCCTGCTGAATCAGCTGGCAAATCTGATGAAAGATTGCATTCCTGAATAGCTGCGGCATTTCCCGAATATAGAATGCGTTTGCGTATCTCATATGAAGTGCCTCGCCCACAAAGTTTCCATCTTTGTCCTTGGCCCTGGATGCGAAGCCGGCAATGGACAATCTCAAAATATGCCGAATTGCAGGAATCATTCGCTTCAGTAGATGCAGCTTGAATATCTTGCGCTCGCGCTCCTTGTTAGTTGATTTGTCCGTATCCCATTCGGCCGTTTTGGATTCGAATAACGATTCTTGCACCTTTAGATTGTTGCCGTCTTTGAAGTATTGTCCGATATCGTCAATGAGCGCATCAAAAGCTTCCGGCTTTTCGTCAATGCAACGCACATGCTCAGGTTTGTAACAGTCTCCTTTTGCATCCAATGCAGCGCATTGCCGTTGCAGCGGTAACGGTGTTGGTGCCCCTTGTAAATAGCTGCGGTCGGAAGTATTCTCATCGTAATGACACTGGTCGTTTATCATCCACTTCTCAATGCCATCAGAAGATTTCGCGCGAATTTGCGAATGCGTCCGAGTCATATGGCAGACAGGCATCCCTTCTTCGAATTCAATATTCGCCGCCTTTAGATTGTTCTTGAACGAATTCGTCTGCACACTCGTGGATAATGGCCGTCGATTGCCTGCATCCAATGAACCAAGCAGCAATCTCTTATGACAGTAACTTTTCGCATTCTCCACATTGAAGAAATCCTCCTGCTCCACAAGGAATCTGTAGAAGAAAGTAATCCCCAGAAGCGTCAGAAAGCACAATAACGGATTCGAATGAGGAAGGCAGCTTGTAATCTTCGGCGGTGATGACGAATCCCCTTTCCATTCGCAATTCTTGAATGAGATTCCCCAACCATCATCGTATTCATTGCCCTTGCGAGATTTGAAGAGGTTTCGTTGCTCGTAATCGTTGGAACTGTAGTAATCAAACATCATGTGATTGAAAGTGAAGGCACGCCAATTCATTGCACGATTCATATGAGCTAATGCGCCGCGAAAGAATACTCCAGAATTGAGCCGCTGCAATTTGTCAGTTCGGTGAATATTGGTATGACCCTGCAATACCAAATCAGCAATTTGCATCTCGTGATCCACTTCAAGTTTGAAGTCGAATTTGGAATCTGCTTCTTCACACAGCTCCTCTTTCAGCTCCTTGCATTTGGCTGTGAATCGCTTGAGCAATGGTTCGATTCGGTTGTGATTCGTCAAATAGCCATCTTGGAGATCATCAGAGATACCAACATCTCGGCGCCTTTTGTTTAACGTCTGCAAAAGCCATTTGCAGGCATTGCGCAGAAACTCGCCTCTGTATGGAATCTGCTTCGATTCGAAACGATTCGCATTATCAGTCACCTCGATCTCCGTATCCGTCTCTCGCATCTCGGTGAGCCATCTCAGGAAATCAATGCAATTCGTCAGGTCTTCTGCGTATTTGCCGGTTGTTGAATGTTGCTTGTACAAATTCGTCAACGCATCCGCCGAGTCCATATGCTTTGCCTCGCAAAACGAATTGAACCATGGTCGAACAGTTTCATATCGAGCCTCGGTCTTCTTATTGACACCATCTATAGTGACAGACATGTTTTTTTCGAAAAAAACCAACTCATGGAGAGGCTTATATGGTGTGGCAGAATTTTCAGGTTGGTTGCGGCTGGGGGCGCTGGTGACACAAATCCTGTGCCCCTAATTGACACTTCCCCACATACCTCTTTTCACAGCACTCAGTCTTTCGCACCAAACACCATTCCCACACACGCCGTTGCGTTCTTCACACTCGCCGCGTTTCACAGCACCTTTTCCCACTTTACCCTTTCCCCACAGTCCCCTTGAGCACAGCATTCAGCCATAGATCAATTCATAGACGATTCGATAGTGCCGTCTTTCTACGAGATGACTATAGAAGAGAAAATTGCGTAGCATTATTCGTTTGCGCAAATCGCCCAAATAGTGCAAAAAGATGTACTCCTGGAGATCGTCTGGCAACTTGTTCACCAAATCCAGCATGTCTCTTTCCTTATTTCAACATTATGAAATTTGCAGTAACCCCATCCTTGCAGTTACTCGGCACTTTGACAAACGTCACCTCGGAACCAACTTTGCATTCTTTGGGCAGATTGCACTTTGCACAGTGGAGCACGAAGGTCTTGTTTTCATCACTCGTGTACATGATGGTGGCCACGCATCGAGCGATCTGAACGACTTTGCCCTCAAGACAGCGATTGGTGTCACACATTTTTTTTTCAAAAAAACCTGAAAAAATATGCTCTCCTTTTTTAGAAGATGAAGGTGTCCGTAAGTAAAAGTGACCGAAAGGACAAAAAGCTAAAAGTGCAGTTGCAATATGAGGATGGCAAACAGAAGACGATTTACATCGGTCAAAAAGGCGAAGATGATTTCACACGTGGAGCCACCGATCAGCAAAAGTCCAATTATATAAGCAGACATACGGCTCGTGAAAACTGGAATAAATCAGGGATCGAAACAGCGGGTTTCTGGGCAAGACACTTACTCTGGAACAAACGTACTTTGACCGCTTCAAAGTCTGATATTGAAAAGAAATATGATGTCCAGATAAATTAGAAATTGGGAAGAAGGAGGAAGAAGAAGAAGCGATTTCTGAAATCAGATCTCCTGCAGAATTTTTTTTTCATTTTTTTGTTTTTGCGTTTTCATTTTTTTCTCAGCATAGGGGAGGTTGTGACTTCGGATCTGAGTTCTTCTTCCTCCTTCTTCCCAAAATTGTCTTTCACTTTATAGTGTAATTACTACACAGTCCCATCTACTTTAGACCTTCTTCCCATTTCTTCCTTTTTGCCAAAACTTTTGTCCTACACTTTGTGACTCATATTCCCGACTTTCGTGTTGGTTTGCCCAATCGTTCCCAGTTTATATGACTTGTGATTGTACACAGTGATTACCCTTTGTTAAACTCTCTCATCATCGTAATGTATGCCTCATGATTTGATTGAATCAAAACGGCACTGGCGAGTTTTACTTCGATTTCTTCTTTTGTGAACGGATGCAAGAACACACAATCATAAAGGAAGTGTCCACTGATGAGTTTCGCCTTGCTATTGATTCGAACCAATAATGGTAATTCTTTCGAACCCTCTTGCCCAACTGTATTTTCGCTGATGTATTCTTCCACGGTTGTTCTGCACCAGTTCTCATCTGTTAGATTCCATGGCTCATACAAGATCAGCGGCCCATCTTCCAAATACATGAGTTGGGTGATCTGTTTGTCCTTCTTCTTGATGATTTCTTCTTTTGCTCGCAGTTCGTCTTTTAAGAGAGTGATGGTTTTGTCCTTTTCCGACTCGTTCATATTCTCAGTTGATTTTGCAAGGTCCACATGCAATTTGTATCTCTGGCGCATTTTTGCAATCTTGCATCCTTTAATGTGTTTCAGCGCTGCACTTGAATCGTTTCTGTTCTTGATGAAACCGCAGCCGGGGTAGCATTTGTATACAATCGTTTTCCCTTGAATCAGACGTGTATCCTGCAAGATATTGCGGCAGTAGTCAACGAAAAGCTCTTCCTCTTTGTCAGACATGGTTACCTTTTTCAATTTTTTTTTGTTTGCTCGTCCGAAAAAAAAGGACACTGGTCAAAAGTTGTCGGAATCTTGAATGTTTTTCCGACAATTTGACACACATTCATCTTCCCCGCGAAAACGCACTTTTGGGCATGTTATAACTCATGACTATTCGCCTTAGTTCTGGTTTCTTTTCGGCTTCTTTTCTTGCAGTTTCTGCTTTTTCTGCTTCGTCTCGCAATTGTGCTTCCTTTGCCTCCTCTTCTTTCCTCTGTCTTTCTTGTTCTTCTTGTTCTTCACGCAGGATTCGCTCTTGTGCCTCACGTTCTGAACGTAGCTTTTGCTTCCCCTCTTTATACCGCCCCATGTTTTTCAGAAACGATTCAAATTGCTCAAACTCGCGATCTTCCTCTGACGTTTGCATTGCTTGCTGTCTTTCGAGTGCAGGTGGTGTCGGATCTTTCAAAACATCAGTCGTATTCGGCTCTGGTGATTCAGTATCAATCACGGAATCATTGGTACTTTGCAAATCCTCAATTGTTTTGACTTCCAATGATCGCTCTTCTCGCGTCAACCGCTCAAGTTCTCTTCGTTTCTCCAATGTTTGACGTGCTTTTTCTCTGCAACGCGCCAAATGCTCGCGTTGTTTATCCGAGCATTCACGCTTATTCTTCGGGGGTTCGAATAATTTTTCCTCCTCGATCATTTGGATCAACGCAAGATTCTTTTTCCGACATATTGACCCTTGCTTTGCTAACCAGTAATTTTTTTATGTGTTTGTTATAAATATGAGCGCAGGGGATCGCTTTCTTGAAGCCATGCGCGATTTTGCGCAGAGTGAATCAGAAGTAAAGTCTAAGGCCGCAAATTTTAACGTAGATAGGTATCAAAGAGCCGTTGAAGCGCATCTTCTTAAAAACGAACAAGCCGCGGCCTTTTTGTCTGCGGGCACAGCCGTGGCTGGTTTGCCAACAGCATATAGCCAATTGAAAACCGCAACTTTTAAAGCTTATAATCAATTCAAGGATTATCGGGAAGGGCGTAGTATATCTAGCGCAGCTCAAGACGAGAATGCTCGTCCACCTCCAACCGAAATGCAAGATTTGCCAGCGCAACCAATTAATTCTACTCAAACACCGACTACTCCTGCGACTACTCCTGGTGGAAGTTCTACGTCTTTACAGGAAGGACGCGCAGCCGTCTCTGGGTCTGCAGATGCAGCAGAGGCGGGTGCTTCTGCAACAACAGAAACAAGCGCAATACGTTCTGGCGTATCGAACGCCGCACGTTCTATAGTTGGAGATGCAGCAGTTGACGCTGGGGCTGAGGCAGCGGGTGTAGCTGGTTCACTTATAAGCACCGCAGCATCTTTTGCAACTCCGATCACAGCATTGGTTTCCGTAGGAATCGGAGTTGAGCAGTTGATAAAAGCTTTCACGAAAAAAGAACCCAAACCTGCAGAGCCAAAATTAAACCCAAATCGACAAGCGGCAATCGCTCCCACAATGGATAATTCCAGGGGATCAACGAGTAATGCCGCGTTTTGAAAAAATAACATTTTTTGAAAAAAAAATGTCGACTCAGGCAGCAAACGTCAAAGCGCTCTGCATCGCAAAAGGATGCTCAGTCGAGGAGCCATACCCAGGAATTGTGATCATTCGTGACTTTGATAAACAGATTTTAAGCAACAATACGATGACGCTTTTAGAAGACTTGGATGAGCGTCTTCCAATTGTTGGTGCAGGAGACTCTATTTCAGAAGGCACTCTGCAATGGGTGACGGGGGAGAACATAAACCTCAAATATCGTGGAAATGTTCTTCCGAGACGAAAGGTGTGGATTCAAGACGGTCCCACCGACAAAAGCATCAATGTTTATTCATATACGGGCTGGAACAATTGTGTGGCTTTGGCGACATCAGATTGGAACAAAGATACTGCTCTGAAAACCATTTGTGACAAATACAACTCGTTTCTGTCTTCATGTGATATTGCACAATCCAACCATGCTATCATTACAGCTTACAACAACAAAGACCATAATATTGGGATGCATTACGATAAGACGCGCTCTTTGAAAAACGATGGAGTTATTGCAGTGGTGAAAATGGGTGCTTCTCGCCGTTTCAGCATTCGCAAGCGTATTATTGATGCACAATCCGACAAGAGTTTCGTGCAGAAAATGCAAGAAAATGAGCCAATGCTTTTCGATGAATTGGTACCCTCAGGAACCTGTATTCTCATGACAATGGAGGCAAATTTAGCAACGCAGCACGGCGTTCTCGAAATGGATGAAGAAGTTGGGCTGTCTGGTTCAATTGTTTTCCGTACCGTGAAAGACGTTCGGTCGGTGCAAGACTTGAAGGCAAAAGCTGAAAAACTTGAGGACGCACGCGTTCAAAAAGCAGACAACAAGAGAAAAAGAGAGGATTGATGCGGTCAAGAAAATACCATCAGTAGTAAAGATGCCAAGACGAAACCAGCAAACAATTGTGGTGGATTTGGATGACGATCACAGAAACACGAGTCCGAGACATTTGATTGTGAAGGATTATTTGAAGCAACGTGTCTTGAACTATTTGAAAATTGCCAAACTAGACATACCCGAATGTAACATATGTATGCAACGACCGTGCCCGTGTTGTTATGTTATTTCTAAGTGTGGCCATGATTTCTGTTCGTACTGTGTCCTTCATTTGCGTGCCAAAGAGTGCCCAGTATGCAAATATTCCCCCTGACGAAATGAAATATGTTTGCATACGCAAATGGACGTCGACATTCCTCTTAAAAAGAGATACATAGGAATTTACGGACTTGACCCAGAGGCAAAAAAGCCGCAGTAAATAAAATGTTTGTGAAAGAAAAATGTCCATTGCCATTAGCAAACAAAAGGTGAGTATCACACCGATCAATGATAGTTCTGCTCCTTTCACCAGCGCTGCCTATCCGATCATCAATTTCGAAATTGCTTCAAAACCTGCGATGCTTGACACAAGGACGCTAAAACTTAATTTTCGACTGAAGGCGGTTAATTCAAGTGGCGATTTACCGAGTAACGTCACAAATGGTGCTGCATCGGCGCTGCACCCTGGAAACGGTGTACTAATCGGTGGCAACAGAGTTTCTGCGTCATCCGTGATAGAACAAATCAGTATTTCAACTTTGTCGGGACGATCGCTCGAAACGATTAGATCATACAACAGACTATGTGCGACTACAGTACCCTTTAGAAAGTCTGCAAGCGATTTCTCAAATTGCAATTGCATTGAAGATGCTGGCCTCAGTGAAAAGAGTGTTACTGCAGCGCGAGTCAATAACCAGGAAATCGACGTCAGTATTCATCTCAAATGCGGTTTGTTCAGTCAGCAGCCGCTGAACATTTCTGAAAAAGGTTTATCTGGTTTGAAAATATCTATTGAGCTCGCACAAAATGGGATGACAATGAGCCCCTTCACAAGGTATTCACCTACTCACCCGAACGGCGAAATCATATCTAGTACGGATAGTTTTTCTTACGAGGTGTCCAATGTTACTCTTACATACGATAGCCTTAATATGAGCACAGCACTTTACGATTCATTGCCTAGCTCAGGAACTGTACTTTATAACAGCATTCAGACAATGCACAGCAATATTATCGCCAATGACCAGAGTCAAAACCTGAACATTGGCTCTAAACGCGTAATTTCTGTGACTCATTCCTTTTGCCCAACCATACATCTCAACAATCGTGCTATAGATTCTTTTAGACTTGCAGAACTTGAGAATGGCGCAACAGTAAATGCTCCTGGTACTAAATCTCCAGTGCAGCAAGTATCTTATTTACGCGGGGGGATTTTAGCGCCATACGATTTCATACTTGATTCATCGGTTCAGGCTTCTGAAAATTCACCATTGGCACAGATTTTAGAACCAGCAATGAATTCAGTAACACTCTACGATAACCATACCTCCCTGATATCTGCAAATACGACAAACGGAATTCTATCGTCGAAATTGTATCTAACGGAAAACGTTGCAACACCAGCTGAAAGTGCACCAGATCCCTTTAGTCTGTTTATCTTGGGTGCGGGAATCGATTCAAGAGGCAACGGCGTAGATTATGAAAGAGTAAACTACACAATTCGCATGCTTTCGAGTCTAGACAACCGTTCTCCGAACAGTATGTTTTCCTATATCACCACGCAAAACGTATTGCTGTATGGGCCGACTGGTTTAACCGTGATTGAATAAAAATAATATCTCTTGTAAAACAAAAATGCAGTCTCTGAAAGATGAGGTATTGTCTGTAGATGACGAACATATACCGGCAACCATGAGCATCGAATCGTCCACTTTAGACGCAATCATTTGTACTCAAACACATATTCGCTTCCAGATCCCAAATCGTGGGATTTTGAGTAGGGATACCAGTTTACAGCTTGAATTTTTAACAACGACCGAAGGAGATAACAAAGCGTTTTTTCCCTTGAATGCGGGCGTATTTTCGGCGGTTCTTAACGCCAAGCTTTCGTGTGGGACAAGTATCATTTCTAGTTGCGATAACGTAGCCTTTCTGCAATCGATTCACAAAGCTTACAATTCTGCAAGCTACAGAAGTACATTCGATCGTACGATCCATGGAATCAACAACGTCTTTGGAGTCAGTCCCCTTCCAGAATTCAGCGATCAGATGGGGACGTTTTCACTCAAAAACACAAAGACAGTTTCACCCAGGAGACAAGATTGTCCTTACGATTTGCTTTTGAGAAGTACTTCTGAAGAAAATGGTGTGTATACGATCTTTCTAAGGCAACTCTTTCCGATTTTGGAGGCATCCGGCATCGAGATACCGTTGTTCATGTTAAATGCGCCACTTGTCGTGGATATCACACTGAAGCAACAAACAAATACGTCTGGAGGTGGAGATGTTCCCAGTAAAGGAGTGGGAACGATATGCAACTTTTTGGGAGATAACGTGTCGCCTTACGGTCCTTATACTGGTGATACCAGCGTAAGACTAAACACAAATAGCGTATTTCTGTTTCTCGATACAATTTACTATAACGACCGGCGGATGGACCAAATTGCGGGCAAATTAGCCCCCGGGCTGGCTTTGGAATACACTGATATCGTAAGCACCGTCGCGTCCATTCCAAGTGTCAAAACTGCAATCACAAACTCCGAAGTCGTAGAACAAAAAGTGAACAATTTGATCGCGGTGTCTAGTATGAAGTGCAAAAACATTCACTATTGTTTTACTACGCTTGATAGGACTTCACACGGACAAACTCCACCACATACAAGATATTACAATCCATATCTGGGCCGATACGAGATGCATTCGACTCCACGAGACGATGCATTCAACATTCGTGTAAATGATCAGCTGGTTTTTAATGCTCCCATCCAAACCGCTGCACAAAAAGCCTCAGAATGCAGTTTTATTTACGATTCTCCGATTTGCTTGAACTCTGCATTTTACTCGCAGAATCCATCTTCTCACAAGTCTGGCAATTTTGGTACGAAAACTGAGCTTTTCCCAGATAACAGCGCGTCGGGACTGGTTTCGTACGATGGACTGAATTTACGTGATTTGAATGGTAAGTCCTATTTTGGGGGATATAATCTGAGTTCTACTTTGGGTGATAACAATGAAGACAGCACGCTTGTCACGAGACCTCTTGAGTTCCAACATACAATCTACAGAAGTGAAACTCAAAACCAGGATTTGACTGCGTTGTATTTTGTTGAAACAACAAAACGCTTTACGATTAATAATGGTGCAGTAGAAATTTTCACTTGATATATGTAAATGAAGAAGCAGCCATTGCGAAAAAAAGACGATCGGCAATTCGATCGACGAGTCTTAGCTCAAATAGGCGGCAAAAAGCCTGTGAAATTCAGAGATACACAAACAGATAAAACCGGTATATATGAACAGGCATTGAAAAAGCACCGTACAAAATCACGCTTGGCGGCAGAACAAGCTAGCTATTCATTATTCGGTGGAGGTTTACCGGAAAATGATAATCGTGTAAGAGGGCAGAGAAACTTCATGTATGTTCCGCCCGCTATGCAGACACAATTGCTACAAGCTTGGAATCGAATGACAAATCAACCAGTTTTGGCAGAAGTCCTGGATTAAAAAATATGTAAGAGAAAATGGAACCAAGACGACTTTTTCAAGATGCATATTTGTCAAGAAGTCAATTTGGCAAGGATGATTTGGTGACAAGAGAGATTACAAAACAGTATGCCAAAGCCGGAGGGGTTTCTTTTACTTCCGCTGAGCGACAGATAAAACAAGTTAAAGATTCTGGAAATTTGTTTAATTTTATCCAAGCTCGCGCGATTGGTAAAAACAAGACGATTACACGGCCCGTGTTTCGTACAGCTCAAAAGCAGAATGTGCAGGAAATCTGAGTTTTTCCCCTATTTTTTTCCCTCGCTTCCTACACAGCACAATTGGGCGGTTTCGCTCTCTCACAGCTACTTTCGCGTTTCGTTCAGTCGGTTTATTGCGGGATGATTTTAATCATCTCCGTGGTCGTCCTCTTCTTCTTCCTCGTCTTCTTCTTCTTCCTCGTCTTCCTCGTCCTCATCGGAATCATCATCAGAATCGTCCTCAGAATCATCCGAGCTCGAGCTCTCGTCCTCCTCTTCTGCCGCCGCTGGTGGTGCATTCGAGGTCGAACCAAAGCGTTTTGCGAACAATGCCTTCAAAGCCTCGTCGTCCAATTGCTTGTCCGCTTGCTCGATAGACTCGCGCTTTCTCTTCTGTTCTTCTCCGAATCTCACTGCATTATTGAGTGCTTTTATGGCATCGATCACATTTCGTTCGTGCTGCGAGGCGAATTCAGTTGAGAGTAGCTGCTTATTCACAAGCCCCTTGAAAGCATTCAGTATCGTGATCTTTGCAGTTTCGAGCTCGCGCTCATTCGGCATGGAGCCTGCCTTTTGCACCACCGCCTTCGCCTTCCCTTTCGGAGCAGGCTGTTTCCCTTTCGCCCCAACCGGCTCGATGTCCACCCAGCATCCATTCTCATAGTCCCATTTCTTTCCCTTTGGTGCGCCTCCTCGTGGGCGAGGCGGAACCTTCTTCGTATTCGCAGTCGTATTCGCACTGCGACGCTTCGCCCTTGCACTTGGCGGCTTATCGTCGTCTCCATCGTCTTCATCCTCGCCGAAGGCCTCGTCAAATGTCTCGCCCCCACCCGGAGGATCTGCGTCCGGAGGACCGGCACCTGCAAAAAGTGCAAAGGGTCAGATGATGCATGAAGGACGTGTGGTGCCATTGCACATACCTGTCTTTTGCTTTTTCTTCGGCTTTTCTTTCGACTCGTCAGTTGTCGGAGTTGCGGCAGGCAGTGGATGCACAGGCTGCGCCAGCTGCTTGGATTCATCGCGGGCCGAATCTGGGTTTCCACCACTTTGGAAAGACCTTTGACGTCCTTCCACGTGGTTGGCCTGCTGCTGTTTCTTCCACGCCTTGTACCGAGCGTCGTACGCCTTGTGTGACTCTTCACGGTTTGGTTGCAGCTCTTTGTGGCGCTTCTCGCGTTTCTTGCGCGCCTTGTAGTCCTCCTCCGATTCGCCCGGCTCCTTCTTGGGCATGGAGTCGAGCGCGACGAGACGCGTGCCTTTCTCGTTCCCTTGCAGCAGCAGCGACGGAAACGAATAGCTCGCTCAATTCGTTTTTCTCTATTTGCTTTCCGTCCATTCGATTATTCCTTTTCCCCTTTTCTATTATTCACCCTGGTCCCTCATAATCGCAAATAGGAAAAAAGGCCACCCATGGGATACTGAGAAGGAGGGGGCAGATTTTTGCGGTCAGGTGTGGTCAGCCGAGGCGTCGGGCAGAGTGGTCTACGCGGGTGGCTAACCACACCTGACCGGACCTGGGTAAGGGGGAAATGAAAGGGGGTGGTCAGAAAGGCCTTAGCGTAGGGGGTCCTGGGAAAAAAGGCGGAGGGAGAACAAGGGAGCCGCGACGCCCACTGCTGCTGCCGAGCAGAGCAGGACTGCCACTGCCGATCAGCGCTGTCGAGTAGCACTGCCAAGCATCAATGGCGAAGACCAAAATTACAGCGGTGCTTGTAGCAAATGCTAAAATACAGAAAGAAGAAGAAGAGGCAGCTGCGCGTGCAGCCCAAGCAACAGCCCAAGCAAGGAAGAAGACAGCTCTGACGTGGAAGCTTTTGCCTTACCAAGGGCACATGCATGAACTTGTGGATGGGGACGAGGTGCGCATGCGCGTGGGTGCTCGCAAAGGTGAAGTGTTCTACATCAACAGCGTGGACATGATTGCGAAGAAGTTCTACTTGCAGGACAGCAATGCAGTGCACCTTGAGCTAGCACACGTCAAAACAGACTTTGAGTTTACAGGCACAAGCAAACCGCAGCTCCTTAAGTCGCGTCTCTCGGACAAACGGGACTGCAAGTTCAAGGGAAACTACAGCAACCTGGATGAAGGTGCACACAACCCATCCGAAGCAAACGGTAACGACAGCAAGTCTGAAGATGACGATGAAGAGACAGATGATGTCGTCGCTTATCTCGAGTTGCGTGGTCGCGAATCCATCCCGTCATCGTGGCGTGTTGTTGGCTCAATTCAGTCGAAGCCCGTCTACGCAAAACCAACTATCACCGCAGCAGATCGTGCTTTTCTGAAAGAAGTGGCCACCTCAAAACGGCCCTACGATATGACGAAGCGCAACGCCAAGAAAGCTGAACGGAAAGCGGCATATGATGCGGAGGTGAAGAAAGCGAAACTGACTATAACTCCGGAGGAAAGGGCTTTTCTGATAGCAAATGCCAAGTCGAAAAGGCCCTATGATATGACGAAGCGCAACGCCAAGAAAGCCGAAGCTGCGAAGAAGGCTAAGCAGCCCGTCGTGGAAGAAGAGAGCTCGGATGAGGAATCAAGCGACAGCTCATCAGACGGGCTTTCGCAGGAGAATGTCCAATCTGCAATGTCGCAGCTGTCGAAGGAAGCTGACGCAGTCCCCGAGGAACAGAACTCGGATGACGAATCTAGCGACTCGGATGACGAATCTAGCGACTCGGATGACGAATCGAGCGACACCTCGGGTTCTAGAGGCGACGCGAATTGAGCACGCAAATTGTGCAGGCGAATTGTGCACGCGAATTGTGCGAATTGTGGCACGCGAATTGTGCAGGCGAATTGTGCACGCGAATTGTGC
>Ga0181400_1000616_pt1 | contig 15230 bp, 19 predicted proteins | sample 23SPOviralmetaG_FD_130129 | JGI IMG/M metagenome (GOLD analysis project Ga0181400, IMG submission 130129) | Marine viral communities from the oligotrophic San Pedro Time Series (SPOT) site, San Pedro Channel, CA, USA - 23 SPOT_SRF_2011-06-22 | ecosystem: Environmental > Aquatic > Marine > Strait...
CTCACCGACATCATGTCGCTGACCAACGAGCTGACGGTGCTGCGGAACCGGCAGACTATCGACGTCAAGAGCTTCCAGCTTGCCCGGCGGATTGTATGCGGTCGCATCTAGCCATATGCGACGACCGGATCCGGGGGTACGCACGCAATCGGCAATGGGTCGCGATGCTTGTTACCGTAAAGTGATGGGCCAGTACGGCGGCAAGTGGTCGGCGCGCGCCGCGCAGGCGGTGGCAAAGTGCCGGAAGTCGCACGGCCGCGTCCGGAAGACGGCGGCCGGGGCGTCGCTGCGCCGGTGGGCCCGCGAGCGGTGGGTAAACACCAAGACCGGCCGGCCGTGCGGCAACGAGACCGACCGGACCGAGTACTGCCGCCCGACCAAGCGGGTCTCGTCCAAGACGCCGGGCGCGGGCTCGTCGTCGGCGCGCGCCGCCAACTACCGCCGCAAAGCCGCCGGCCGCCGCGCCGCCAAAGTCTCGCGCCGGTAGTGGTAGTCGCTGCCGGGTTTGATATATCATGTGATTACACAGCCAACTTGTATTTGCGCAAACGGGGGAATTTGGCACCAGACCTTGTCATGGCCGACCCCGCGGCCGCGGCGGGGGGGGCTGCGCCCTCAGAGGCCGCTGGCTTCTCCATGAAATCCTTTGGCCCGCTTATTGGAAATCTTCGTGCCGCGCTAGAGGAGTTGCAGCATGTCGCCGACGAGACTGGGAGCGCCAATGCAACGCGGTCCACTCTTGCAAAGGCAATCAATATGGCAATTGTGCATACGACTGTGGCGCTTGTCGGAGCTGAACGCCAGCTGAAAGTTGGAGACGTCCTGTTTGTAAAAGAGCCAGCCAAAAGAGTGGCCCCGACGATTGTTTCTGCTACCCCAACGGGCAATAAGGAAGGGTTTAAATCTGCGTTCCAGGGAGAACAGACAGCAGCCAGACAAATTCAACCAATGGTTCAGCAGGTTAGTGAGAACATGTATGACGTTCGTGCTTACGCAGCAGAGGTCATGAAGGATCGGTTTGGTAAAGGTGTCATACTGGCGAAAAAGCCCCGAAAGGGCCCCCCACCGCTGGATTCCCCCGCCGTTTCGGAGGCCCGTCGACAGACGGCACTCCGGGACCTTGTGGCGTCGCGACGTGGTGAAAGTATCCGCAGACGCCGGCTCATACGAGCTAATCGCCACATTGAAGGTGATGAACTAGACATGGATGAGAAAATACGCGACATCGATAACAGAGAGTCTGAGTTGGTTAAACGACTCGCAGCTGCTACCAAAGAAATGAGTGCCGTCGCGGCCGCTTCCGGTGGGCGAGTGTCCAAACCTGTTATGACGCGAATCACCGAGGTAACCGCTGCCATAAACAAACTCAGCGCAGAAAAACAAGAACTGTATAAGGACGAAGGCGTGGCAAGCGAAGCGGCCGCAGAACGGGTGGCGGCGTGGAGGCAGGGTGCAAAAGTCCGGTTGCAGCCCAGGGTATTCCCGTTGGCAGCCGAATCGCTTGTTTCGTCCCCGGCTCCGGCCCCGGCTCCGGCCCCCCCGGCCCCGGCCCCGGCTCCGGCCCCGGCTGATGACATACTCGTTGGCGTCGAAAACACCTTGTCTTCATTCGCCGATGCAGCAAATGTCGGAGGTAAATGTTGAGCCAGGGCAGAGCGCGGCCCGATCAAAATGTTCAGATGCGTTGACAGTTGGCAACTCAGTTCCGAGGTGGCAAGGTCCGGTTTGCGTCAGTTGGCATAATTCACCAATCGACCATGGCAGCCGACAATGCAGCTCGGGCGATGGCCGCGGCGCGCGGGGGGCGGCTCAAGAAAAAGAAGCGCCGGGAAACGTACTCGACGTACATCTACAAAGTGCTCAAGCAGGTGCACCCCAACACCGGCATCTCGGCCAGCGGCATGCGGGTGATGCAGTCGTTTGTCGACGACGCGTTTGGGCGCATCGCCAGCGAGGCCGCCCGGTTGGCCAAGTACAACTCCAAGGCCACCGTCACGTCGCGGGAGATCCAGAGCGCGGTCCGGCTGGTGCTCCCCGGCGAGCTCGCCAAGCACGCCGTGAGCGAGGGCGGCAAGGCGATGGTCAAGTACGCGGCCGCTGTATAGCCGTCGCGCCTACATCAGGCTTTCAAAGTACTCTTTGCGCCCCGCCTCGGTGGTCATGGTGGGAATAGGGCCAAGCCGGCCCGGGAGGCGGGCGACCACAATTACCACGATTGTTGCAATAATGAGTGCGTACACCATCGCGACCGTCTCGTACGCGCTAGGGTAGAGCCGCGTCGCGTCGACGTCCACCGATGCCTCGTCGGTGATAAAGAGCAGGTGGATAGTCAGCAGGCTGAGCGTCAGCACCGCCAGCACCCGGTGGATGATCCCGATCGTGTTTCCCCGCGGGCGGTAGACGGTGCGCAGCGTCCCCAGCGCGGCCGTGGCGGTGATGCAGCCCACCAGCGCCCAGCCCAGCGCGCGGTGGACGTTCCCGGCCGGCTGCCGGCGCGGGGTGGCGGTGGCGGCGGCGATTGCGCCAACCCACACCCCCACGGTGGCCAGCGTCATGAGCGCGTAGTGCAGCCGCCCCCACCCGGCAATGTGCGCGGCGACGCCCGCGGCAACAACCCCGACCGACACCACAAACGCGATCAGCGCGGTCGACGGCGAGAGCCGGGCGTCGGGCGTCGGGGCAACGGCCCGGTTGGCCGCCGCCGTGCCGGCCACGACGCCAGAGTACGCGGCCCAGCCAATCGTCGCGCCCGGGGCGTAGTACGTGTCCCCGAGCAGCGCGGCGGCGGCGGTGCCGGCGGCAAACAGGTTGGGGCGGTCGACGCTCTCCATCGTGGTGGAGTCGATCACAAACCCGTCTTTGCGGTCGATGACGCCGGCGGCTAACTGGCTTCCGGTGGGGCACACCTGAATTCCCGAGTAGAACCCCGCCCCCACGGCCGGCAGGTTTACAAAATAGTCGTTCCACCACTTCCCACCGCACGGGTTGTCTTTGCCGATGGGCACCGCGGCGACGGCTCGACTCGATGCCCCGGCGGTTTGGGTGCGCAGAACCTGGCTCCGCTGACCGTAATCGGCGCAGTCTGGGTAGCCGGTGTTGTCGGCCGGGTAGCACGTTGACAGTGGAAACCAACGTTCGCTCCACACCCCCCCCGTCGTCGCAGAGTTGTTCTCCCACTCGAGGTGCCACGCGTACTCTGGGGTCTCGGTCATGCCCAGCCTGCGCGCGACGGTCAGGTGGATCCCGTCGTTGTCCGGATTTGCCAGCACGTGGGTTTCGTTCACCAGGTGCCCGGTGCCCCCGGTTCCAAACACCACCGCGCCGGCCACGATCGTGGTGTCGGTAAGTTCGAGCATGTACGAGTCTCCCAATTCAACCACGTCCGTCAACGTTTGGTCGCCGCAGACGTACAGCGAGCAGTTGGACGCCGCCGCCGCGGCGGTCGCGACCAGTCGCAACCGCTCCAGCAGCACGCTCCCGCCGGTACTCCCGGCCGCATTGGGGTCGTACTCGTTGACCTGGTGCGACTTTCCAAAGTCGGTCAGCCCGGCCGTGTACGCCGGGACGGGGTCTGCCGGGTCTGGCCACACGCTCCAGTTGAGCCCGAGCGTCGCGATGCGGTCGGCGGCGGTCGCGGCATACGTTTTTAAAAACTCGGTGTCGACCTCCGGGGCGGCCGCGGCCATGATCAGGGCTGCGTCGGCGGTTGTCGGCCACCACGCAACGCCGGTCGACATGGACGTGGTCGAGCCGGAGGTGGTGTAGAAGAGCCCGTGGGCCGATCCAGAGTTGCAATTCTTAGCAATCGATGCGATTGTCGCCAGCGCGCCGGCGCCGTACCCAATCGTGGCCGTGTCCACCGTGGACGGCACGCCGCAGTCCAGCGACGTCGCGGCAAACCGGTCGAATACGCCTCGGGCCGGCGACCACGTTGCGTACCGCCACCGGGCGCCGTAGCGGGCGATGCACACAATCGAGACGGACCGCGACGCCGAGAAGCTGGTCGCGTCCGAGGCGCGGTACAGCCCCCCGCAGTGCGGCTCGTACCCCGGCGGGGCCGGCTGCGATGTCTGGATAATCGCGGCGCTGTCGCACCGGACCGTCGCCGCCCCAGACGAGTCGGTCGAGATCAGCGATGCGTCGTACTGCCGCGGCGCGCCCATGATGTACTCGCCGGCGTCCGGGAACGCACACCGTTGGTTCTGAGGGTACCCGATAATCGCCGCCGCCACCGCCGCGGCCGTGATCATGACTGCCGGCTACACACGTGCGCGTGCGCCCGCGCGGATATATGCGACGCCGCGCTAAAAGTACAGATGGACCATGAGCACTTCTGCGGCAGCAAATGCCGTCTGGCGGTTACAGTGTGGGAAGATATTTGAGATTTGGTGCTGTGGTGCGTGCATTTGCGCCCCGTGCCAAATGTCGCGTCAGTTGCGTAAATACGTGAATACGGAAAAAAATGTGAATCCAAAAGCCAGATTCCGGTGGAAAGGGGAGCACACCAGCTGCTGTGCCAGCAGTGTCTATGGCCGGATGTGTAACGAGATATGCGTCCGTGGCCGGACGTGGAGCGAGATATGCGAGAGCGCTCCCAGCGAGGAGGGTACGTACGAATACGTGCTGTGGGACTTTGTGTGTGGTGCTCTGTGTTGGCAGTGCATCTACGCGCGGGCGTTTGAAGAGGCTCACCGCTACTCGGACGTGTGTTGCTGCTGCGGGAAAGACTGGACGTGCGGGTGCAAGAACCGGTGGTGCCTGACACCCATTGGGTTGCTCGCGTGCCTTGTTGCGTGCGATGGGTTTACGGGGCCGTACATTTCCGTTGGCGAAAACGACCCGGTGGCCGCGGGCATGTTATTGGCGTAACCCAACTGCGTACACCCCAGCGCCGGCGCAGCCAATCGGGCGTGCTCCCACAGCGCAGTCGGTCGCGACCCCGCGATCGCGGCTACTTCTGGGCTACCGGTGCGTACGCGGGCTTCCCCGACCGCCGGCGCAGCGCTGCGTACACGCGGGCGCGGTCGGGAAACAGCGGGTACGCCGCGACGAGGACGATGCCCAGATCAATTCCCAGCCCAAGCAGCGTCCCGGGCCCGACCACCCAGTCTGCGGTTTGTCCAAACACGGCGACGGTGCAGTCGGATTTAGTTGTGAGAATCCACACCGCGACGGTTCTGGCGATGGCGACGCCCGCGATGATCCACAGTGCGGTTCGAACAATGGATGGGGTTGTTGCCGATTGGACCATGCTGGCAAACCCGCCGATCAATATCAGCGGGAACACGATCGCGTTCGACCACCCGACGGTCCGGACCGCGTCGTCGCAGAGCGACAGCGGGCCGTCGTCCATTGCATCGATGACGAGCGCGTCGCCGCGCGGCAGGATGAGCACCAGGCGGGTTCCCATAAGGTGGAGCGATGCTTCAGAGTTGGACGCGATCGGGGCCCACGACGCCAGGACTGCGACATGGGCCAGCGCAAGCACCGCGACCAGGGCCACGCGCATCGGTGGTGTTGATGGCGCGGCCAGTTCGCCGATATAGCGGCTGATTGCAGGGTTGCCATTTTACCCTGCCATGTGGCACAAGGTCACAAGTGGTGTATATGCGACGCGATGTGCATACTTTACGAGGTCGGGGTTACAGCGTGTCGCGATGGCTGATCGGTACGCCCCGCGGGTTGTGCGGAAGCGGCCGCCGAATGCGTTTTCGTTCTTTCGGCGCGATCTGGTTGCCGCCGAAGCGTACCAGGATATGAAGAGGCGGTCGACCGCAAAGGAGCTGACCCAGTACGTTTCTGACACGTGGCGTCAGACAACAGACCGCGCCAAGTACATCGAGCTGGCCGATAAGGAGCGCTTGCGGTACAAGGTTGCGTGCGGGACAACGGCGGGAAAGAAAGCGGTGGGGCGGCCGAAGCGCCGCAGGCCCCCGAGCTGCTTTTTGCTGTTTTCAAATGCGCGGCGGGCCGCGATGCGGTCGCAGCACCCAAACACCCCGTTTCGGGAGCTCGTGAAAATGATCGGGGTCGAGTGGCACCACATGCCGGCGGAGAAGCAGCAAAAATACCGGGACGAGGCCAACAAGGCGTGGCGCGAGTACGACGAGCTGCGGTTGCAGGACCAGGTCGAAGCGGCGACGCGGTCGGGCACCTGTGTTCCCGGGTCGACGTGCGAGTCGTGTGGCGCTGTGAATCCGGGGGGGCTGCCACCAAATCTGGGCGCCGCGGTAGCGGCAACAGACCCCGTGCTTGGCGCATCCTCCGCAACCCCCGCGGCGAGTGCGCCTGTTTTAGACCTAGAGACGGCTATTGCGCCGCCAGAACTCGATGTCGGTGATAACATCATTGACATGCTGCTGTAGATTCGCGCCGACCCCCCCCCCCTTGTTCATTGCATTAGGCGGTCGATTGCCCGCTGGCAGTTGGTGGCGTGGATTTATTCGCGACGGCCCCCCCCCCTTGTTTATACGGCAATAAACAGTTCGTAGGTGCCAGTGGGCGGGGCCGCTGCCCGGCTCTATCGAGGGCAGCCGCGCCGGTCCGTCGCTGCGCTGGGAGGTGCACACGTAGACGCCGAAGACGTGCTGGATTAACTACCGGTCAGCGGCACAGCCATGCCCGGCTCTGGGATCTGGCACTCGGTGCGGAACGGGCAGCTTCTTGGGCACCACCCCTCCTCGATGTGGCGCTGCGAGTGAACCAGGCACGCTGGGGCATCCTCGTCGCACCGGTTATTTAGTTCGTGCAGTTTGTAATTCCACCACCGCTGGATTATCCACACTGTCCACTGAATGTCCTCGGCCCACTCGCACTTTCTGGCCTCGATGCAATTCAGACAGTGCATGCCCCCCCAGGCATCGGCGAGCACGTCGGCGTGCTCGTCGAGTGGGTCGTTGTACGGGTTGTACAGAGGGGAAGAATAGTGCATGACTGCGCAGGTCATGTCCCAATCGTGGACAAGGGGCTCCATCTTGCAATGTACGCAGGCTGTAATGGGGCCGATTGGGATGTCCGGCGTGATTCGCACAAGATACACCAAGCCAAAATTGATTGCATCTTTGAGATCCGTGTGCCCGCGCGACGCAAGACGCGATGCGACAATCAACATGGTGACAATCTCGCTTCGCGTCTGTCGGGTCAGTTCAAAATAGGCCCCGCGGTCAAAGTAGCCCCAATGTTGCCCCGGTATTTTCATCGGCTCGGTCGTGGGCGTGACCGGCTGTTGGTATGGGCTCCTTGCGTACGATTGGTGGCCACCCATCGCGCGTGCAGGTGTGGTGATTGTGCGTCGGTCGGCGCCCGCGGGCGGCCAACATACCGCCGGACGCCACGTTGCACTGTCGCAATTCATCGCCTGCCCGCGCAGGCGGCTGCCAGCAATCGCCGCGCACCTGCCGCCGTGACCCGCGGCGTCAGGCGACCCTGGTAGTGGGCATATCGAACCCTATTAGGGTCCCAGTGGAGACTAGAGCGTCTTACTTGACGTCTCACTTGACAAATTCCCGGAAGGTCTCACCTGACAGATTCTTGGAATTACAGTCTTGCACATCTTAGATTACAAATCAACCCAAATCGACGGCACAACACCACTCCTCGACCATGAGCGCTCTCCCGCCGACCGACCAGCCCCTCGCCGGCGGTGCCCCTGCCTCGGCGTCCACCAAGCGCAAGCGCCCCGCCGATAAATCCGATGGCGGTGGACCCGACCGGCCGGCAAAGCGCGTGTGCTTCCAATACGGGGAGCACCTCGAGGGCCCGTTGGGCGGCGCAATCGACGGCGAACTTCAGCGCTTGGCCAGCGGAGATGATGGCGACTACCCAGCGGACGACCCCCATGCGTGAGTGCGCGCGGTTGGGTGCTGCGTGGGCGCGTGTGCTGGTCTGGTCCCTGACGCGCGCGGTTGCGCCTGCCGCGGCAATGGCAGCACCGCGTTTGGGTCCAGGTGCTTGGACGGGCTCGCCGCCCCCGACGGGGTGCCAGATCCGGAAGTGCAGAGGCTGGTTCGGGTGATCCTGGGGCAGCTCGACAGCTCCGTCAAGTATCCCATTGATCGGATCACCGCGGCTGGCGTGCACGACGCGGACCTGCAGGCCGAGCGCCCCGACATTATCCGGGATATCAAGGATGCAATCGCGCCCTTTCTCCGCGACGACCCGACCGTCGCGGAGATCAAGGCGATGGTGTGCGTCGTGTACATCTTGATGATGATCCCGCGGCCGCGCGACGCAACCATCAAACAGCACGTGATCCGGTTTGCCGCCGAGGCCATTGGGGAGATTGTGTTCGAGGCGGTGGTCGTCTGGATGACACCACCGGTGGCGCTTCAGTTCTTCAGCGTGGTACACTCGTACTACAAACAACCCGCCAACGGCCGAGACTGGTGCCCGGCGGATCCCAACGGCGACGCGTCTCCGCACAGCGGGGCGTGGATCATCCCGGCCGACTGCACCGCCACGCGGCCGTACGACGAGCTGTGCCTCGTCTGCATTACGTTTGCAGAGGTTGGCGAGAACGCGCAGGCGATCCTGATTGCTCCGTTCATGGAGCCATGCGCGGGCACCGGGGAGCAGTCGCACATGCCCCTCGAGCTGGTGTACGATACCAACGAAGAGATGCTCCAAGATGCCGGCGTCATCACGGACGAGAATGCTCGGTACGCGAAGCACCTTCCGGTCGAGGCGGGGTTGGGGCAGTTTGCGACCGCGGCTACGGTTTACTGCGGCTGCGACGATGTGGCTTTCCTGTGCGGCAAGGTCTTTGGGTTTCGGCCCAACGGCGTGATACCTTCGGACGAAGGGCTGCGTGCGTACGACATCTTTATGACCGCGGACAGCAATGCTCCAAGGGATGTGATGGCCGCGTTCAAACGGGGGGAAGTCGACAGCGGCGAGCGCGTCGCGCAGTCGGCAGCCGCGATGGTCGAGCACTCCGAGGAGAAGACCGAGGTGGCTGCTCGGCTGCAGGCGGTGACTGTCGCGACGAAGGCGCTGCGTGAGCTTATCGAGCCGTTGGCGCAAGAGTACGACGTACCGATCAGCAGCCAGAAGAGCGACACGGCCGGGTTGAGAAAGGCGGCTAGGGGCATTCAAGGTCAGCAGGATGTTGAGCAGCGCAAGCTCGAGGACGAACACGGACGGCTCGAGCTCGAGCAGGCTGAAACCAGTGACATGCGCACGTGGCTCGACCGAACCCACTCCGATGTGAGTGCCGTCGACCAGCAGATGAACTCGGCCAAAAAGGAACGGGCTGCAACCGAGCTGAGCCAACGTGGCGTCGACGTAACCGATCCGCGGATACTGGAGCTGATGCGGGCGGCGGTGGCGGCAAATCGCTCCTGATAGACGGCCATGGCAGCCGAGCGAGAGAAGCAGCTGCTCGCTCGCATTTTTCTCTTAAACGAGCAGACGCAGGCGGTTGCGGCGCGGGTTGAGAACTTCCTCGCGATGGAGCGGCGGATCTATTCCGGGGGGTTGACGCCGGCGCAGCTGGGCGGCTACTGCGACCAGATTGCCGAGGCCGAGGCGTCGTCGGCGTACCGCGTCCTCACGCAGCGGCTGGTCGCCGCGATCGACGACTTTCGGTCGTACGTGCTCGCGCGAGAGCAGGCGCACGCGGCGACGGTCTCCGGCATCTCGGAGCGGATTTTATCGGGTGGCGACGGTGTGATCACGCTGGAATGAGCCGCCGACCGGAAAGATTTAATTCGCACATACTCGTGCGTCTTGATTAAAGTGCGCCCGACGCCCTAAACGTCGTCGCCCACCCGCGCGACTCTACCTCGGCGATGGTTGGTAGCGTCACGTCGGCGCGGGCCGGGAGCGCGTTGATGCACGTTTTGGAATCGACAACAATGGGCGCGCGGATCACGCCGCCCGCGGTTGGCCGCACACGGCACCCCGTCACCCCGGTCGGCAACTCGACCTGGAACGGCAGCTGGCGCTCCATGTACTGAACAAAGGACGTGAGCGAGGGGAACACAATTCCCAGCGACACGGGCTTTGCCGCCGTGTCGCACGCAGCGCACAGCATCACCCAGCAACTCATGACCCGCCCGCGGCCGGCGTCGACCACCACCTCTTTGGCGTGCTTCTTGCCCAGGTACGCAATCGACCGGCTGTGCCGCGCGCCGCACACGGGGCAGGTTTCGGACATTGCCAACTGTGCCCCACCGCCGCCGCCGGCGCGTTCTGTAGCCCGGCTCCAACGTGGCACCCGCGCAGCTGCTACGCTGCCGGCGGTGCTGCCGCGGCGTTTGTCGACGCTGCCGCGGTGGTGAATTGAAGCGACACCCTCGCGTCCAGCAGCACAAACTAGGCGCCGCATGTGGCTACTCCAGCGGGTGTGTCCACGGGGTGTACGCAAACTGGGCCAGGACGGCGGGCGCCCGCGCCGGCGCGGTCCCCACCCGGGCCTCGAGCTTCCAGCACACGGGGTGCGGCGCCGACTCTGGCCGCGTCTGCCAGCACAGCGTGCAGGTGGCGACCCCGTCTTTGAACGTGTCGCTGCGGGTCTCGTACAGCGCCAGCCGGTCGACCGACCCGGCGGCGGCGGCGCGGGTGATGCGCTCCCGCTGCGTCTTGTCGGCGTGGCAGTTGGGGCACAGCGCCTGCAGGTTGCCCGCGTCGACAACGTCGGACCCCCCGTCGGCCAGCGCCACGATGTGGTCAATCTCGTAGGCAGACGGCAGCAGCTCGCCGCAGGCGTTGCACTTCCACCGCTGGCCGGCGGCGATCCGCTTCGACTCGGCCGCGCCGATCGTCCGGCGGACCATCGGGGGCGCCCACAGCCACGCAGCCCGCCGCCGCATATACGCGGCTAGCTGGTGGGGCTCGCGGTTGCTATACTCTGGTGCCTGAGATCGGTGGGCCGCCCAATTCGCGGCGCAGCGGGGGTCTTTTGCAACGGAATCTCGACCGGTGTGGTTTAAAGCATTCCGCGTTCAATGCGCCCGCCCCGCGCGGCTAGCGTCTACCCGTCGCGCAGCGCAAGCCCGAGCTCGTCCGCGGCGGTGTCATAGTCGCCGTCGTGCTCGTCGAGCATATCGTCGTCGGGGTCGGCGTTGATCACGATGGTGTAGCACTCTGCAAGCTCCACTGTGCACGCTGCCAGATTGATGATGGGGGCGCTAACGGTCTGGCGCGTCTGCTGCGCCCGCTGGATTACGGCGGCGGCCGCCACGGCGGCATCCAGCGCCTCCTTGTAGCCGCCCGGGGCAGTGTCGTCGCGGATGGCCTCGGCCGTCACACCGGTGGGGATGGCGCCCGCCGCGACAGTGAGCTCGCGCTCCGCACGAGCGAGCTTGGCGGCTGGGGTCTCGTTCGTCATGAGGGATTTCTTGGTGGGGGTGCACGTGGGGAACTCTGTGGCGGAGAGGTGGGGTTGTGCCGCAGATCCGATGGGTTTGGCATTATATGCCGGTCGACGGCTGCATTCGTGGAAATGTCAAGTGTGACAATTCCGGGAAAATGTCAAGTGAGACGATTCCCGGAACGAGTCAAGTGAGACTCCGTTCGCCAACGTGGCATCGACCCGCCGGTCCATATCCGCCGGGCGGCGCGGGGTGCATTCTCCGCCGGGTCCGATGCCGCCGCCCCCCACCGATTATCTGCGGTTCTACTTCAATGGCACGTCGCTCACAACGTCGGGCCCACCGGACGTTGTCAGCCGCACCCGGGAGTCGGTCCGCCAGTGCGCCGCCAAGAAGATAGAGCTGGCCCGGGCGGGGGGGGCCGTCGACGCGCTCGCCGCCGACTACAAGGACGCGATGGAGGAGATCGAGACGTCGCTGTACGATCTGTCCGGCGGGGCCGCCGGGCGGAAGATCACCGCCACTGCGGTGATGCAGGTCGCGGTGATGCGGAACATCTCGTTCAACGAGCTCCGCTGCGAGTGGATGGTCGGCGGCGAGATCCTCCTGCAGCTGGGCGCCATCCCCAACGACGCGATGAACGGGTGGCTACAGCTTCGGCGGAGAGGCAAGGACCGAGAGCCACCCGACCACGGCGCCGCCGGCGGCGGAGACTCCGGCGGTGATTAGCTCCGAGCACGTCACGTGCGCGCCGGTGAAGCACGGGGGGTCAATCTTCGGGGCCACCGGGGTGCACACCCGAAACCCGTCGACCAGCGCCGGCCCGCACGGGAGCTCGGGCGCGACGACGCACGCGTCGGCGATGCACAGGGTGTGGTCGACGCCAAAGTGTTTGAGGGTGTCGGCGACCTTCTCGCTGGTGGTGCCCAGCACCTCTTGCAGCGCGGCGGTGTAGTTCTCGTTTTCCGAATACAGCGCCAGCGCGTTGGTGCCGTCGCCGACGGGCTCGATCCCGCTGGTGGCCGGCGGCCCCACCTTGCACGCGATCTGAACCCGCGGCGGCCCGATGGTCAGCGTGCTCCACCGCGCCACCGTGTCGGCGCAGGGCCCGGCGGCGGGGAGCAGCGCGCCCCCGTCGACGCCGACTGCTGCCGCCGCACCCCACAGGACCAACAAGGCCCGCATCCTTTGCGGCGGCGCCGCTCGTTCGCATATACGCGCCGGTACAGCGGGGTCGGTCCGCCGGCGATGGGCAAGTCGGTAAAGTCTACGATGCGGTGCGGCGAGGTGCGGCGGTCGACGCGGCCCGGGAAGAAGATCATGAAGCTGTACTGCGTCGGCGGAAAGAAGAAGCTCGTGCACGCCGGCGCCACCGGCTACAAGAACAACTACAGCGGCGCGGCGCGGAAAAACTTCAAGGCTCGGCACCGGTGTCGCGACGCCAAGCCGGGCACCGCGCGGCACCTCGCCTGCACGCAGCTGTGGCGCGCGGGGGGCAGGAAGACCACGCGGGCGTCCAAGTCGAAGCGCAAAGTGTAGTTGTGGCAGCCGAGGCGTTGGTCGCCCAGCTGGCGGGCGGGTGGGGCCAGCGACCCACTCAACGGCTCACACATTGGCCGCCATGCGCATGCACCCCAACATCGCGGCCGCGCTTAGCTGGAGCAGCGGCGCCGCGCGGAACAAGCTCATCAAGCGGCTCGTGGCCGACGGAGCCGCGACCCCCCGCGACCGCGACGACGCCGCCGCCGTGGTCCAGATCCGGGTCGTGATGGCGCAGGCCGGGTCGGACATGGGCAAGCAGGACCAAGCGCTGGTCAACCTCAAGCAGGAGTTTGGGCTCTCCAACAACCGTCTCAAGCAGCTGTGCAGGCTGGCCAAGGTGTGCATAGCCGACGGCCAGTGGTACCCGGACCTCGCCAAGCGGCTGCGCAACGCGCGCTACCGGGTGCACCGAAAACTGATCAAAGACGACAGCCACGAGCTGCTCAAAAAATGCATGCTGCACGCGTGCCGCGACGAATGACGCGCCCACAAAAAAGAGCGTCCCGTGTACGGTATCCCACAATGCGTGCCTTTGGTTGCTATTATATGCGGCGGCGTACCGGTGCAGAGCGCGTTTTTGCCCCCCCCCAGATTTGCGGCTTCAAGAGCCCGGGGTAGAAGCGTCAACAAATCGTGTTGGTTCGGATTTCATCATCTGCAACACGGCCTCGATTTGATCACGCTTTCGGTTCTCGACATTGCGTTCCTTCAATCGCAATTTCCGGGCTGCGTCCCGGGGGATTTTGTCCTCGTCTGGGGGTTTAGTTGCGATTTGACCCCCCCAGTCCTCGTCAATCTTGGTTCCCATGTCTTGAAGCGTCTCCATTCCCAATCTATCAAACTTGTCGAGAAAGTCGGTCAGCATCTGCTCGAGGCGCGCCACGCTCTGCGCCGAAGCGTGCTGCTCGCGCAGGCGCCCGCGGTTCTGCTCGTACCGAGTTTCAATCCGCTCAAGTAGAGCGCGTGCGCGATCCATCGCAAGCCAACGAGGTTATCGCCCCCCGTGCACATATATTGTTTGGCCCGCGTTCCCGCCACATTGAAGCGGCTAGTGATAGATATATACTTTCCGCCGGCAGAAGTTTTTTTCTGCCGGCAGAAGTTCTATTCGATGCAAAAAAATGGTATCCCGTGTACGGGAGTCGAACCCGTGACTTTCCATATAAGAGGATGTTCTCACCATCGAACTCACACGGGCAACCAGCCGGCGGGGGCGTCTCGCCATTTTTCGAATATATATCGCTAGACGCTTCAATTCGCCACCGCGGCAGCGTCGACAAACGCCGCCGCGGCACCGCCGGCAGCCGCACCACCGCCGCCGGTTTCATATACAACCATGAGACCGTCTCCCGTAGTCGCGTCGCCGCCGCGGTCGATAAATGCGTATATATCATTCGTGTTGCGGAGTTCATCGTCCGTCTCAGAGTGTCGATCAATCAGGCTCCACGGCCCCTCAATCCTTTCGTTCATCCTGACAAAAAGGTCTCTCGGATCTGTGGGATCCATCACTTTAAAGTGAAACGATTCGCCCGATAAGTCTGTCATCGTAATCTCAGGCATTTCCCCAAACAACTCATCGAACTTGGTTTTGATGTCAACAAATGCGGCTTGTTCTCGGTGATGTTTGACGGCGGGTGCCTGCTCGTGTACTTGCAGCCATATGCTGTGCTCCCTTCTGACGACGTTGAACCGATACCGTTCAATTGCAAACCGTAAGCGGTAAATTTTCATCAGGGAGATGTAGTCCGGATCTGTTTGGCCTACATGTGCTTGCATTCGATTGAGCCCGAGTCCAAGCTCGTCTACGCTCACAGGCGGCACCAACTCATACTGGGCGAGCGTTTCTTGTGGCACTCTTAGGATCTGTGTATCTGGAGGGTACAAGTAATACATTGTATAGTAGGGGGGTCGAGAACCAGAATATTGCTTGTCGCCAAGATTTCGCTCTGGGTCCTCTACCAGATTCGCTGCGTCTGACGGTTGAAACCTATCGTCGTTTATCCCAGGACCTTGACCTCGAGTACGTCGGGCCCATCTTGACCCCTCGGGCAACAATGACGACGGGGCTGTGTCATTGCGTGCGTGCCTGTCACGCCCGCCGTATTGACGCGCTCTCGTGTTGTCACCTGGTACCCGTACTGCACGTGCAAAGACGTATGTGCTTACACGCCCCGACCAGTCTTCACAGGTGATGACGTCGCCGTTGCCGAAAATGTCATCTTTCACTCGGGTCTCCGATCGGTAGAGATCCACGAGAGATTTGACCAAATTGTCAATGAGGCGGGCTATAAGCTCCAGGGTGTCCATAACTAGCGGTGCGTCGTCGTCGTCGTCGTCGCCGTCGCTTCCGGCGTCGTCGTCGTCGTCGTCGCCGTC
>Ga0181400_1000617_pt1 | contig 15225 bp, 13 predicted proteins | sample 23SPOviralmetaG_FD_130129 | JGI IMG/M metagenome (GOLD analysis project Ga0181400, IMG submission 130129) | Marine viral communities from the oligotrophic San Pedro Time Series (SPOT) site, San Pedro Channel, CA, USA - 23 SPOT_SRF_2011-06-22 | ecosystem: Environmental > Aquatic > Marine > Strait...
AAAATGCTGTGGATTTGCATTTGCAATAAAAGACTGTCCTAGCTTGCCAAACATTCCAGGAGATTTAGATGCTAAATTTGTACCAGCTTCTGCAGCAATATTTACAGATGGTGTAAATGCTGCGTTTGTAGCTGCCGGAGTAGCTGCTGCAGCGGCTGTACCACTTGCTAAGCTTGCAGTTTCTCCTGCTGCGTTAGGTATCATAGCAGCTGCCCAATTAGGAGTTTGTCCTAGTAAAGGATCTGCGGCTGCTTTTCCTACTTCTTTTGCTACTGTTTTTCCTACTTCAGGAGTTACTAGATTTTTTAAACCCTGAGCTCCTGCTTGTAATGCAGTTTGACCACTAGCTTCTACTCTGTTGCCTATGGCGTATTGACGTTGTAGCGCAGCGTTAGCTTCTTCCATTGCAGTATTATCTGCTTGGGCTTCTTCCATTTGCTTTTTTAAAGCTTCTTGCTTGCCAGCTTCAGACTCTTGGTATACTATGTTAGCAAATGTTTGGTCTCCTAGTTTAGGATCACCATACATACGCATGCCTCCTGGTTGGTATTTATATAAACCTCCCTCTTTAAAAGATTTTAAATAAGAAATACCTTCTGTAACATTACCATACTCGTTACCTACTGCTAAATCTTTATAATCGTCTTCTTTAAAAGTACCAATTAAATTACGTTTTGAGCCTTTATCACTTACTCCTACTTCTCCTGCTACTTCTCTCAATTTATTATATCCCCTATTGCTTTTACTAGGAAGTTTGGAAAAATCATAGCTATCATAAACTTTATACTCTTTTGTTTTAGGATCATAGTCATATGAAACTCTACCAAAAGTAGTAGCAGCTATAAAATCGTCTGCCGTATAAGATCCTACTGCAGCGTCTAGCTCATCGGCTTTCATATTTTGAAGAGCGTTGTGTACGTCTTCGTTGTAATCTATGTATTGAGTGCCTCCTTTATTTTTACCACTACGCTTTCTAGCATTTATAACACTACTAATTAAATGGTTTTGAACTCCTTGCGGGGCATCAGCCATTCCAAACTTACTGTCTCTTGTAATACTACTAGCAATTAATTGCCTTCCAGCAAGAGGAACACCAAAGTTTTTAGCTACATTTCTAATACCTTTAGTCAAAAGCCCTGAACTTACAGGTTTTTGTAAAGGCTCTTTTTTTTCTGCGAGAAAATTTATAGGACCAGAAACAGCTGTATTATCTATAGGATTTGTATTTTCTGTTAGTCTTGGGTCTAAAGAGTTAAATTCTCTTACTCCAGCTTTTTGGTATTGGCGCATACGCTCCATGTAATTAGATTTACCCATAATTATCTATAGAATTTCTTTGCAGCAACATCGGTCGCATACAAATTTATTAAATTTTTATTAGAGTTGTCAGCAATTAATCGTATAGCTAACCACTTTCCTGTAAACTTTCTTTGTTTGTTCCAAGTTTTGGATGTATCTATAAATGAACTGTTTATAGTTTCATTCATACCTGATACGTTAAACATAGGATTGTTTGTTGTAGTCTCTACTTGTGTAGTTACACTACCACCAACATTGGCACCAGTTACACCAAAGTTACTACCACTATGTCCTCCAGGCCCGCCAGTGTACACATCGCTTGTGCTATTCTCTAGCTTAGCTACATCTCTAAATTTGTTTACTTTCCACTCGTTACCTACTCGTCGTACATTCATCATGTACTCTAACGGCTGCTCTCCAGAGATTTGATCTACACCGTACAAGTAGAAACTTGTAAAACCGTGGTTGTGGTACGGAGTATTGCCTTTGTAAACATCAGCTATGTAGTTAAAACTGTAGAATACTTTGTCATCGTCTCTAGCTGCGTTGAATATAAACTCAAACTCAAACGGGTTTACAGTGCCGTAGAAGTTACCAGGGTTTGTATAGTTACTGTGTGACCAAATGTTATAGTTACCTTTCTGTAGAGATAGCATAGTATCCCTTGTATAAGAATAGAAATACGGCACATAGTCGTGGAAAGACACCCACACATTTAACTCAGGATCAAACGATACTGTCCACCCTGTAGATGTAAAGTATCCTTGGTCTTCTTCCCACCCCATTGGGATTTTTTGGTAATTAATAAATGCTGGATTTTGAGGAGGGTCTGCATTTGGATTATAGTTAAGAGCCCGATAATGCATAAACTGCTTTCTTTCTTCGTCCCACTTTACATAATCTACTGGCCCTGTGACGCTTTTATACGCATCAAAGAATTGCTGAGTAGGAACTAAATCGTTCTTAGTCAATAGTATTCTATTAAACCTCTCGTCGTACGTAGCATGGAACCCTACACCAATTATGTTGTTATCAAAGTTTGCCGGTAATCCGTATTGCTCTAGAGTATACGGTATGTTATCCCTAAACCAATCTTGCAGACCCATCGCGCTAATGTCATAGATTTGGTCTTTAACCAGGAATACTTTAGAGTTTCTATAGTCTAAGCAGAAGTATCCGTGTTTACATACCAATGATACCCATTGTGAATTAGTACCGCCATGGCCAGACTCTGTCTGTACCATTTCGTCAGGGTCTTGTGAAAATATATCACCACTACCAATGAAGGATTGTGACCCGTCAGCTAGCTGTAAGGACTCTTTACCTTTAGTTCTAAACAAGCTATCTTCTGTGTGCATGTACAGCAAGTTGTTGAATGTAACTAGCTTCCACAGCTCTCCACGATTGCGCGGTAAGTCTTTAAAGTCTAGTGCTAAGTATACCCGGTAGTTGTCTATCAAGCTACTGTTGTCAACTCTAGCAGACCTTTGTATCCTAGTCTTAAATGATTTAGGATCTGCTTCCCTTAACGGGAATGGCACAGGGGGCTTTATGTCTGCCTGCCCTAAAGAATAATGATTCTCATACAAGACTTTGCCTTGGGCCGTAAGATCTTCATTAGCTTTAAGGCCTAGTATCTTACCTGCTGGACTGCCTGGGTAGTATGAGTTTTCACTAGAGGTTTCATGTCTAAAGTTTATATTCATTGTAGACTCACACATTGCATAAATAATAGCCTTGTGATCTCTTGGGAATTGCGCACCTATTTCAGGCCTGTGTGTAATCCTGTAGCCTTGTCGCGCAATAAACGTATCTCCACCAAAAATTTTATCTGTAGTAAAAGGAGAGGCATCGCTTGGAGGAGATCCATCTTCACCAACTATAAAATTTGCTAATTCATCTCCTAAGATTTCATAGCCAGTCCATACTAACTCTTGAGTCTCGTAAGATAAGTACATGTCATTTTTAAATGCATGCAATGTATGTAGTTGTAATACTGGGTTATTAGTATTATTAGAATACGAAAACGGAGATTTTGAAGCTACGGGAAGTTTTGCCCAACTAGGTCTATTTTCTCCTTGTACAGTAAAATCCTGCCAACCTGAGTATCTAGGTTTTCTATTGTTCTTAAACCCTAGTAATATTGAAGACTCTCCTCCTAAGTTATAAACTTTTTTACCAAACCCTAAAGCTGTTCCATCAAAAATAGAATCACCATTTAAATAAGTTTTACACTTCTCTCTTAAAGGATAGTGAACAACAGTTTCAGATACAGCAGAATAATCTACACCTGCAAAATATGAAGAAAAACTATTTTGATCTTGACAAACAGCTGGGGCAACTGCGTCATCAGTTGTGTCTAAAACAAAAGGCTCTACATCAGGATAAAACTTTGCAGCTCCCCTATACGCTTCAAAAGAAACATCGTATTCATAAGTAGTATGCGTTGCAGGTACAAGGCTATGTCTTCCATTTAAAAGGTAAGTGTCATGAAAAGTAGCAGTGCTTACAGGCCCGGCAAACAATGTTCCAGGAGATAATATGTATGCTTCAGTTGCGCCTATTCCTGAAGCACCGCACCCAGACACATCAGCCTCATCCCACGGAGTTGCCTCTCTTGTATTTTTTAAAATATCTTGCCCTAAAACTCTTCTATTTGAATGATTACGTTCTGCGTAGTAAATTCTAAACCCTTGTATTTTCTGAGCAAGTTCATAGGGTATTTTAATATCACTAAGTTGAATTCCTAAAACTCTAACATCATTGTCAATATCAAATCTAGTAGTTGTGCTAAGGTCTTTTTCAAGCCATACAAACATTGCAATTTCAATTTGCTTTGCTTGTGCAGTTACTCTGTCTAAGTTAGTATTTGGGATAGGAGTATTAAGCTGGTTTATTAAATACTCAGTTCCAGAATCAGTAATGATAGCTTCGCTTCCCCCTTTTTGTGCAAGATAGTTAGGACCTTTACTCCATATAAAATACCCTTTTGTCCCAGTTGCAGGAGTGCTGCCACCTTTCCAGTTTGCTATAGGTATACCTTCATCAGTTTCAATGGTCTCCATCCTATCTTTAAAAGAAAATGTAGGAGATAAACTGTTTGCAGGTGTTGCTATATCTATATTAATTTTAGGCAGTATTACATTATTGTTGCTATCAAAGTCTGCCCAGTCCATAGTATATTTAAAATCTCCTTCTTGCTCCCCGCTAAATATTGTGTAATATATAGAAGTCGTTTGTCCCCCGTCATCAATTTGTACTGCTCTGCTTTCTTTTACAAATGAGTAATCAGAGTTAGCGTTAGAAGGCATTTTGTGGTGCCTAACAGGAGTACCCTGTAAAGATGTAGCTGAGCCTGTCGTAGCATCTACCGCTTGGTAATCGTCTGTTTCTGGGTATACCTCGTTTGCATTTTCCCAATAGCCTGTATTGTATACAGTTGCAGGAGATGTATCATAAAAATGAAATAGCTTACCATTTCCATTTGCAGCAGAATCGTCAAGATCTTTATCTACATTGGATACAGAATGGTCTTCTGGTAAAGTTTGTACGTTAAAGTTTGTTCCAGGTCCTACTTTTTTAATCTGATTTGTAGCAATTGTTGTGTCAGCTCTTCCAGGAATATGATATGCATATGACATACTACCATCGTTAAGGATAAAAGCTATGTAGAATGCATATACTTCATCTCTAGTGTATCCTCTAAGATTAGACGGAGAAGCTAATTTGTTTATCCCTCTAAATCCGTTTTCTCTATTTGCTTCAAATTGGGAGTTAGACAAAGCTCTACCGTAGTTTAAAATCTCGTCGTCTATTCTAAATGCATCAAAGTTTTTAATAGTTTCTGTAACTGCAGAAAGCTTTATATGATTAGCATATCTTTGAAACCCTATGTCTTTACTGCCTTTTAAATTGCCTAAGTACATACGACCGTCTAACTGCGTAATTGTCTTTGCAGTATCGTATGCTACAGTGTCAAGCAGTACGTCTTCTACAGACGCTGATTGATAGCCTTCTAGTCCTGAGAATATAACATTGCCTTCTCTGCCGGTAATGTCAAGATCGTTTAATCTGTATGCAAATTGTGCGTCTCCTATTCTAGCAACTACTACAGGGCGTACATATTCGTAATCTGTATTCAAGTTGTTAAACGTCCACACAATAGCTTTACCGGTCTGGCTATCTGCTTCTGCTCCGTCGTATCTTTCTATTGGTAGTACAGACTCGTCATCTTCTACAATAGGCACACCTAAAGAATATGTTACATAGTTAGTCTGTGTAAAATTCTGATCTACATAGGATAGAAACAAGTAGTACACACCAGTCTTAAGCGCACCACCGTTAGAGATACTATCAAATGATATTACCGGCACCGGCCCAGAGTGTGGAAACAGGTTGAGTCTTTCTATGTAATTTTTATTAGGGGTAGTAGTTCTATCTACGCCGTATATATCAAGATACCCATTACGAAGTCTAGGACCAGTAAATGTAGACAGCTGCCTAGTTATATTCATTGTCCTTGGAGGATTGTAGTTGTCCGTCCAATAAACAATAAGGTTTCCGTCAGGGTCTATTTTGTAGGTACCCTCAATTGGGTAATCTTCTTTAAAGTTAAGTGAGTAAGGGTTATTTCCAGTATCTACATCAGTTGTAGCAAATATTAGCTCTTGCGTATTGTTTTGGTTTAAAACAAATATCAAAGACGATTTAGGAGCGGCTCCTCTACCAAAAAATACTACGCGGTCATCTGTAACCTCTATAGCACCTATGACAGTTATTTTAATGTTAGTATTTAACCTCTCTACAAATAAATCTCCAACATCAATATTACCGTGCTCATTTATAACAGCACCTTTAACCCTATTTAAAATAGCGTTTTTGGCATACCTGTAGCTACCCTCAGGCTGGTCAATTGCACCAGTGTCTTTTATTATCCCTTTTACGTACTTAGCCATTATCCTCTGTATAAGGTCTCACGATCGTTTAGTTCCTCGAAGAACATTTCGTGTCTATTAATATCCGGTACTAATCTAACCCACTGGTTCATGAAAGATTCGTATCTATCGATGTCAGGGTAGTTAGCTGCGTTCCGCGCCTGCGTGCAGTAGTATCTCCATTTCTGATCTGCAAAGTTGTAGTCAATAGGATTTGTTGGTTTTGCAAATCCACCTAGCAACATCTGCTTAAATATGTACCAGAACATAGCTTCTTTGTAGCTTATATCATCCGGAACTAACGGGTAGCAATCTGCATCGGTTGCAAATGCTTGGTAGCTAATACATACTTTGCCAGATCTAAAAGAAGTCTTAATGTAATCGTTGTCAATTATGTAGCTTTCTTTATGCTGCGACATTTCGTTAGAACATCCCTCACAGTGCATACTAGCATGGAACGTGCTTGCACCATAAGACAATGGCTCTAGTGCAGCACTGTTCCTAAAATATATCCCCTCTAAAACGACTATCCTACTAGTAAGCTCTCTGAGCTCAAGTACATTTGACTTGTATTGCGTATCGTATTTTTCTAAATCTTCAGCGCTAAGACTAGAATTAGCTACAGCATCTTCAACATTCTTGTTGTACTCAGAAATATCAGCTGTAAGTTCTTTTACTTGCTTTGTAATTACGTCAAGCTCTGTAGCTTTGTTTGGGGCCACAGAATTGTTTATAGCTACCTGGTTGATATAGTATAAGTCAGACGGCAGTAAAGCTTTGTGATCTACTATGTCTAAAACACATTGCTTTTGTTTCAGCTGCGTAGCTGCCCCTATGTGCTCTAAAGCCTCACCAATCCATTCTACTGCATCATCTATCCAGTTTGCATGATTAGGTTTCAAGTCGCGCATGACTTTTCTAATAATCACCTTGCTTGATATTTCCTTGTAAATTGCCATTAGTCCTTTCTAAATTTAAGATATGCTAAATCATCTTCTTTCATAAGTTGTATTAGCTTACCCTTGTTACCTTTTACGCCTCTTGTAGCATCGAATCTATATACGGATTTGTTCTTCACTCTACACTTGCCTTTGCGCCAATAGTATTTTAAGTACTCACTGTCTGTATAGTAAATGTGCCATTTGGCACCTTCACCGGTTTCGTTGTTGTACAGCTCTTTACCTTCGGCTAGTAATTCAGCTTTGTACTTGTTAGACTCTCCCCAGTCTACTCTTGGGTTTCTAGGATCTCTCTCCTTACGTACAATAGACAAAGTAGAAAGATTGTACCCCATGTTAAACTCTTTGCCTTCTAGCAAATAGTCTATAATGCCCATGTTAAACTCAGCACATATATCTACAAAGAGAGACTTAGGTATGTCACCCTTGTCCTCTTTGTAGTGTTCATATATGTTAGATATAGTGTGATTCACTAATCTTTATCTAGGTCAAATACGCTAGGCTCTGATAAAAATCCACCTTTCTCGTACATAGCCTGAGGTTGCTTTCCGCCCATCATTTTCTTTTTTCTTTTTCCTCCTGGCTTGTATTTCATTCCGCCCCTTTTCTTCTTGCTAGTAGCCCCAGCAATTTTGTCTGCTTGCGTAGGATTAGGATTGTTATCAATCCCAGCTTTTACACTAAGCATTCCAAATTCTGACTTCTCGCCACCTTTTTTCATAAGTTTTCTTTTACCACCCATTTCTTGTGAATTTTTAATTTTACTTTCTTGTTCGAGCATCTGCGTAGTAGGCTTTTTACCGCTACCTTTGTTTGCTCTAATGTTGTCCCAAAGACCTCTTGGAGAGTAGGAACCATCTGCTCTTTTAATTAATTTTTTTCCTCCCATAATTAATTATTCAGATGCAGGCCTTCCTTGATCCTGCATTGTATCGTTAGTAGTATCGTTTACTGAAGTAGATAGCATCATAAGTTCTCCATTCATTAATCCCTGCGTAATAATCTGGACCATATCCATTGGTATTGGAAATTCTGAGTCGTCATCATAACAATCTGACCCATCACAATCAAACAGCGCAACCTCTTCAGGATCTTCAAAAACGCCTCTTACGTTAATGAATTTTAAACCGTCTCCATTGTATATGTAAAGATAGTCTTCAATCATATACGCTTTCTTCTGCTGCTTTGTGTATTTATCGTACGGCAAGTATTCTACCATATGAGGCTCTACCATTGGAATTGTAGCTAGCCCAGTTACATCACCTACGTGCGTAATAGCGTCTTTAAAACTAAACCTAACTGTTCTAGGAATTTTTACTTTGCTTCTATAGACAGCACAATCTACCGGCAAATTACAGCACTTAGATGCATCTACTTTTTGTAATTCAATGCAGCCCAAGTCTTGCTCTAGGTGCCGTGTAATTATTCCATTGCGTGTAAAATCCCTGCGGATTAACATCGCTCTGTAATACTTTACATTAAACTTGATTTGGTCTAATGATATATGATCGTTGTTACTCGATCTACCACCTCTTGCCAAGTTCAAGATATTGTATGCTATCTCATTTAGTGTCATGTCTTAATAAACGTTAGTTTGTAAATATCCTTCATAGCCACGGCTTTTACTCCATATATGTCCTTGCCCTGTTCTTTTTGCTTCGTAGCCCATCATCTTATGCCAAGCATCGTTGGCGCAGATAGACGGAATAAATCTTACTTTAACGCCTCTATATTCATTTACCATCTCTTTATGTAAATGCCCACAGTGTACCTCTCTAAACTTTGCTTTTGCAAAAGCCATTGGTTTTTCTGTGGCCATAATTAATGGCATGTCTGCTGGTTTTTCTTTATCACCATGCGTATACATAATCAGACTAACTCCGTATGTATAGTATTTTCTGTGGTCGAAGTTATTATCAATAATTACTCTCCCATCGTTTTTAAAGAATGCTCGTAGGAATTCTCCTGCATAAAACATTCTTTCGTAGTCATGATTACCTTGTACAACAACTACATCTACCGGCGCAGTCTGGGCCAAGAAATTAATCGCGCGTACCATGAGATTACAATACCCTACGAATGTTTCTTGCCATTCTGCTGAATCATGCTGAGGTGTACCCTTTGTGGTAGCACGGGAAAATCCCTCAGAGTTCATACCGTCATTGCCTATCGGCAGAACAATCCTTTCTATGTTCAGACCTGTAGCTTTAGCTAGCAGATCTTTGACAGTACGCATGTACTCTTCCTCAGCTTGGTCAAGCGTTTGTCCTGTAAACTTACCATAGTGTATATCTGGTAAGGAAATTTCGTATGCTACAGGCTCAGCTACTGGCTCGTAGTTAGGTTCAACCTTTGGGCTGTAGGCTTCTAACATAGCAATCATATCTTCCTTTGCTTGTTTTAGAATATCCTCTTGTCCTTTGACTACGACAGAGAACCTTGGCTCTCCTTGCATATTCTGCCAGAACTTAACTGACTTGACCGTATCCTCATCTATCTCGTTCTGAGCTAAAAACTTTTTAAACTCAGTTATCTCCGAGATGTTTTCGTTTGTTAAATCTGTCTTCATTTCAGATCTAACTTCTTGTAACGCTTGCTTAGCAATATTCTCTGAGCAATTTAACCTTTCAGCTAATATCGCCGGGCTCTTTCTTCGATACCCTGGCGAATCATATAAAAACTTTTTTACAGTGTCTAACATGGCGGTTTAGGTATCTATTTCTGCGGAGCGTCATTCTTTTTAGAAGATCCCCCAAAGAAGAAATCCACAATCGTATTCACTTTGGCACTCATCGCACCAAACACAGTAGATATAAACCCTATCTCGTAATCAGATAGGTCAACGCTGTTTAGCACAAAGTATCTAAACATTACAAAAGATAAACCAAAATACGCAACAGTAAACAGTGCAGCTAGCACCTTTTGGATAATAGCATCATCCTTGTACATGTCACGCGCATCTTTTCTATCTTCTACTTCTTTAGCAAAAGCCTCTTGCTCTGCTTCAAGCATAAGCTTCTTAATCTCAAGCTTTACTTTTTCTCTTTCTTCGTCTGTTGTGATAATCTCATCAAGGATGCCTTCTGCATTCTCAACTACCTTACCAAACAAACCACCTAATACTTTATTTATCATATTAATATTGATTTACAGTTCTACCTTGGTTTGTACTATTTTTACTTTCATATTTAACCGAGACATCAGCACTTTCTGAAGCTCCTGCTAAAGAAACTTTTAAGCTGTACTCTTTGCTAAATGTATGCGGACTATATTGGAATACGTCTATTGAAACTCCGGCGGGCAATACCAAGCTGTAAGCAAAGTAGTGCGTATCAATATCTTGGAACAGATACCCTTCTCCATCTGCAGACGGTATCTGTGTAATAAGGTTTGCAGCCTCAAGATACACATTTACAGTGACATCTGTAGTATGAGTGTTGACTACTAAGCAACAGGTAGCTGTGAATGTACTATTAGAACTGCCGGAGTTCTGAGTAATTCCTGTACCTGTAATCATTGTTACTGGATCTGTTCCTGATATAGATTTGTAAACGCTAGGCATTTTGAAATTGTAATTTTAAATATTCCTCAGCATTAATGCATCTATGCTCACCACAATATTGTTGCATACCTGCAATAAACGCATCCTCAGTTTGTGCTTTCCATTCGTCTCTAAATCCTTCTACAATATCCTGCGCTTCGGGATTTTCTGCAAGTGCTTTTTTTATTGTGTCAATTAGTGGTGTGTCCATTACTTTAATGCTAAAAATTTACCTGTCGTTAATGCTTTGTTTATTGTTTCTCTATCCGTTGCGGTAAAGCCTTCGGTTAACGTCCTCTGCGAATACGCCCAAATAGCTTGGATGTCTGTTGAAGCTACTTGAACCTCAGCACCTGTATAAAGCAATATAATACCATTAAATCCGTAGTCTAACTTTTGGGTTTCGTACTCGGTACTTACAAGTAAAACATACGAGCCATTAACGTACTTGTACCGTTTAAAATACACATCCTCTTGATAGTAAGTGCTAAGATAGAAATCATGCGTTCCTGTGCCTATAAACGTGTATAGGACTGAGTTGTCACTTGCCTTAATAACCTCGTACTTTTCAGTCGTGTCACCACCTGCAAAAGTTATACTTGCATCATTGGCTATATAGTCGTTGTCTATTTCGCACATAAACATTATGTAATAAAAAATACGAGCAGGATAAGGGTCAGTAGCGTTCTCTACTTTTATTGCAAAATTAATACCCTCATTACTATCGTAACTTGCCCCTTTAATAGCGTTAAAAGCGTTTTGCAACTCAGTATAATAATTAAATGCATTGCCTATTTCACCTGTTAATTGAGTCCATGTGGTAGGCAAATCATCCTGTGCTAAACTTATCTTAAAATACACATCACATTCTTGAAGAGTTAAACCGCTTGTATTAAAACGACTATAAGGACTATCTAAAAATGCTTTAAACCCTCTTAATGGTTGCTTGTTTCCCATTGCAACATACGAGCCTATGTTTGGCAAATACCAATCCCCATTGGCTAAATACGCACCACCACCACTTTCAAAAAAGTATTCGTTATTTGCAGGACCTCCACCATCCATATAGATACCACCTGCATAAGTAATGTTGGGTGCAGTACCGCTATCGTATTGTTTTTTTCTTGTAAGTATTACGCCTAAGTTACTCGGCAAACCATTTATATTATCTGTGTACAAGCCACTATCAACCATGTTCACTTTAGCGTTACCGAGACCCATGTACATTCTTCGACCAATATCGCTTATGATATTATCGTAATCACCGCCTACTGCTTCTAATTGGTTTTCTACCATGTAGGATGAATAATTCCCATTTATTGTTGTGTTTTTAATTACGCAATTATCCGCATACGTTCTTATACCTGTTGTTCCCCAATTAGTAATACCATTAAAATTAGAATTTACATAAAGATTATAAACTTCAACACTATTAGTAAATTCATTTAAGTCTAAACAATAATTCGGTGGTAATGAGCCTTGAACGTGCTGATAGTTTATAATTTTGATGTTGTTGTTAATGCCCGATAACCGAGTTCCGTAACTCCTCCAATTACTGCTTGTTGCAGTTATTAGTGGTGCAAATGGTGAGCCTCTAAATTTCCAATTTAATAAGGTTACATCGTTATAATGTGCAATATCTAAACGACCTGTTAGATACACATTTTTCATTAAAAGGTTTTTTGCATAGTACAAGAGACCACCATAATCCTTACTGTCTATATCAAGTAAGTTGCTATAGAAATTCTCAAACTTAACACAGTCTTGTAAATGTATTGTTAACCCCTGTCGGTTACTTGAGACACTTCGTAGATTAGTGTCCACATAAATGTTTGTCCACTCAGTGCCCCCACCTAATGGTGTTTCATATGAAAATTGTGGATAGTAATGTGATGTTCTACGAGTATCAATAACACAAGCAAAGTGGTTAATAATACATTTGTCGTAACAGTCTCTAATGTAAACTTTTGCACCTGCGGAAACATAAGTGAAATTTATTGAGGTAAAGTTTTGAAATCGGGGATACATACAAGTAGTAATTTCAACATTACTAAAGGTTATACGACCTTCGGGACTTAAATCAAATTCACTCTTACTTCCAAAAACTCCATTGTACTGGCTTGTTATTTGTATGTTGTTAATATAGGCTTTACAACCGTTTGGAATAACAAGTCCGTTTGTACCATCACCAAATGTTGCTACTTTCGTTGTTCGGTTAAAATTAAAGTTTCGACCTATTGCCCAATCACTTGTTGCTCCTGCTCCCCCAAAAGCAGTTTGTCCGTAGCCTTCGCTTCCGCTTACTCCTGCTAACGGCATAACAAGGGTATCTGCACTTGGGTCGCCCAAAGACATAAACGGATATTTTTCTCCATTAGGTGTTTTCTCAATCCAAATGGTTTCTACAACATCAAGTGATACATTGTTTGTTCCAACGCTACTAAAGTCTATTGTTTGACCGCTTGTGCCGTCTCCTGTTGCTACTTCAAGAAAATCTCCTTCAACAATCATTTGACCAAACCTTTCCATTCGGATATTGTTTGTATTGGCATTTAACTCAAATACCAACATTCGATTATTCGTACCTTCATTTTTCAATCTAAAAGTACCAATAGCGGTATTAGTTATGTCACCCCATTTATTACTCGGAACGAATTGGTCAGCATCTATTTGAACCTCACTCTCGTTAGTTATAACAATACTATCGCCATCAGAGTTAGCAGAACCTGTTACACCAACAACATAAGTTGAACCATCACTAATGTTAATATTCGCCATATTAGATGCTTGTTAGGTTATCAATGGTTGTGTAGGTTAATGTGCTTCGATTAGTCCAAGCCGTTGCAAGTGTCGTGTACGAACTGTTGTTACTTTCGTTAGCGTAAGTAGCGGTTATGTCACCACTATTATCGACAAATTTTTCTACAAGCCAGTTACCGTTTGTAGCTTTAATTTTTCCAACAAAAGTGGTTGTTCCATCCTCGTCAGTTTCGTGTACTTTGTAATTTGCAAACATATCTATTTCAAATGTGGGTATACCCGATTGTGCTTGTGCTATTTCATTCTGAACGTAAGTTGATACTGCGTATTCTGTTGTGTACAATGTGCTACTCGGACTTACACCCCCCATAGTTACATCAGTAGACTTATTGCTTACGTCCTCTTTAGGCGATAAATAACTTGCTAAAACTGCACTTAAAGCTTGTGCTTCAGCTTTATTATTGCTATTCCCTATAAAAATTGAGTCATTGTTTAAATTAGGAACATCGTTACTACGACCTGTAGCTACAACTTCTATCTGCCCGCTGTTTTGTTGAGATCTTGTAACTACTCCTACATTTTGAATAAGCCTTGCTTCTGTTGTAGGTTTAACATTTGTAAGACCTCCGCCAGATGCTACATATAATGTGTCTCCTACAGAGTATGCCTGAGTGTCTACATCTCCTAAGTTACCTATAGAGATTACAAAGCCATTATCGTTTGCAGAATAAGCAGCGTCTGCCAGCCCAAAGGCCGGCATTTTAGCAGCGTCGTCACAGTCCGCTTTTGCTACTTCTGCTCTATCTTGGCCGTTGTTATACCCTGATATGTAAACAGGATCTCCTTTTACTACTGCCTCTTGGAATCTAACTGGGAGTCTTACTTTTGTTGCCTCTGTATCTCCAGAGCTTCCTAGACTGTTAGTGTGTACTTTACCGTCTGCGTCAACTACTAATGCGGTAGTATCTGAACTACCGGTTAAGTTTTTAAAGTAGACATCATTCCTAAACTTAGAAACAAAGTCAAAGATATGTTGACCCAGATACTTAAACATCTTAGTCTAGACTGTCAAAGTCTGTGTAGGTAATTGTTATTTCTTTTCCAGATTCTAACGCCGCAGCAATCGGAGGATAGACTCTCTTATACGCATCAACAGATGAACCAACGAATCCATTATTATCACCAAAATTCGTTTGTTGAGTATTACCAAGAAGTAAGCACCCAGCAGTGTGCTCATCAGTATTGCCAGTGTGGATAAGAATGTACTCAAAATTAGGAACGTCACGTACCCATAACATTCCTTTGTGCATCTCCCCATATTTCTTTAAATATCTACCGTGAAATCCTCCAACCGTCCGGAGAGTAATCCTATATTCTCCTGCAGGAACTCTAGTTTCACCGTATTTTTTAACGTCCCTATGTTCGTCTTCAAGGGTGTAACATAAGAATCTACGTCCGTCTGTGACATCGAATAATAACCCATTTGTGCTGTCATTTTCACTACTAAATCTTAATACTTCTAGTTTCATTCTTTAGTCCTTTCTTTAGTCCTTTCTTTGTGTAAAAGCCACCAACGTTGTAGTGTGTACCCAATAGATACAACAAGCAAAGATATTTTGAGTACCATCTCTACTTGTGCCATGCTAATACCCATAGCTGTTGCGTTTAATAACAATACTCTAATATCCTGCTCATTCATTCTATTTGATATTAGTCTTCAAATATTCCAACT
>Ga0181400_1000618_pt1 | contig 15220 bp, 22 predicted proteins | sample 23SPOviralmetaG_FD_130129 | JGI IMG/M metagenome (GOLD analysis project Ga0181400, IMG submission 130129) | Marine viral communities from the oligotrophic San Pedro Time Series (SPOT) site, San Pedro Channel, CA, USA - 23 SPOT_SRF_2011-06-22 | ecosystem: Environmental > Aquatic > Marine > Strait...
CTAGAGAAGTAAAACTTAGTAAGATAAAGATTAAGTTTGGTTCTGGTTCTGCTGGTAATAGAGGTGTAAAAAATAGAGGTAATCTATTTGAAAATACTTTTGCAAATGCTGTAAGAGAAAAGTGGAACGATAGTGGTTATGTAAATGCTGACGGTGCCATGGAAAAGGCAGTAGAAGCTTTAACAAAATTACATAAATTAGATAAGTTAAAACATCTAATAGTAAAAGAAGAAGGTGCTCAGAATACAAAGAGACCTTTGATATTTTCACCAGGTCCATATATCTCATCACCTACAGGTAGTTTAGATATAGGTAGAGCAGTTACAGACTTAACTCTACATGAGGCTAAAAGAGAGGTAGATGTTAATCTTGGTAATAAAATAGCATATCTAAGTTTGAAATTGGGTGGTACAACTACATTCTTTAACGTAGGTGTAAAAACTATATTAACTAAACCAGAGATACAATCTGGTACGGTAAAAAATAAAGATGGTTTAAAGTTACTTAATATGTTTGGTGTTGATAATAAAACTTTTTGTAAGATATTCAATGGTAAACTAAAGAAAGGTGTTATGACAAACACTTTCTCTAAGGCAAACAAGACATTCTTAGAAACGTTTTTGAAATCAGGTATAGGTTACGGATTTACTGTAGTACATAAATTAAGTAACGGTATAAAAGTATTTAAAATAGATAAGGGATATATGAACACAGCTGCCAGACCACAATCATTGATTATATATTATGGTGGTAAGACAGGTACAGGTAAGAGAATTGATATGGAGATTAGAACACCAAAGTATCTTCTTAAACTGAATATACGAGATACGCAAGGTACAGATGGCTATCCGACAAGAATTATGGGTGATTTCACTTATGTATAGTTATAAATAGTATTGTATGATTTGTTAATGGGTTATTGAATATTATATAAATGGATAAATTGGAGAACAAATGTTTAGCTTTAAAGGCTTCTTTACAAAAGAAAAGAATACACACTTAGAACACTTAGAAGACGATATAATTAATCGTGGTTCTGCTGGTGGTGTAAACGCAATTAACTTTTTAAATTCTGTAAGAAATATGCTAGCAAGTAGCTCTGGCAAAAAAGTTAATATGTCAGTTAAATGGGACGGTGCACCAGCAATTATATGTGGTGTTAATCCTGAAAACGGCAAATTCTTTGTCGGTACTAAATCAGTATTCAATAAAACTCCAAAAATCAATTACACACCTGGCGACATTAGACGAAATCATAGTGGTCCTGTTGCAGATAAATTAAATGTGTGTTTAAAAGAATTAAGAAGATTAAATATAAAAAGTATATTACAAGGTGATCTTTTATTTACTAGAGGTGATTTAAAAGTAGATACTATCGACAATGAATCTATGATTACCTTTACACCTAATACTATTACATATGCAGTACCTCAAAATAGTGGTATCGGTAAGAGAGTTGCAAGAGCCAAGTTAGGAATTGTATTTCATACATCATACTCTGGTAAAACTATGAAAGATTTAAAAGCAGGTTTTGGTACTGTATCAGGTAAGTCTTCATCTTCAAACGTATTTTTGGCAGACGCAGCTTATAAAGATACTTCAGGTATGTCAACTTTTAGTGCAGGTGAATTAAATACATTTGACGCTAAGATAAGAATGGCTCAAGGTTCTTTATCAAAAGCAAAACCTATTTTAGATTTAATGAGTAAGAATATATCTGATCCTTTATCTATTGGTTTTAGATTAAAAACTTTCTTCAATCATTATATTAGAAATTCAAAAACCGATATGGGTAAAGTAAAACAAATGGTAGAGATGTTTGGTGATTATTATGTAAATATTTTAAAAGCAGAAATAGATAGTAGAAAAACACCTGCTGGTAAGAAAAAGTTTGAAGACGCCCTAAAGAAAAATAAAAAGTTTATAGACAGAAATAAAAGTGCATTATACTTTGCTATTGCAAGTCATATAACATTAGCTAATGCAAAGAATTATTTGATGTCTAAGTTGGCACAAGTACAAAACATTGGTCACTTTTTACGAACACCTAATGGTTACAAAGTAACAGCACCTGAGGGTTATGTTGCAGTTGACAGAGTTGCAGGTGCAGTAAAACTAGTTGATAGATTAGAATTTAGTAGAGCAAACTTTACAGCTGAAAAAGATTGGGTAAAAGGTTAATGAAAAGTTTTAAATATTTCATAGAGGCAATAAATAATCCTAGAATAATTATGATAGGTGGTCCAGGTTCTGGTAAATCTACCTATTCAGAAATTATATCTAAGAAGTTAAGTATACCTCACGTTTATACAGGTGATATGATGAGAGAACTGGCAAAACAAGATACGCCAGATGGTAAGAAAGTAAAAGACTTATTATCAAAAGGTGAGTTTGCACCAACACCTATAGTTATTGACGCTGTAAAAGAAAGATTACAAAAACCAGACGCAGAGTCAGGTTATATATTTGATGGTTTTCCTAGAAGTGTTGAACAGGCAAATAAAATGAAAGACGCAAATATAGAGTATAGTCATATTATTAATCTTGTTGTATCAGAGGAAGAAGTTATAAAAAGATTAACAGCAAGAGGAAGAGCTGATGATAAACCAGAAATTATAAAGAATAGATTAAAAGTATATCATAGAGAAACAGCACCTCTATTAGACTATTACAAAGATGAAATTATTAATATTAAGGCAGAGGGTAATACACCTGAAGCCATAGCAAACGATATAATTAAAAAGGTACAATGAAATACAGACAATTAATGGCAGTATTACAAGAAGGTGTTTACGATAAAAACATCTTAAAGGCTTTCTTTTTAGCAGGTGGTCCTGGTTCAGGTAAATCATTTGTAACAAGAAGTGCATTTGCTGGTGCTGGTTTAAAATTAATTGATAGTGATAGAATATTTACAAGAAATTTAGAAAAGGCAAATCTATCTCCTAAAATGCCAGATGAAGAAGGTTACTTTAGAGATATTATAAGAAATAGAGCAAAGATAACAACACAATCACAATTAGCTACTTATATAGAGGGTAGATTAGGAATGATTGTTGACGGTACTGGTAGAGATTTTGACCAAATGAATAGACAAGTAACACATTTAAAAAGTATGGGATATGATTGTTATATGATATTTGTAAATACTAGTTTGCCTGTTGCATTGGAAAGAAATGCAAAAAGAGATAGAGTTGTACCTGAATATATTGCAACAAAGAATTGGAATACCGTTCAAAGAAATACTGGTAAGTTTCAAAACTTATTTGGTATGAGTAATTTTTTTATTATAGATAACAATAAGAGTGATAAAGAGTTACAGACACTAACACTCAGCAAAGCTGCTTCTATTGTAAATAAAATGTTATCACAACCAGTTAGAAACTACATAGGTAAAACATGGATAGCAAAAGAGATGTTAGCTAGGAGAAGAAAATGATACCCATAATTAAAAATTTTAAAGAGTTTAACGAAAGTATCATTGATATTCCTAGAAGAACTTATGCACCAAGTGTATTTGATGAAGCAGATACTAAAGACCCTAAAATAAAAGATAGTGTAAAGAAACAAATAGCAGATCAGTTAAAAGAATTTGAAACTGAATATCCTATATTACAAACATCTTTAATTGGTTCTATTTTAACAAAGAGATATAGAAATGACGCAGACTTGGACATCAACGTATTGTTTGATGTACCTGCTGATAAACAAGAAGATGAGAGAACAAGATTATCTAAAAAGTATTTGTCTGCTAAAAATTCAGATAACATACAAGGTAAATTAATACCTGGCTCTAAACACCCTATTAACTATTATTTCATTACTGACAAAGAAACATACGAAGACCAAAATAAAAAGGCTGACGCTGTGTTTGATATTGATAAAAATAAGTTTGTAAAAAGACCTGAAGATTTTGTATTTGATCCAGAAATATATGTAAAAGACTTTGAGAAGAAAGTACAAGAGTTAGATATAATAAAGGGTGAACTAAAAAGAGATATTATAGATTACAGAGAATTGGAAGAACTATCTCCTAATGATGTATTAAATCTACAAGATAAAATTAACGATAAGTTAGAAGAGATAGAAGATAGTATTGAACAAATTGTAAAAGTTGGTGATGGTGTTGATACAGATAGAAGAGCTGCATTTGATACAGATATGTCCCCAGATCAGATACAAAAGTTTGGTGTAAAAAATAGATTACCTAAAAACGTGGTGTATAAGATGTTAGAAAAATACCACTATTTAAAATTCTATAAGAAATGTCAAAAGATTTTAGATGATGGTAAAGTAACACCAGATGAAATAGATGATTTAGAAATGCACGAAGCAAAAGGTAAGTCGGTTGCATTTGCATTTGGTAGATTTAATCCACCTACAATCGGACATGAGAAACTAATTAACAAAGTTAAATCATTACCTACAAATGATTACAAAATATATTTAAGTAGAAGTGAAGACCCTAAAAAGAATCCATTATCTCCTAGAGATAAATTATCTATAATGAGAAAAATGTTTCCTAGTCATGCTAAAAACATTGAAATTAACCAGACAAATATGGTACTTGATATAGCTACAATGTTATACAAAAAAGGTTATACAGACTTGACTATGGTTGCTGGTTCTGATAGATTAAAAGAATTCGAAACTATATTAAAAAAATATAATGGCGTATCATCAAGGCATGGTATGTACAAGTTTGATAATATAAAAGTAGTTTCTGCTGGCGAAAGAGATCCGGATGCCGAAGGTGCTTCTGGTATGTCAGCAAGTAAAATGAGAGCTGCGGCTGCCAAAGGTGATATCAAAAATTTTGAAAAAGGTTTACCAAGAGGTGTTAACGCAGATAGTATAATGAAACAAGTAAGAAGAGGTATGAGGTTGGCTGCTAATTACACATATGTACAGAATGCCAGACCAATTGCTAGCCTTGAACAATTTGAACAAAAACAAATTAGAGACCTTTACATAAGAGAAATGATATTTAATATTGGCGATAAAGTTGATTATGTCAAAGAAGATTTTAAAGGTACGGTGGTAAGACGTGGTACAAACTATGTCGTACTAGAAGATAACGATAACAATTTACACAAATGTTGGATATGGGATTGTATTCCTGTTCCGGCGGATAGAGAGGTGCAAGTGAGAGAATATAATTTAGATGTAGATTATGGATTTCAAGCTGTGTCGAAAGAAGATTTAGACGCTCAGCCACAAGATAAAGATGTGAAGAGTAAAAAAGGAACACAACCTAAAAAGTATTACAAAGACTTAGATAAAGGTACGAAAAACAAGAGAGCAAATCACTTTAAGAATAGAGATACTACAAAGAATGATAATAGTCCGGCTCCAGGTGATAAAGACGCTAAGACTAAACCAAGTATTCACACACAAAAATACAAAAAGATGTTTGGTGAAGTAAAGAAAGATTTACAAGACGCTTGTTGGACAGGTTATAAACAAGTAGGTATGAAGAACAAGGGTGGTAAACAAGTACCTAATTGTGTACCAGAGAGTATGAGTATTGAAGACGCTAAAAAGGTAGAGGGTTATGTGCCTGAAGCATACGAAATAGGCGCTGACTATGCAAATCACACAAAAGAGGTTACCCCAGGTCAAACTCCTGACGCAAAACCTATTGACGCAAAAGACAAACACAAAGAAAAAATTAGTGTGAAAGATGTAAATGAATGGTCAACACAAGAGTCCACAATAGATAAATATAAGCAACGATATAAAGAAGAATGGTCTACAAAGTTAAAAGAAGTTGTAGCTAAGATGATGGAAAAATTATAATGTTGAGTTTTGCAGATTATAAAGATAAGATTAGTAAGAGTGTTCACTATCATATAGATAATAATATACCTTTTGCTGAGAATATCTATAGATTACATAGTGAAGAGTTTTATGCCTTGTTTAGAGAAGCTAGAGTATTATATAATGAGAGTTTATTAACAGAGTTGACTAGTTGGGATAAACAATTAATCGAAACAGATATCGGTGAGTTTGGTAAATTTGAAGGTGAAGATGTACCTTTAGATATGCCAATACAAGAAGAGGACCAAAAAGATCCTGAACTAAATAAACCTAAAAAGGGTGGTCCTAAAAAGTTTTATGTATTTGTCCGTGATGGTGACAAAATTAAAAAAGTTACTTGGGGCGATACAACAGGTCTTAGAGTCAAGTTAAATGACAAAGGGGCTAGAAAAAGTTTTGCTGCTAGACACAGATGTGACCAGCAAAAAGATAGAACAAAGGCTGCATATTGGGCTTGCAATTTACCTAGATATGCAAAAAGTTTAGGTCTATCGGGTGGTGGAAACTTTTATTGGTAATGAAACCATACGAAGATCAATTGAATTTGTTTGACGATTCATTTGTAAGAACTTTTGATAATGTACAAAGTGGTGAGTTAGTTTGGCATAGAGATAAGAAAGACCGAACTGTGAAAGTTATTAGAAGTGATAATTGGAAAATACAATTTGATAATGAATTGCCAAATATTATGGATAACGGTGATACAATTAAAATTAAAAAAGAAGTTTATCATAGATTACATAAAGGAAATGGTAAACTCATACTGGAGATAAAAGAAAATGAGTAGATACAGACAAACAATGTCAGAATCGCTAAGTAAAGTTAGAGGTCTTAGTGAGAAGAATGACCATGAAATATCTATGGCTCGTAGTGAGTTAGAAGCTATTTCAGATAAAGCACTAAAACTTTCCTCAATGTTACAAGGTAAATCAGATAGTGACCAATTAGAAGCATGGGTACAATCAAAAATTACAAAAGCAAAAGATTATATTAATTCAGTTTCAGATTACATGGAATATACTCCAGATATGGCCATGGAAAAATTTGATATGAAACAATATAAAAGAAATGAAGATGAAAACGAACATTCTTTAAATGCTTTAGAACTAGTAAAAATGTTTGGTACGCCAGCAGAGAAAAACCAAATGCAAGGCATTTATAATGCTCATATGAAAAGAGGTCATATTACACCTGTCGATCTTAGACAAAGAGATAAATTAAATTCAAAGTATTACTCTAAACTAAAAGAAGATGTTGATTTAAATGAGTTTGGTTTAGAAGGTACAATAACAGATAAACAATTACAAAATTTAAAAAAGGTATGGTCTAAAAAGACTATGAGAGATGTAACACCTGGTATAAAAGCGATGTTAAAAAAATTAGACGCTCCAACTAGAGCTGCAATTGCACACGCTAATATTAATGTTATATCTAAGATAGTACCTGAAGAGGTAGAACTAGAAGAATTTAACGATGCTCAAGTAGCAGTATTAAAGAAGTCATATGCTGATATGAAAGGCAAAAGAATTTCATTAGCAAATGCAGATAAACTTAGAGGTATATTTAATAAGTTTGATGGTAATACTAGTGCCTTAGAAAAATTAGTTAAAGCAGATATACCTTTTGTATCTGATATGGCAATTAGTAGATTGATTTCAAAACATGGTTATAAGGCAGATAAGTTAAAACAATTAAGAGCTGGTTATAATGAAGACTTTACATTTGATTTAGAAAGTTTAACTGAACAAGAAGATGATACCTCAAAAGATAAAGAGATCATTAGTAAAGAACAAGAAATCTCTGCTCTAAAATCTAAACTAGAATTAGAGAAACAAAAATCAGTACAAAAACAAACTCAAAGTCAAATAAATCCTGAAACAGGTGAACCATTATTAAAGATTGGTGTTGCATACAAACATCTAAAAGATAAAATGGCAAAAGAAAAAGGTAAAAAAGTTGAAGAAATGGCCAAAGATGACGCTTACGCTATAGGTATGGCACAAGCTAAAAAGGTGATGAATGATGAGCCACCTTTACAAAAGAAAACAATTAAAAAGGGCCATGAAATTGCAGATAAGATTTTAAAGAAAGAAGAAACTATAAAAGAATATAAAAAAATGACAGTTACTTTTAAATCTATGGCTGATATGTCAAAGGCCTCAACTGATTTAGCAAAACAAGGTTTTACTATTAATGCAAAAGGTATGGTAATGAAAGTAGATGGTAAAGGTGATGACCTTAACAAGTATGGTACAGACTTACAAAACTTTTATAAAGCAAAAGTAGTTGCTGAAGGATTTACTTCACAACAAATTAAAATGGCATATGGTGTTGCAAACGATAAAAGATACAAAGGTGGTAATTACTCAGGTGCTGTTAAGGCAATTGAGAAGATTGCAAAAGGTTTATCAAATCATCCAGATGTTCAAAAAGTTTTAAAGAGAACAAATGAAAATACTAATCATCCAGCAAAAGCTGTATATGAACAAATCAAAGGTTTAAAAAATAAATCTGAGAAATCAGGAATGCCTTACGGCATTTTAAAAAAAGTTTACGATAGAGGCATGGCAGCCTGGAGAGGTGGTCATAGACCAGGTACAACTCAACAGCAATGGGCATTTGCTCGTGTCAACTCTTTCGTTACAAAATCCTCAGGAACATGGGGTGGCGCTGACAAAGACTTAGCGAAACAAGTTAAAGGGAGTAAATAAATGAAATACTTAAAAAGTAAACCAGGTAGTATTGAAGAGATTATCGCTAATCAAACTAATAAGTTTAGAGAAGATTCAGGCTACCAAGCAATGTTTAAAAAAGAATTAGAAAAAGCTGGTAAAGGTATCGGTGCAATGTCACCTACTGAAAAGAAAGCATTTTTTAATAAGATCGATTCAAAATATAGTGCAAAGAGTGAGGCAAAAGTAGATGAGTTAACAAGTGCTCAAAAGAAATTGCCACCAGCATTACAAAAAGCAATTAAAGACAAAGAACAAAAAGAAGACCTAGATAACAAAGATAAACCTACTGTTAAAGATGTTGCTAATCAATTGAAGAAGGCCGTAAAAGCACATGGTCAACAATCAAAAGATTTAGAAAAAGCATTGAAGTCTGAAGATTTAGAAGAAGGTAAAATGTCGCAGATAAATCAAATGCAAAAAGATGGTAAATCTGCTGAAGAGATTGCTAAGTTGATGAAACTACCAGTAGATACAGTAAAAAGTATTTTAGGCGAAACTCACACATACAAAACTATGAAAATGAACCAGAAGCAAAAAGACGCTAAAGGTGAAGAAGAACCACAAAAGATAAAAGAAAAATCTTTTGCTGAGGTAATAGCTAAAATGTGGCAGAAATCAGCTGAAGAGATTGAAGAAGTCAAAGAGAAATCTAAGTATCTGAAGGCTAAATCAGATGTATCAAAAACTATGGTCGACACGGAAAAGACTAAAGTTGATACAAAACCTGAAGTATCCTACGACAAATAGTGCGACACAATGACACATTGCTTCTTGTGAGGTAATGTGTTATAGTATACCTATAAAAAGGAAAACACTATGAATAAATTACCAAGAATATACTTAGATATGGACGGTGTTCTTTTCGACTTTGTTAAGAACATAGAACAAACTACCGGTCTAAGTATAAATCAATGGACAAACTTAGGTAGAAAAGAACGTTGGGATCCGATCATAGCTAGAAAAGAGTTTTGGTCAAAAGGCCCTTGGTTGAACGAGGGTAAATCACTTTACAACTACGTTAAAAAATTTAAACCACATATTTTAAGTGCATATGTAGAACACGCACATGACCCAAATTGCATTCCAGGTAAGACTAAATGGGCAATGAGAAACACTAATATTGATAGAAGTAGAATTAATTTAGTGATGAGAAGTCAAAAGAAAAACTACGCAAAAGTGGCTGGTGAACCAGCTATCTTAATCGATGATTATGAAAAGAATACCAAAGAGTTTACTGCTAGAGGTGGTATAGGTATTACTTTCAGAAACGCCAATCAAACAATCACAGAGTTGAAAAAACTAGGTTTCTAAGCCTCCTCCTTATAAATAGTCCTGTTATAACAAATTAACAACTTATTAATAAGGAGAAAAGATATGAGTTTATGGGGAGCTACCGACGCTGACGAAAATAAACCTAAGAATCTTACTACTGCCGAGAAGAAAGAAGTATTTGCTTCTGCTTCAGGTTGGGTAAGAGAATCTGGTTCTATTTTATCAGGTAACGGTAATACAAGTGCAACTCCAGAGGTATTAGTTGCTATGAGAAATCTAGCAGTTAAACTAGGAGCTGCAGACATTACAGAAATTGAATGGATTACAACAGCGGCTGATAAATCAGCAGGTTTTACTCTTTCAGCAAGACTAAGATTTAACGAAGCAGTTGATGTAGTAACAACAGGTGGTACACCTACTTTAGCAGTAACTAACGGAAACCAAGGTTCTGGTACAGGTAGAGGTCCACACGCATTAGCATATGCTTCAGGAACAGGTACTAACGAATTAGTATTCTCATTAGCAATTGCAGCCAATAACGCAGCTACAAATGCAGATGATGTATTAGTTTTCGGTGCTAATCCATTAGCATTAAATAGTGGTACTATTAAAGATAAAGGTACAACTACCAACGCAACTATCACAAGTGCGGCTGGTATTGGTACAGCGGCTGGAACTTTAACAGTTGTAGCATAATAACAATTAAATATGGGCGTCCTAATGGACGCCTATATACTATATGAATAAATTGATCTAGGCAAATACCTAGAGTAGCATTCCCGAAAGGGTTAACAGGAGAAAAAAATGGCAGACAAAAAAATCACAGCGTTAACTGATTTAGGTGACGCATTAGCAAGTGCTGACTTGTTTCATGTTGTAGATGATCCATCAGGAACACCAATCAACAAAAAAGTATCAGCAGAAAATGTATTCAACAACATTCCATCGTTTTTAGGTTTAGGTCAAACATCACAAACTTTGACAACTGACGGTTCAACTACATTAGTTGCAGACGTAACTTCAGCAATATCTGAGGTAACTTCTTCAGGTGGTACAGGTACAATTACATTAGCAGACGGTTCTGATGGTCAAATCAAAATGTTTATACACATTGCAGGTACAAACGTGGCGACAATTACACCAGCAAATTTAAGAGGTGGAACTTCAGTAACAATGAATGCTGTAGGTGAAACGGCAACTTTGATGTTTAAAAATTCTAATTGGAATATCATCTCAGTTAACGGTGCAACAATAGTTTAATCATAAGGAAAATATATCATGGCTATAGATAAAGAAACACTAACAAAAGAACGTGAAGTTTTAACAAAAGATTTTGAAGCAATTAGTACACAGATTAAAAATGCTGACGTACAAATTGGTACTATGAAAAGTAATTTAAATGCTGTTCATGGTGCTATACAACAGGTTGATAAACTTTTGGCGATGTTAGATGAAACGAAAGAAAAGAAGGATGCCGCTTTAAAATTGGCAACAAGTTAATGAAAAAATTTAAGTCATACATAGGTGAATTAAACTTAAATGATTTTGAAGAAGACGCTTTAAAAGAAAAGGCGCCTAATACTGCTGACGCTATGAAACGTCATAAAGCAGGTAAGGCTGGTTTTACTGATAAGGCACACTTAAAAGCTAAAGGTCTGATTGCTAGAAGTGATGGTACAAAGCGAAAATCAGACAAGTACAAATAAGAAGAGGAAATTAAATGAAAACATTTAAACAACACATAAAAGAAGGACATGGATATCATGGTGACGCTATGGGTGTTGGAACAGCAGGTAATCAAAACTCTGTTGAAGACAGCTCAATGGGTGCTCATAACATCGATAATCCAGATGTTCTAAAAAGAGTTAATGCTTTCGTTAGTTCAATTTGTGAAAGAGAATTTTTAAAACCTCAGTTTGCAATTGATGAACTAAAAGAAAAATTACAAAGAATAGGTCTAACTGTTTCAGATGTAGTTTTAGAAGGTGATAACGGTAAAGTAAACGCTGAAGTGATACAATTTGGTGGCCGAGTTGGTAAAGATACTGACGGTTCCGATATAAATGATGATGGTATATCTCATAGAAAAGAAGGTGGATTAAAACTTGAAGTCAAGTATGAAACACTGGAAAACGGAACATCTAAGGTCTACGCTAAGTTAGTATAATTAACAAAGCGTAGATTTATGTTCAAGGAGATTACGAAAGACAATTGGTTGTTGTTCGCTCAACATCATTATGATAACCCTACATTAGAGAGGGAGATTGAATTTTATGATGACGTTAAGAGGTTCAAATATCTTAAAAGGCTCTTTCGTAAGTATAAGATAACTGGTAAAATCAAAGTAAGATTATTAATAAATCATTTAATAGTTTTACAGAATGTTTTTGGTGTAGAAGCCGCCTGTACTTTACTTCTATTTAAAATAGATAAAGAATATTGGCCTATGTTAAAAGCAGCTTTAGTTTACTTAGAGTATCTTTATCCACATGAACTAAATGATATTAAAGAAGATATAAACATTAAAGATATGTTGGAGAAATTATAATGGCAAGTAGAGCTATAGACTTATTAATAACTTACCGTATAGTGAAGTTACTTACAACACCTTTTGATAAACAAGAGGCATTTAAATTTGGTATTATTGACAAAGACGGTAAAGTATTAAGAAAAAACAAATCTCTCAGATTAGAGAAAGAGAGAAAGTCATATACCATACTACACAGATTTGTCTTCAACCTAAAACGTATTCTAAAAAGAGTTGGTTTAGGTAGTAGATTAGGATCATTTGCTGTAGCTCTTGCTTTATTGATTAAAGAAAATAAAGAATACTCTAAACATAAAACACTTATTGAACAAACTGTTATTAAATATTTAAAAGATGTAAATGAATATAATGATATGTTAAATGAGTGTAGAGAAATAAAAGAAACTAATATAACAGACGAACCATTTATAAATGCATTTGGTTTTGATGTGTATGAAAAAGGTGAAAAAATGGTAACGGAGGATTATTATGCCGAAACATTATAAAGAAATGATCGATGAGATCATTAACAAAATGGATGAAGACGCACCAGCAAATGCTGTTGCTCATGGTGGTGTTGATATGGCTCCTAATGCAGGTAAAAGAGATCCATTATCTACAGCTAAACCTAAGAAAAAAGATTTAGAAGATATTAAAAAAAGTCTTGGACTAAAAGTAAAAGAAGATAACGATAATAACAATGTTGTTTTAAAATCTATAATAGAAAATATTAATAAGATTGAGGATAAGGTTGATGAGTTATCTGGTTTTAGTAAAGCAGAGATTAAGATAGAACCTGAAGTTAAGAAACCAACATTTAAAGAAAAGTTTTTAGATCAGTTAGCTAATAATACACCACACGAAGACCAATTTGAAGAAGCTGAATTAAATGAAAAACTTTAAAGAATATTTGGGTGGTATCCGTTTAGGAAACCTAGACAGTATGCAGCCTATGGCAGATTTAGGTGATAGACCACCTAAGGGCCAAGGTGGTAGAGATAGTCGAGGTGTAGGTCTTAATGCAAATAAAAATAGAATTGCAAGAAAACCTGGTCAAAAAGCAGGTTCAGATAAACATTCAGACTTATATACAGATGAAAATCCAAAAGGAACTATACACGGTTTAGGATTTACCGATGCTGAAAAGGCAAAACAATCTGTTAATAAAATAAAAAATTCAGGTAAATCTCATGCACATAAAATACAGGCTGCCATTGCAATGTCGCAAAGAGCTAAAGTTGCAAGTGAAAGAGCAAAAGATCCACAAAAGAAAAAGGATTTAGGTGCAGCCCATAGAGTTTACCAAGCATATATAAATACCACTAAAAAGAAGGATTAAAAAATGGAAATTATCATAGCGTTAGCAATGAAATTTTGGCAATGGTCAATACTTATTGCTTTAATTATTATAGGTTTTATTATCAACTTATTTGATAAGAAAGATAATAGTAATAGAGTTAATTTTAAATACAAAGAAATGCCTGAAATGAAACCTATACCAATTAAAACAAAAGGAAAAGGTTTCTTTAAAATGATAGTGATGTGGTTACTCGGTGTAAGACATTGGGAAATCGCAAAAGATTTTACTTATGAATTAGAAGGACAAAAGTTTGTAATTCCAAAAGGTTTCAAATTTGATGGTGCAAGTATACCAAAATTCTTGCATACATTTTTGTCGCCAGTTGGAGTGCTTTTAATGGGGGGTCTTGTACACGATTATGCTTACAAGTATCAAACTCTATTAAAAAATAATAAGAAGGATACTATGGGTGTCATAACTCAAAAGAGAGCAGACGAAATCTTTAGAGATATTGGTATCGAAGTAAATGGTTTCTTTCTTATGAACTATCTAGCTTATATAAGTTTAAGACTAGGTGGATTTATGGCGTGGAATAAACATAGAAAAGTCGGCGCCACAATTAAGTAACAGGAGGTAACTCAATATATGGAAATACTTAATAACATAAAAAGCTGGGCTTCTACTTTAGCTGATGTCGGTGTAAGTTTAATCGCATTAGGGATTGTATTAGAAGTCTTGTTTAACGGTCAAGGTATACCATTTTGGCCTAACATCTCTGTAATAGGAAATGTTCAGTCAATAATTGCTGGTTTCTCAGCTCAAGGTTTATTGGGCTTAGTAGCAGTATGGATATTATACCACATATATAATAAAAAGTAATCCAGAAAAGGAGAAAATAACCTTATGAAATACATAAAAGACAGATTGAAAGAATTGAGTTCATTACACGGTGGTGCTTTAATCGCCGTAGGGGCAATCGTATTGTTTGCCTCACCTATCGCTAAAATGGCAGCTTGGGCTGCTATCGCTTATGGCGTATGGGCTGTGATGAAAAAGGACTAACAATGTTAGGAATTAGATTATTCTTAATAGGTATAATGGTCACCGCCCTCGCTGGCGGTGGCTATTACGTTATGAAGTTGCAAAAAGATAATGCAATTTTAAAAGCAAACGCTATCAAAATGGAATCAGCAATCGCTGACCAAAAAACACTAATAGAAAACCAAAAAAAAGACTTTGAGGCCATACTAGGGGCTAACAAAGAAATGAATGACCTGATTGGCAAATTAAAAACAGATTTTGCCGATTTAGATAAACGATTTAATAAGAAAAACAGAGATGTTGGTTTACTTGCAATTCAAAAAACAAAAGCAATTGAAAGAATTACTAACGCTGCTAGTGTCAAAGCTAACAGATGTATAGAAATAGCAAGTGGTTCACCATTAACGGAGAAAGAGATTAATGCTACAAAGAAATCTGAAATTAATGCAGAGTGCCCTAGTATTGCTAATCCTAACTACATTCCTTACTAGTTGTAGTTCGGTAAAAAAGTTAGAAATATTTAAA
>Ga0181400_1000619_pt1 | contig 15203 bp, 13 predicted proteins | sample 23SPOviralmetaG_FD_130129 | JGI IMG/M metagenome (GOLD analysis project Ga0181400, IMG submission 130129) | Marine viral communities from the oligotrophic San Pedro Time Series (SPOT) site, San Pedro Channel, CA, USA - 23 SPOT_SRF_2011-06-22 | ecosystem: Environmental > Aquatic > Marine > Strait...
ACTAAAACAGAGGCAGATGCTAGAAAAAAGTGGATTCTAAGTAACATCAAGAGTCCGGAAACACTTGATTACAACATTAAAAAGGTAAACATAAAAGACCTTATTAATAAAGAACTTGTACTTTTTTCAATCGCAGACAATGTAAGGTCTATTCCGAGTCTTGTAGATGGACTTAAGCCCTCACAGAGAAAGATAATATTTGCATGCATCAAGAGAAATCTTCATCAAGAAATAAAAGTATCTCAGTTAGCAGGCTATGTTTCTGAGGTGTCAAGTTATCATCATGGCGAAGCAAGTCTTCAAGATACAATTGTAAATCTTGCACAAACATTCACAGGTTCTAATAATATGAATCTTCTAGAACCAGTTGGACAGTTTGGAACAAGACTGCTAGGAGGCAAAGACTCTTCTAGTCCAAGGTACATCTTCACACATCTATCTAAAAACTTTAAAGAATTATTCAATAGCGATGATCTAGACTTGCTCGATTATCTGGACGACGATGGTCAATCAATTGAACCAAAGTTTTATGTTCCAACACTACCTATTATTCTGATAAACGGTGCTTGTGGGATTGGAACTGGCTTCTCAACTGATATTCCATGTTTCAATCCAGATGATATCAAAGACCGGCTACTAAGACTCGTAGAAGACGAAGATTCAGACATTGCAGAATTAACACCGTGGTATAAAGGATTTATTGGAACTATCAAAAAGGTAGAAGAAAACAAATGGACCACACACGGTAATTACAGTATTAAAGCAAATGTGATTACCGTTACAGAACTGCCTATCGGAACATGGACTGAAGACTATAAAACATTTCTTGATAAGCTAGAAACTGAAAACACTATTTATGGCTACAAGAATATGTCAACTGAAACAACTGTAAATTTTGAAATTAAAATGCCCTTAGAGACTGTATATGAATGGAAAGATAATCGCGAAATCGAAAAGAAACTAAAATTAGTAAGTCATATATCCGCTAAGAACATGTATGTATTTAATGAGAATAATGAAATAGTTAAAATGGAATCGCCAGAAGAGATAATTTATCATTTCTGGAGAATCAGGAACGAATACTACATTAAGCGCCAGACTAATCTAGTAAACAAAATAAGCTACGAACTGAATGTTATTACAGCAAGGATTGACTTTGTAAACGATGTAATCGATGAAAATATCAAGGTATTCCGACAAAAGCTCGAATACATCAATAAACAACTAGAAGATAAAAAGTACATGAAAGTAGAAAATACATATACGTACCTGACAGATATGAAAATACATACATTTAGTGAGGACACTATATCAAAACTTACAAAGAAACAAAAAGAGCTACAAGAGACTTTGGCAAAAATATCTGGTTACAAAACACGGGATTTCTGGATGAATGATATCAACTAAATACATAAATACATAAATAATAAATACATAAATACATAAATACATAAATATTATAGTCTCCTAGGAGACAAATAAATTCATTTCATTTCATTTCATTTTAAAAATAAAATATTTGTATTAAATAAATTGAAATGAATTTCTTTATGGCTTTAGTTGTTGCAGTTTCTGCATGGATGACCTTCTCGGTTCTTAATGAACTAGCCTCGGCCAAGGACGGCAAGGGCTGCTGCGAATCTAAAGATTGTGGCGAAGGTATGCTAGCGTCTCTATTGTGGTGGATGAATATGGCGGTTGCGCTAGTATTTACAATTTATGTTCTAATGGAACTCTACGATGAATATGGTGGCGCTGTAAAGTCGCGCGCTGTCTCTATGATGCGTAAGAATCCTGTTACAAAGAGCGTACAGATGGTTTTCGGTAATTAAGCTTCTGTAAACGTATTCTTTATTTCCAATAAAACCGGGGCATGGTCACTGGCTAGAGGTATACTTAGGTTGTTTTCACCAATGTGTTTTAAACACTTACTGGCAATTTGATTACATTTGAAATTCTTAGTAAAGAAATAATCAAGTCGCCATCCTTTATTTCTATTTCTAGTTATAGCAATTCCGTTTTCTTTTCTTTGTCTTGGGTCCCACCATGTATAAATAATGTCATCGTCTTTGATAGCATCTGTGTATCCAATTGCTTGTAGATTTGTATAAAACTCTAGTTCATGAGAATAATATCCAGGACCTCCTTCCACTTTAGTTCTGTCAAAATGAGTAGAGATAGCAACATTTAAGTCTCCGCAAAATACTACAGGTTCTGTTATATTATTTAAATAATCAATCATCGCTTCCATAAAAGAAATTTTGTTATCATAATTTGTACCACTATTTGGAGCATAAACAGTAATACATTTAAAGGTTTCAAGTGTAACTATTATAATTCTACCCTCGTTGTCGTTATATCCAGGAAGTTCCGTAGAAATTTCTACTATATTCATGTTTTCTTTATAAAAAATAGCAGTACCAGAGTATCTATCAGCTGCTCGAGCATCTGACATTTTAGACTCATTGAAGAAAGTCTTGTAACCAGGGACTTGTATTTTTTTAGAATTTTCAATACTACAGCGTGTTTCTTGTATACAAATTATATCCGGATCGTAATCTTCTATAAGAGTTTTAATAGGACTAGATTCCTGTGGGTAAATTAATTCATTCTTTTTAAGTTTAGAGCTAATTTGTTCATTGAAAACTCTAGAACGGATACCATTAACGTTCCAAGTAACTATCTTCATCGCGTCGCAATTTATACTTATTTTAGATACTTAATAATGATATTTTTTCGCAAATTTAATACTTTATCAATCTATTAATCTTGAAGAATAAGTTAACTTCATTCTCGTCCTGTGTAAACTTAAGAGGTCTTTGTTCAAGTGGATTCCATAATTTAGTGATTAATTTATAAGCGTTTTCCCATTTTTCTGAACCTTCTGTAAGTATACAAATAGAATGACAGTGATTTATTATAATATCATTTAAATCGGTTATCATCTTAATTAGCTTTATATAAGCAGGAAGGGGAAGTTCATGTTCTTTTTTACACAAACCTAGATTAATAAATAGATAATATATATAATTTTGCTCTTTGATGTATAACCACGTGTTTTTAAAATATTCTAAAAATTCTTGAAAGCCTGGTTCGTTGTATTCTACATCCGCTATTAAATTAACATTAAACTTAGAGTCTTTCTTATTTAAAGTTATATCAAAAGCATCTCTCTTTAAAATAGTTGTATCTGCCATTTATTAAATACATTTAAAAATAAATTCTCTATTATTGCGCAAATATTACGTTTTTATATCATTATTAAGATATTTGTAAATTATGTAAGTGTGATTTATACTCTATATGACGTATTCCGAAATTATTACAGATGCTTTCTGGGATGAGATATCAGAACTATTAGAAGAGCAAAAAGAGAAAAAGGAAGAAATATGTGTTTGTAGTCATATGCATAAAGTGTATAATCAATCAGAGGGCACGGAAGTTTGCCTAGATTGCGGAGTTGTTGTAACAAGTAGAATTTGTCAATCTTGTGAATGGAATAATTATAAATCAGAGGACGGTACATTTGGCGCGTCGTCTCAGAGAGCAGACCTTTATGTATCAGATAACCCATACGAAGTATCAGGGACTATACCTGGTTTTTATAAAAATAGTTTTGCCATGCGTCTTCATTTACAGTATACATTTAGTCACAAACAGAAAACCTTCTGGAAAATATCTGAAAAATTTCAAAGCTACTGTACGATATTAGGAATTCATCAAAGTGTATTACCGACTGCTAAAGATATGTGGCACATTTGTATGGAATCAGGGAAGTTAACGCGCGCATCTGTTAGAAACGGTCTAATCTCGGCATGTCTTTATTATGCGTGTGTTCATATCAATTTACCGGTTGACCGGCAAAAGCTTATAGACAACACGGAAGGAAATCAAAAAGGATTTTTAAAGGGCGAAAAGATATATCTAGATATAATGGGAACAAATAAGTTTTACAAATATCTTGGAAAACAAAAGATAGACATAAAAGAAAATGATACATTCGTAAAATTTTGTAATGCTCTTGAACTTCCTTTTAAAACTGTGCACACATGCAACGAGATATATACAGAATGTTTAGATAAATTAGATTCTGTGACACCTAAGTCCATAACAGCTGGTATTCTTTTCTACGTAGTTAAAAATAAACTTAAGCTAAAACAACCATCGAAGTCTAAGATATCACAGACCGTTAATGTATGTATTCCAACTATAAATAAAGTGGTTTCAATTCTAGAAACAATATATTTAGACTAATTAATATGTTCATTGTTTCAGCTATTTTAAGTTTTATAGTTCCGATTCCTAATAATATTATTTATAAACCGAATATATCACCACGTGCTAGCTTATTCTTAGAAATTGATTTAATACATTCATTAGAACCTCCTTCGGGAGGTTCACTAAAACTTTTAACACATTTAAATGCAGCTAGTTGGCTTTACAACTGGTTAATGTACATATCGGCAGATGACACACCTGAATTTGATGAACACTATTATATGGACTACTTTAATATGAGAGGACTCTCTAATATTTATACTAACGCTAACTTTTTCTACATGGGATATTTTCCAGATGGTATGAAATGCAATGAAGGACCTATGTACATCGCTTTATTTGAGCTATTACATTCTAAAAGGGTATTCAACTGTAAAATAATTATAGAGAATCCGCATTACATTGATTATAATTCTACTCTTAAAGAGTTTAAACAAGAAGTAAAGCAATTAACGGACAGTGCGTATGTATTTTTTAAATATACAGACCTTAATACCCCAGGTCAACTAAGGTACTATCTAGATTGGAATTATGAAATTAATTAAAATATATTACATTTACTAAATGGCGGACCCAACGATATTAGATTTGGGAAATGTACTAGGTATAAGATTGGGAAAAGATATATCTTCATTTACTAATATAGATAAACTTAAATATTTCATAGGTTTTAGACTATTAATACATTGTGATGAATGTCACGATTTTTTAGGTTCAAGATCCGGATGGAATCAAACTGCAAGAACGCAATTTTATGAAGGTAAAAGAAACAAGTTATATGAAGATATTACTTGGTATATAAATGAGCTTGGAGGACCGGATAGTATTAATTCTATAGGAAACGAATCATTTTATACTATGTATAAATTAGGTATAATGAAACCAGGAAGCCCTGGGTTGATCGCTTGGGCGCGCGGAACCGCAAGAGATGGTAAACCACAACCTGATTTTATAACTAATGACGAAATTGCAAAAAAAGTAGCTAACTTTGTTATAGTAAATATATTTGAGTTAAGGCCTCTAACATTATCTAAAATAATGGGTTGCGGATTTGATTTTAATATTTATAAGATATCAGCTTTATTAACAGAACTTAATACAGCAAGCCGCGGACCTCCTTGGATAGCTGGTTCACCTCTTGGATTATGTGTAGATATGACAGTAAAGGGTAGAAATTTAGTTCCTTTTTATAATGTAATTTTCAATGATTATTTTAAAAGAAAAGCTAGAAAAGAATGTGCGGACGGTAGTATAGCAAGCATGTTACAACTTGGTTTTCGTCCAACAGAACCAGTTGTTGATGAAACAACTATTAAGTTTATACAAACGCCCGCTCAACAGTTTGACTCGGCTGGAAAAGATACTATTGAAAAGTTATTAGAGGTTAATCCAGTTAATATTATACAACTCAAAGATATTATAGACCGCTCAGACAGTACTCGTTTTACATTGAATTTTTTTGGAAAACCTATTATAATATATCGTTTTACACCACAGGCAGACCAAAATGCTGGAGTAAATTTATCTATTGATAAATATTTTTCTATAGGAGTTGTAGGAGAAAGAAATAGTAATATTTCTAGTGTATCAAAAATATCTACTGATATGTTAGCTGGAAATAAGGTTTTAATTCCAGAAAGACTTCCCATGACATCATTTAAAACTATGGGAGATTTTTTACAAGTAGTGGCTTCTATTCAAATTAATAGACGTACAGGAAACTTTGCTTTTATAACAGGGGATTTATTATGTGGACAGATTGCTTCTATATTTATAAAAAGTACTTACTGCGAGATAGAGATGCCATCAGATCCTTTTGCGGGAATATCCGTATATTTATCAGAACCTCAAATAAGAGTAGTTCAAAGAATTAAACCCGATATCGTAGCTATAATGCAACAAATACTTACAAATACTCCTCTATCTGAAGATATTTTAGATGAATTTATAAATACGACTATATTTGATGAAGCAAGTCTCGCATCTTTTGATGAAGCATTTAGACAACAGGTAGCTTTTCAGCAGTTTGGTAAAAAATCTAACAAATTAAATAGTATGTCCAACGAAGAACTTAAAAATAAATTAAAGAGTGTTGGTATAAATGTAACAAAATTAAGCTCTAAAGGAAAAAGACTAAATTTAACACGCAAAGAAATGGAAAAGAAAGCAAATTTGTTCAAGAATTTACAATTACATGCAAAGAAAATAGGTATAAAAATTATGTACAAATCCAAAAGACGAGGATACGTATATAAAAGTTATACACGATTAATGAATGAACTTGAAAAACTTAAACGTGGGAAAATGAAAACTAATGTAAAATTTGGATGACCAACGAGAGAAAACGAGTCGAGCTTTGGATGAGGGACTCGGAGAATGTAAACATTACATCTCTTTTTAGTAGATTCAGTATGAAGATATACAATTAAATTTCTGTTGCATATCTGAGAAAAGAATCTAAACATAGGTAAATTTTTAAAAAATAAATGTATATTCATAATAATATAAGATGGCTTGTTTGCAATATTATTATGAAAATCCAGAAGATGCACAAAAGTATGCTATTAACTGCGAAAATAAAAGATTTTATAGTTTGAACAATGTACAAGAATTTAATAACAGAGACTTATTAGAATTTGTACAGCGTGAATACTCTGGTTCTGCCTTTCCAGAAAATTCTCCTTTTGAGTTCAAAGATGATTATATAAATTTATCTAATGACCAGATTTGTAAAGCAACTGAAATGTCTCTGGCACCTCAACAGAAGTTTATGGGACAGATTATGGGTCCTAGTTCTAATTTTAATAATATGTTAATCTTTCACGGTCTTGGTTCGGGAAAGTCTTGTACTTCAATTGTAGTAGGAGAAGCTCTTAAAAATGCGAGTAATCAAAGACTTCTCTTTGCAGTACCCGCGCCTCTTGTAGACCAATACTACGAAGAAATATCGGGGGAAATAAGAAATGGAAAGTTCTTTGCATGTCCTTCTTTTTGTCTTGTTAGAAATGGCGGGAAATTAGAAAGAGACTTTTATGTTTCTCAGGCTCAAAACTCAATTCTTCTTGCTAGAATGAGACAATTCGATACAGAACAAAATAATTTGAATATTATCCAAGAAAGAATAGACTCCGGAGATAACACTCCCGCAAGTGCTAAATTATTCAGAGACCAAGAAAATAAAGTTAAAGTACTTAAACGAGCACTTGATAATTATCAAAAAGACCTTCGCAGTAAAATTGTAAGAACTTTTGAAATAGTTACTCATCAGACTTTTATAGAATCTATTTATAAAACAGGCAAAAATGGTCAACTACTAAAAGGTTCAAGACTTTTAGAAGACACTGCGCTATTTCATGAAAATGGTCTTCTTATAATCGACGAAATCCAAAGACTTGTTAGCGAAGGAGGTATATTCTATAAAAAACTTTATAATGCGATAAAGTATTACTTTCATCCAAAACTAAGACTTGCTGTTATGTCTGCTACTCCGATTTATGATAACCCATACGAACTTGCGTTGACTATTAATTTACTTAGACCAAGAGTTCCTTTTCCTACAAGTAAATCAGACTTCTATAAATTTTTCGTAGGAGAATACAACGGGCGTGAATGTGTTCCGGTTCCTAAAAATAAAACATACGTCACTCCGGATTCTTGTATTATGAATAAAGACCTTATTAAATACATTTGTTCTGGGTACGTGTCTTATTTCAAAGGAGGTAACCCAAATGCTTATCCGTATAAACGTATAATTACGTTAGAACACAGTTTCTCTGCACAACACAAAATAGAATACATTAATGCTTTAAAATCAGATGTATCAAAGGACAAACAATTTGGAGATAAATCAGAAGGATTAGGGGCTTATGAAAATGTACTTCTTGGAAACTATGAAACTGAATCAGATGATAAAATTTCCGGAATGTACGTGACAACACAGCAATATTCTAACATATTCCTTCCAAAGATTGGCGAAACTATAAATAAAACTCTAGCTGAAAAGAAACAAGCTTTGCAATCTTTTAAATCAACTCTAATGGGTATGAGATTTCAAACACCGGCTGAAGTAATAAATTATGTTAAAACATTTTCAGCAAAATTTGCCTCTATTATAGAACTTACTCTTAACAGCTCAGGGCCTGTATTCATTTTCTCAAATTGGTTAACATATGGTGTAGAACCTTTGTCTATAATTTTAGAAGCATGTGGTTTAACTCAGTTTAACCGTGAAGACCGCGGCAAAGGAAGATACTTCATCTGGAGTTCGGAAACAAAAACAAAAGACCGCGATGGTACACTTATTAAAAAAGCTAGAAATACATTCAATTCTAATGCAAATTCAGACGGAAGTCTTTTAAAAGTAATTTTGGGGACACGTTCTGTTATGGAAGGTGTATCTTTTAAAAATGTTAAACAAGTACATATAACAGAACCTTGGTGGAACGAGTCTAGAATAGAACAAATTTTAGCGCGTGCATCTCGGTACTGTAGTCACTCTAGTTTACCAATTGCAGACCAATATGTAGACATCTATAGGCATTACAGCGTTTTGCCAGTTGCGAACGGAGAAAGAGACGAAGATGTAGCCAATGCACTAGGAGAAATTGGTAATCCAGACTGGCAAGGGCTTTCTATGTATGGTATAGACCAAAAGATGTTAATATCATCTCTTAAAAAATACTCTATAAATAACGAATTAGAACTAGTTCTTAAAAGTTGTGCAGTTGATTCAGAAATTAACAGAAATGGAAATATAATTCGTCTTGAAGAAAATGTAATACCAACAAGCTCTGGATTATATCAAATTTTTTATAAAAATCCATCTAACGGTAGAATGTACATCCGTGAAGGTATTCCAGAAGAAGTAACTTTTACTCAAGTTTATAATAGAGAATTTAGTTTTCCAAATAAAGATTTTCCTCTCAAATTCACTGAAGCTTCTCAAGATGATTCTGGAAAGCTAATACCATATTCAGATGCTGAAATACTAACAGAACCCGTTGTTAACATAGACTTAAATGTAAAAGAGGACATCGAACCCTGGAAATCTTCAGATACCTTAAAAACTTTAGAAATACCAGATGAAATAAGAGAATATGTAGATAGAGTTTATAAAAATTATGAACTTATTCCAATACTACGTAAGAACTATTTCAACGAAACTGGAAATTCTAAGATAAAATTCAGAGAAGACCCTGTAAAACGTATGAAACTTATAAAGTGTATTAAAGAACTGTCTGTACAAAATCTGGTTTCAAACTCTGTTAAAAGAGAAATAGCACAGCAATTTAATAAAGAATCACAAAAACAAAAGATTAATGCAAAAGTTTTAGATTTAATTTATCGTTACAATGTTTATCCAGAATCTTATCTTGAAGAGTTGCTTGAAATAGCAGTAAATAATCCAGAATCTATCAATCAGACATTAAAATCAGTATCTGGTAAATAGCGCATTAAAATTTAAAAATAAAATATGATTAATATTATAAATGAGTACAGAAACTTTAAAATTTTTTGAAGAAAAAACAACTGAAGAAATTATCAACTGGATGTTGAGTAATTTATCAGAAGACCAAATTCGAATGTGCCTTGACCAATCCGGTATACCAGATACTTCTGTTATAGAAGGAAAAAGACCAATTGCAGCCGCTGCAGCAGGTTCTGGACCTATTCAAACTGTAACTTTACCAGATGGTACACAGAAACAATTACAACCGGGGGAAGGTTCATCTACAGATCCGTTACCAACTATAACCCCAAGTCAGGGCAAACCTAAAAAGGGCGTGACTAAAATTTTCTTGGATAAATACAGAAAGAAGTGCAATGGCACTGGTTACATAATTAAATCAGTTTCAAAAGAAGGCGTAGAATATTTTGAATTCAAAGAAATCGAAGAAGGAGATAATGTAATATCTGTTGGAGTATCTATGGGAGAAGTAGGTTGGATAAAGAACAAGATTCCTACATCAGGGTTCAAAGAGTTCTGCACTGACGAAGATAGAGAGATTTTTGAGTTCTTAAAGGAAGAAAATATGGAAACATTTCTAAGCGCTCCAGCTGAAGTTATAGAAACGGCAGCCGATTACCCATCTAGTGGATTGATTTCGCCTATTCCAATTGCCGCAGCTGCGGCGGCTGTTGATTTAACACCTGAACCTACACCTGTAGTAGAAGCAGGAATTGCTATAACAGAACCAATGTTAAAAGCACTTAAAATACAACAAGGGACATCTGCTTTTATACAAGAAACATACCCTAATTTATTTTCACGGGGATTAACAATGTTTCCAGTTTTTGTCTATGGTTCAGAAGGCGATTTAGTATTACATTTGACTACAGTAGTATCTGATGGTAAATTAGCACTTATCCAAGAGTCTACAAATAAGAGATTACTTAACAGCAAATTTAAGAAAATAATAGCTTCTATACAAACAGCGATAGAATCTGGTTTATATACTCCATCTGGTGATATGCAGCAAGAATTAAATGAAGCTCAAAAAGATGTTTCTGCTGATATAACAACTAAAATAAGTAAGATTTATGACCCAATTAAATTAAAAGGGTTTACTTATTTTGGAACTCTAGAAGATGAAGAACCAGACTGGTTGAGAGCGGCCGACCAGGAGGTACTACCAGATTCTCAGGGCAGTTTTGAAAACATAAATTCTCAAGATTTCAATGAAGACGTGATACTACTTCCAGAGATGGAAGGTGATTCCAGTCCAGTTGAGAAATTTAACATGATGGATTTATCTGATGTATCTAGTAAACCAACTGTTGGTAAAAAGAAGAAAGTTTCTGAAATGAGTATTCCAGAGATAGAAGAGCATATGCGTATAACATTTGGTGAGCAATATCTTAAGGAATATAAACCAGAGAAGTATGTTAACTCACTAGGTGTAACAAATGTTAGATATGTTAAAAGACCAAATTGTCCCCCGAAGGAAGAATGGGATATTGTAACAGAAAGACCTATATTTGCAGAATTTCAAGGAAAACCATCTGTAAATAGTGGTCCTGGTAGATTTGGTGAAACAGATACTGATTCTGACGAAGAACTTCTATTTGATTAGACATTACATTACATTACATTACATTACATTACCTTTTCTTCTTTGAAGGTTTTTTCTTAGTAATCCCAGATGACCTCAAAGAATTAGTTAAAAAATTTACACTCCCTGTCAAAGATAAATCTTCAAGTTCGTTAAAAAGTTGTTCTGCGTTATGCTGCTGAGCCATTCTAATCATTTCATTTTGTTTTTCTACTTCATTTAAAAGACTAATGTTATATTTATCATTATAATGTGAAATTAGCCTTTTAAAGTTATTCTTTAAAATAGAACCCCATGCGTCGTTTATTTTATTGATGTATCCGTGAAAGACCTCGTGATTGTTTATGTTATCTAATAGTAATTTGCGGAAAAAAGGAACTTCTTCCATTATGCGCGCATCTACTCTCTGAACGCTAAAAATATTTGAATTCATAGATTCCACAATATTTCTTGCAACATTGTTCATTATTGTACTGTTATATTTAATGTTATATTTATTTTTAGCATTAAATAATTTTAGCAATCGGCGTAATAATGTCTAAAATAAAATATACTTATATTATAAATGCCCGTTTTTATTTTACCGTCCAATTCTACAACTCGTCCTCCAGTAGTGGCTCCAGTAGTAGCTCCAGTAGCGGCTCCAGAACCAGTAGTGGCTCCAGTAGTAGCTCCAGTAGCGCCTCCAGAACCAGAAGTAGTTCCAGAACCAGAAGTAGTTCCAGAACCAGAAGTAGTTCCAGAACCAGAAGTAGTCCCTGAACCAGAGGTAGTCCCTGAACCAGAACCAGAAGTAGTCCCTGAACCAGAACCAGAAGTAGTCCCTGAACCAGAACCAGAAGTAGTCCCTGAACCAGAGGTAGTCCCTGAACCAGAACCAGAAGTAGTCCCTGAACCAGAACCAGAACCAGAACCAGAACCAGTTCCAGAACAAGTTCCAGAAAAACAAAAACGTAAAAATAAGAAGAAGTAAATTTTACAAAAAATAAATTAGGTTAAAAATATCAATTGATTTATTTAATATACAAATGAATTCAATTGAAATTTCATATCTTGGTTCAGCATGCGGTAAAAATAGATACGAACCTAAAGAAAAGATAATGTTACTACTATTGTGTAGAGAATACAAAAACTATTATAAAGATATATTTTTTAATTGCGGTGCATTTCAGCTTTTAGACCCGGCAAAAAAGACCTATGATACCGAGCTTAAAAGAATATATTCAAAAATGAAAAAAGAAATAGGTTCACCTGGAGACTTTAAAAAGACCGAGGAAGAAATAACGAAGAAACTTAAAGCAGAAAATAAGGACATAACAGAAGAGGACATTGCTTATGCGTCTAAGTTTTTAGAAAGCTCATTTAAGAAAGACTGTGGTATAAATAACGAACAATCTATAATTACACAAAAAGAATACAAAAAAGGAAATAACAGAATGTATTATTATTCTGAAAATAACTGGACAATAAAGGGATTTCACGACGCTTCACATGGAGAAGTAGTAATTGAAATTAAGACAAGAATGAGAGAACAAAATGTTAGGAAAAACGAGTACGACCTATATCAGTTATTTGGTTACTTATTGGCAATGAATAAGACAAAGGGGAAAATCGTACAAAAATTTAGTAATCGCATATATGATTCTGATATAGAAACGCAAAAAGAATATGGTTTAATAGACATAACAATAGACCCATGGAAAACTAAATTTAAAGTTTTTAAAGGAGAATTAAATGGATTTTTTTCAGCTCTTGCTTATTACAATGAAACAACTTTTAATATAACAACAGTAATTAATATGAGTGATTTACCAATTGCTGTTTTCGATATAGATGGTATACCACATAATGTAAATCCAACTTACGAAAAAATAGTCAAGGCTTTAACTTAATTTTACTTTTCCGTTTTTTGATATTATACTTATAACCGGTGGAGATTTTTTGTCCTGTATTATTTCTAACGCTTGAAGCGTTTTATTACCTAAATTACCACCAAAAGCTCTAGATAAAGATATGTCCGTTCTTATAAGACTTCTATTACATGCAGAATTTATAGTTTTAAATCTAGAATGACCCATAACTACATAATTAGCCCCCTCGAAAAATTTTAACTGACTATCAAATCTCGTACACTCTTGTTCATTAAATGTTAATTTCTTAGAATAATATCTAGAAAAAACAGGATTTTCTTCATCCATTTCTTCTAAGTATCTAGGAATTTCGCCTTTACCCTGTAACCACAAACTTGTTTCTTTATTAATTTTAGATATATCTACTTTACCCGTTAGAGTGTTTAAACTGCTTTTAATCAATTTATCTGTGATAGAACCATGGATAAATATGAATTCTCCTAATTGAAGTATTAGAGGTCGTGTACGACCGAGTAAGGAACCTCCAATGCCACCCGGTCTTAAAAATTTATCTCGGTCAACGTTATAAATTTTCTTAAATTGTTCGATGTCTTTTGTCTTTACATAATCTCTTTTGAATTGTTTATCAGATGGAAGATAATATGTATATAATTCATGATTGCCTATTAGAGAAATCACTCTTCCATTATATTTTTTAGCTTGAGAATCTAAATCTAAAATAAGTCTTATTATTTCCACTTCCCCGCTTTCTTCTAGAAAATCTCTATCAATTTTTGTATCAGGGCGTTTACCATCTAGTGTATCCCCAAGTTGTACTAAATAAGTATCTCTTCCAATCCAAGATAAATTAGAATCTATAAGATTACACATAAGTAATACATTTACGAATACTTTAAAGTCTCCATGCAAATCTCCAACTGCTATTATTTTATTAGAAAACATTCTTATAGTTATACTTATATAATATTTAATTAATTAAATAAGTCGTCTATTTCTTCGGGTTTTGGAAGTCCGTTTATAATTTTAGTCTTGTAAAGTATAACAGGGAAATATACCATACCGGTGTCAAATATTTTCTTAACTTCATTAATTGTGTCTTCTCTTTCATGAATGTCCATATCAGTATAATAATTATCGTATTTAAATGTACCAGAATTTGTAAGGGTTATAATAGTGTATTTACCTTTGGCATCTTTAATTCTTTCTTCTAAAATTTTACAATAAGGACAATTTTCCTGAGATAAAACTACTATATAGTCTGATTTTATATTTAAAGAAATCTCACCTTTTTTAGATGTTTTTATTTTTGGTTCAAATAATAAGTTAAGTCCGTGAATTATTAAAAGTGTAATTATAACTACAATAACGCATATTATGTACTTCATAGTTCAAATTAAAATTATATTAAATTTTGCATATTTTTACATAAATTAAAGAAAAGCTACAAAATAGTATTAAGAATGAACGTTTTGATAATTAACGACATTTCATGGGACAATTTTGCACTGGTTTCTAAAAGAATAAATCCATTGTGTATCAATCCAAATCATAGAATAAATTATTATTACGGTAAACACATGAGATACATAGTAGGTATTTGCAATCAAAATTCAATGTGTCTCATAAGAAGACCTATTATACAGAACAACATCAAGGAGTGTATATTAGATTCTTTAAAATTTACGAAATTTTGCATTATATTTCACAATTTTATCGAATACAATAGCCTAAGTTCAATATATATAAATATCTGCGAAGAAAATAAAATACCTTACTTCGTTATATCAGAACATTGTGATAAATTTTATATGAATGGAGAATATATCTCAGATAAAAAATTTAAAACATGTGTAAGAGAAATTGATTTTGAAGAGAGAACCTTAAACATTGAAATTCCCCCAGATATTCAATTGTTTGAAGAAAAAGAGACTTATCCTAAGAATATTCAAGAGGTTGTAAATAATCTTAGGTCAAGATACCAAATGTTAAAAGATAAAAAAGA
>Ga0181400_1000620_pt1 | contig 15194 bp, 29 predicted proteins | sample 23SPOviralmetaG_FD_130129 | JGI IMG/M metagenome (GOLD analysis project Ga0181400, IMG submission 130129) | Marine viral communities from the oligotrophic San Pedro Time Series (SPOT) site, San Pedro Channel, CA, USA - 23 SPOT_SRF_2011-06-22 | ecosystem: Environmental > Aquatic > Marine > Strait...
TGTGTTACAAGCTATTTATTAAGGATGAGCGGGGGGAAATTTGGACTTACCGAACTCTGCCTAGGTACTTAAGTGTACTTAGTGCATCCAAGTCCTGTTAATAGCTACACAGAAAAGTATATTAATGATTTGCATTAATTTGCAAGATATGATATACTGTTTATAACAGGTTAACAAGTGACTTATTTCATAAGAAACAGCTTGGGACTAGCACCCGAGTGAGACGTGGACGAGAGAAGGGGATAGCATCCTTGATGGACTCTGAGTTGAAATGGAACGAGATAAGGAACGGCTAGGTTAACTTGTTAATACAATTGAATAGGTAGAAGTAAACTATCGGCAGACGGTTAAGGTTGGGTAATTTGAAGTTGCTGACTTTTTCATAAACGATGCCAAACAAATAGGGAGAAGTACCCGGGGAATATGGTCGGTACCTACATGCAAGTAGGACGCATACTGACCGACGGAGGAGCTTGACTGTTGCAGAACAGAGACGAACAAGCGTACCGGGCTAGTGAGAGCGTAAAGCCACAACACAATAAAGTGAGAGTCATCTTTGTCCTCGTGAGAGGGCAGTAACGGATTTACCGTTACACGTCATTGAGCGTGAGTAGTGTTGTGACATGACGGACATGTTGTGCTACGGGTTCCCGAAATGAGAGTTTGTTTGTTAAAAAGCGTTGAGTGCATTTGTTTGTTAAAAGCGAAGAATATGAATAACCAATATATTAGTTGAGCTTAACGATAGTTTACTTGTACCTAACAGATGGGTACAAGAAAGAGAGACAATAACTATGCAAGACTATTTTGACAGGTCGCCTAAGAGCGTTCAAGCGTATCTTAACGCGTCTAGATTTAGAAATGCTGATGGAAGTTTTTCCGTTGGTAAATCGTCTTATAGGGCTATCGGATTAATCGGTAAGTTCATCGTGAACCAAGTACCGTTTAATTCCAGAGATGCGTTTGTTAAGCAATACGTTGCTAAGAACCCATCTAAATTCTGGGACTTATACAGTAAGTCTAAGAAATCCGCTTACAGGTACAAGTAATTTGTACCCCAACGTTTTAGTTTAGCATTCTATGCTAGCCTTTCGTTGGGCGTTGGGGAAGGGAATCTCTAGCTGGTGAAAACCGGCTGGAGTATTTCCAGCTTACTAATGGGGCTGGAGAAGAAAAAAAAACTCAAAAAAATTTCATCGAACATATGTTCTACTGGAGCAAAATCTAAAGTAAAAGTCTAGATTTATATGGTTTCACGTGAAACAAAAATTATTTTTAAATTATTTTAAAACCTCAATGTTTATAGGCTTTTGAAATTTGACAGAAAAAACAATCAATGATATTATATATTTATACGGTTAAGCACTTAAGAAAGTGAACAGTCTGGTAAACTCCTTCTGTTGAAGGTCGGGACGAAAAAAACCTTATTAAGTGGGAACTTAGAGTTCTTTTAATAAGATGGCTACGGGGTGCTTATCTGTATACAAACGAAAGGTGATTATGGAAAACATTATGAAAAAAATTCGAATATGTTCTGATTGCAGAAGCTGTAATCTTTACATAGGATTTTATTACAATATTGTTATTTGTTTAGATTGTGAAAAAAAATTCACAAAAGAAAACACAGACACAGTATTAGTAGAAAAAGAATGTGACGATTGTGGAGTTGAAACAGACTACGCGATTAAACATTAAAATAAGATTTGGACAAATCAAATATGTATGATATAATAAATACATACAACAAAACGAAAGGCTAAAAATGTTACATTGTCAAAGATGCGACGACTTAATATTTGAGTGGGACCTGTCTGTTGTCTACTACATAGACGACGAGGCTGTTTGTGGTGACTGCATGGACAAGGCAGAAACCGAAGCTCAAATTCAAATGGATTCGGGAAGGTAAAAAAAATTCCCGAATAGATTTGGACATACTAAGAATGTATGATATACTTAGTATATACTAACTAACAATGGCTGTAGAAGTTATTGAGAAATTGGCTCGTAAAGTGTCCATAGTCTCGAAAAGAAACTTCCTGCAACATACTCGACACACACAAAGACGCTTGTGGTTATCCTAGGTGATGCCTCAGCGACACTGGGGGTCCCTGTCAGTCCCTGTTGTTCATAGTGAGCTTATCGGAAACTACCTGCACAGAGTAAGGGATTAACGTCCCAGTTGCAACTAAACAATTTCGAAGTGACTTTTACAGCGATTGTTAAAAATCTAAAATAAGATTTGCAGTATTTCAGAATGTATGATATACTGTATATATACGATAAAACGAAAGGACGAAAAATGTTAACAAGAACATTAAAAGTAGAAAGCTCAATGCTCAACAGCATCGGGTTTAACACATTCAACAGAAAGCTAACTGCTGAATTTAATAACGGTGTACAGTACACATACTACGGCGTGGAAAGAAGCGATTGGAAATTGCTTAAATCCACCCATAAAGCCGATATGAGTGTTGGCTCAGTATTCGACCTACTAATTAAAAAAGGTGGGTATGACTACGATAGACTAGGTGTTTTTAAATAAACGCCTAGCAAGGTTTACATGGTGGCGTAGGGGTTTTGTTTGATTTTACCTTACGCCATTACACCTAAAAAAAATCTTCAAATGAATTTGCATAATAAAACAAGGTATGATATACTATATATATAAGCGACTGAGAAAAAGTCTCAGAAGCGAATCAAACGAAAGGCTCCCGATATGACCACTAACGGTTACATCGTAAGAGAATTCCAAGCTGGCACTGTGGAATGCACCTGCGGAACAGGAAATGTTCACAGGCATCCACACGGCGCAGGGATAACCCTTACACCACTAGCTTAGGCTAGGTGGAAAATTGAATAAGTTTCGGCGACTGGTCTTCGTGTCAACAGAATAGACCACCAAAAAAAAAACGAAAGGAAATCATGAAAGAATATTTAGGACGTTATTACGAACAAAAAGACGCATCGGGAAATCATGTTTTTGCTATGCATCTATCTGAAATACTAAATGAGCCAACTGGTAAAAATGATATTACAGCGGAGGTCCCGACGGAACACTTCCCAATATTTTTTGAAAGAGCTGGCGACGCTTATATTAGCTTCGGTTACTTAAAAAATAATTTAAAATATTTAGTTAAATAACTTGCATTAATTTGCAAGGTATGATATACTTATAATATAGCGACAGAGAGAGGGGTTTTAAACTTTCAACTGTGAAGCCTTATTAGTTTGCAGAGTGGAGCGATACGAACGCATAACTTGTAATCCACTTAATAACTGCAGGAAAGGGAATAGCACACGAAGGTTATAAAAACTTCTCTTCGCTATACAAAACGAAAGGAAACAATGAACGACAAATTAAGAACATATATTGAAAATTTAGTTACAGAGACAAGGCAAGACCTTGACCGTGATAGAGAAAAAATGTCTAAAGAAGATATTTACTATGACGAAGGTTATCTAAGTGCCTTAACAATGTTATTAAATGAAGATACTATTTCAAAATGGAGGAGTTAGTTTGAAAGAACAATATTGCAATGACTATCTCATTAACAGTTTTGATTTGACTGGTGATGGAATTTTCAACGGCTTAGATTTAGCTTTGCTACCCTTGTGGCTTGGCTTTATGTACATGATTATATTTGTACTACCTAAGCAAGTAATTAAAAGGCGATAAGATTCGTCTCTATTAGTTAAATGAATAAGAGAAAAAAACTAATAGAAAGTAGGTATACAGTGAATACTGATATGTCAGAATTACGCTTCAAAGAAGTGTACGAAACTGAACAAGGTTGCATAATGTCAGACTTTGACGAAGAAATTGCAGAATTTTTCGGTGAAGATAATTATTTTGACGGCTATTCCATCATAACAATGGAAGAATTAGCCGACCAAAATTATGCAGAACAAGAAAGGTTAAAAGACCTTTTAGATTCTGAAGATTAAAATTAAAAGGCTGGTCTTAGTACCAGCTTTTTTTTGTAAAAAAATCCTATATCTGATTTGCATTAATTTGCTATATATGATATACTTATATTATAAGACAACACGAAAGGTTAAAAATGACTACTAAAAATAAACTTAGCAATCAAGAAATTGTTGAGAATATATCGGCATCTCTAGAAAACTCTATTGATGCATTGATTGAATCTAACGACTGGAAAAGCTACTTACACTTTGTTAAAGGTGAAAAGGCATACAGCTGGAATAATACCCAGTTGATTTGGCTTGAATCTATATTAAGAGGCTGGGATAATCTTCCATCTTCTGTACGTGGTGCTAAGCAGTGGGAAAAAGTCGGCAGAACAATTAAAGCTGGTGAAAAGGCTATGTGGATATTAGCTCCTAGAATGGGCTTTGTATGCATACAAAAAGGATGTACTTCTTTTGGTCGTAAGACTATATGGAATAAATTCACTAGAACAAATTTTTGTGGGGTTAACTCTTCACATAGAATAGCTAAAAAAATGATGGGGTTCATGTCGGTGCCAGTGTTTGGAATTAATCAAACAGAAGGTGATGAATTAACAACAACATTTTCAATGGTCAAAGATGTAGTGGCGAACGCAGACTTTAATGTATTTGCAGACTTCATTAGATTAGCAGACGTTCATGGCTTCAAAGTTGTGATGGGTAACGCACGAGGCGCAGACGGTTATTGCTCACACGAAGAGAAGCAGATTGTTATAGATGAAAACGCAGACTTCGGATATAAAGTTAAAACTTTAATTCACGAAGTGGCTCATATGATTATGCACGCAGATATTAAAGACTATCGCCAAAACCGTGCTAGGTATGAGACAGAAGCCGAAGGCGTCGCCTTCATAGTGGCTGAAGCGCTAGGCATCCATAGCGACGAAGACGCTTACAGCTTCGGTTATATCGCAAGCTGGGGCAAAGAAGACACTAAGAAATTAGTTAAAGAATCTCTAAGCAGAATTCAAAAGACTGCAAATAGAATCTTAGACGACATTGAAACTGGGTTTGAAATATAACCCAGCTTCAAAAAAAACTTTATAAATGATTTGCATTATTTGTAAAGGTATGATATACTTATAATATAAGGTTAAGGTTGTGAAGACAGACTGGGAAATAGCCCTCGCACAGAGGCTCTGAAGTACCCGACTTTCACAATCTTGAAACCTTGTGAAAATCCTCCGGAGCATATACGAGTTTGTAATGTTTCTCCGGAGGGAATCAAGAAAATTCCATTGGGTCTCCAGACCTAGACGGGCATCCCATATGTAGTACCACTATATGTAGTACCACAATATGTTGGGTTTGCTATTTCCTTTGATGGTCTAGTAACAAGACCACCAAAAGAATAGGTATAGAGCAAGACCGAGAACGAGCCTTCCTGTAATTTGAAAGTTAAGACCTATTAAAACAAATCCACTTGCAATTAATACAAATGAAAGAGCTGTCATAATAAAATCGTATCTATCATAATTATCGTGAAAGATAGTCAACGCTTGCTTGTGTAGGCTACTTAGTTCCTTTATATCGGTGACTAAGATTTTTATAGTATTTTTCATTACATAAGTTACTAGTGACAAGTTTTAAAAAAATTTACTGATTTTAGAAAAAAAAATAAAATAATTTTATAACCCCAGTGTTTACAGGCTTTTAGGATTTGACATAAATAACATTTAGTGATATAGTATATACATAATGAAAAAACAAACAATTACAGGATACAAAAAGACTGACCGTGGTAACTGGTATTTTACAGATACCAAGGGTTACGGACTTGGACTAAGAAGAGACTACAGCCAATTTATTTTGGACATGCTGTCTCTTACGTTCATTATGATTACATTTGTTACCAACGCGTAACAAAATAACGGGGGGGGTATTTACCCCCACCAAAAAAACGGAAGGACAAAAAATGTACGAATTAACATTAAGAACAGTACCAGCAGTTATTAAAGATGCTAACGATGGTATTAATAAGATGGTTAGCGGTTGGACGACTAAAGAATGTAACGGTTCATGGTTAGGTATTGCTGAAGAGTCTATTGAGTTTACAACGGTAACAGACACAGCAGAACAAGCAGAAGCCATTAAAGATTATATTAATTTTATAGCGTGGCAATTAGGTGAAGATTCTATTATGGCTAAAATTGTAAAATCTGAATGGACTTTTACCAACACTTTAGAAGATTTCCAGAACATAAAAAAAGTTTAAAAAATCTTCTATTTGATTTGCATTAATTTAGATTATATGATATACTTATAGTATAAGACAAACAAGGAGACACAATGAAAATTAAAGAATTCACAATGGTATTAGACGCAATGGACGAAGGTTGCGGTGAATACTGTTCGCTCTACGCTTGCGAGGAAGCCGCAGGGTGGAACGAGCACTTCGAGAGTGCCGCCTCATTCGTGAGGGACATGGTTAACTGGGGATTATATAAATAACCCAGTTCCATGGTAAATCCTCCGGAGTATTTAGGGCTCACTAATGGAGCTCATAATAAAAAAAAGTCCAGACCAGAATTAGTAACTGGAGCAAAATCGAACATATGTTCTATACCATATGTAGTGTATATGAAATCTAAGTAAATTTATATAGATTTTTTACGTCAAATAACTTAGATTTTAAAATGGTAAATATTACCAATATATGAAAATAGAATCCTATATATATGAAATTGAAATCCTACATATATGGAAATCAAAATCCTATATATGAAATTAAAATTTTGAATCTGAATCTGAATCTGAATTTCTGAATCTGAAATTCTGAATCTGAAATATGTTTAGAGTGTAACCAGTTACACGGTATTTATTTAGGTTAGAAAAGATTCTAAGCTATCACCTAAAATAAAAAGTCTTGAGCACTTTTCGAGGTAAAATTGACGAATTATTTTTGGAAATCTAAAAAAAAATATAGGGGGGTATAGGGGTAACCATGAAAAACCCTTATAGCAATTGACTTTTTTACCTCTATATATATTTATGGAAATATAAATTTTTTTGTGAAATACTACATATAAAACAATGGTTCTGTATATTTATAGTATGACATTAAGAAAAACCGAGAATTTAGACCACTTGAAAATCTCAAGTAAAACTCTAGATTCTCAAAAAGGAAAAAATAAAATGAATAAAAATACAATGAGTAAATTAGGAAAAACATTCGACGACAATAACGCGTTTAAGGGTTACGTTATACCAACTCAAAAAGGTACAACACCAATGCCACTAGGTGCTAGAAGCATTCCTAATAATGCTGGAAAATATACTGTTAAAGATTTCTTAAACAGTGGTAACCGTGAAGGGTATACAAAGACTCTACAAAATGCAGGCTCTAAATACCCTACAATTGTTTACACCCCTATCACAAAGCCTTCTAATGAAGGCTTAGGGGGTAAATACGCCGAAGCTAAAAGAATCGGTAAAGCAACATATAAAGAAATGGTGATTCAAGGGGAAGGATAACAGAATACACAAGCACCCCTAGATTGTGAAAATTTCACAAGCTGGGGGTTCATGTGAAATCGCTAACCAAGCGATATAATAGGGTCCGGACGTCAGAGCGCATAAATCCTAATTTCTCGGATGTATAGTGTATATGGTAGGGGTACTAATCTCTGTAGGTTTGAAAACGTAAGCGTATAGTAAAGGCAAAAAAAAATTTTTAAATTATTCTGCCCACTCCATTTTGATTGTTCTCCAAGCACTTGGATGTACCCATTCTCTACATAGACCTAGTTGTATTCTTTCCTCTTCGCTGAAGAGTTCTAGGTTTTCAAAGTATGAAGTGAGTGTACCTATGTACAACACAGCGACTACAGGGTCTATACGTGTCATGTCTATGTCTTGTACGTAATCTAAAAGAGCATCGTCACCACGCATGATGGCTAGTTGTTCGAGCTTACTTTTGAGCTCTTCTATCTTTTGAATGTAGTCCATACAGTATTATAACACATACCCTTACGTAATCTAATATTTCAATCGAGTCAATAAATACCATGCTAGAATATATATGTAATGAGTATTGAAAAGAAAAAAGATAATAAATTAGGTCGACCAAGTAAGCTAAGTGCAGAACTTATCATCAATGTACAAAACTGGCTTAGAATGGGCTATTTCGTTGAAGACGCAGCTAGGATGGCTGGCATCAGCAAGGGTACTCTGTACAGTTGGCTGTCTAAAGGCAGAGATGATAGAGATGCAGGTTTACAGACTTTACATAGTGACTTTCTGAACTCTATGGAGAAAGCAAGAGCAGAAGCAGAAGGTATTTTCCTTAATAGCATTAAGACTGCAGCTAGTAGAGGACAATGGCAAGCTGCTGCTTGGTGGCTAGAGAGAAGCTTCGATAAATGGTCTAAACCACAGAAGATTGAGATGGGTGGAGCTGATGATGAACCTGTTACTATTCAGATTAAATATTCTGGGGATAAGTAAAAAGAACGTATCTTTGTGTTTCCGCGCCGCCTAATGCTATTTCAGTGTAATGTCATATGACAAGAATAAATCTAGAGTTTTAGTTTAGATTAAAAAAGGGCGAGCGACACCCAACCCTTATAGGAAATATGTTTTACCCCATCTATGCTAGTAAGTAAGCTTTCAGTAACGAATGTGCTTCCTTTACCGGCTTTTATGCCTCTATATAAGTATACCACAGAGTGGGGAATGAAGCAAGTGAAAAATAAAAATTTTTGACCTCTGGTATAAGGGGTTAGATATGGGGTTTATACCGTTCCGGCTGCGAGTTTTTTTGGGGACCCTAAAGCTTTTGACAGCTAAAGGGTACATATACCGACAGAAAAAGGAGATTAGTGAAGGAAACACTTATATATCCTTATACTTTATTATATCATACTTGATTTTTAGTGCATACCATATGTGGTATGTTTTTTACTACCCACTATATGTAGTGGTATGAGAGATGAACACCGTATATCGTCAGATGAACTACAGGGGTTCGAGAGGCGAACTGCCGGGGTTCGTTAAATGAACTACAGTAGTACGTCAGATGAACTGGAACTATACCTAATAACTAAACCTATTAACTATACCTATAGAACTATTTAATTGTGTTATTATTTCTTATGGAAAGAATTGACACTTGGTATCAACCATTCACATATGACGAAAGTTTCTTTAGCGAAAGATACATTCTAAGTCACAAAAAAAATAACTCTATAGCTGTCATTATACCAACTTTAAACGAGGGTGAAAACATTTCTAAAATCTTAAAAGCTATACCCGAATGGGTTGATGAGCTTGTAGTAGTAGACAGTGGCTCAACAGATGACACACAAGAAATTGTTTCGTCTATGGGTGTAGATTTTTATTTAGCCGAAGACATTAGACCAGACTTAGGAAAGGTTATAGGAGGTAAAGGAGAAAATCTTTGGAAAGGATTATTTGTAACTAACTCAGATATTGTAGTTTACCTTGATGGAGACATTAAAAATTTTGATGACAGATTTGTTCGTGGACTTGTTGGACCACTAATTATGAACCCAGAAGTTGATTATGTAAAAGCATATTATGACCGAGGTAATATGGGTAGAGTTACAGAACTTGTTGCTCGTCCTATGTTGGCAATGTTCTATCCTAAGATACAAGAGTTTTATCAGCCTTTATCTGGTGAGTATGCAGGGAGAAGAGAAGTATTAGAAGCTTTAGAATATCCTACTGGTTATGGTGTTGAAGTATCACATTTGATTGACATACACAATGGTGCTTCTCTTGGACATAGAAGATTTGCACAAACTTGTATGGGGACAAGGGTTCATACGCATCAAGACATACAAGCATTGGGTAAAATGTCTTTTGATATTATGCACACTATAGTTAAAAAAGCTGGAATAGATTACCCGACATCTACATACTTAAGAGTTTGGGAAAAAGGTGAATGGGATGGCTTCCCAGTAGTTAGAAGAAAAGAATACTTTGCTCAGCAATCTGTTAGACCACCGAAGCAAAGTATTAATTAATTATTTTAGAAAGGTGCTTCGCTCTCTACTTTGTACTTAGCTTCAAAATTAAATTTTGATTCTTTTAAATGAAAAGTCCAAGGATGCAAACTTAAATAATCTGTTGACATAAAGTCACCACCAAAGAACGACTTTAAGCTTCCTTCGTCTACCAGTGTTTTTAGGTAGTCAGAAATACAGTCGCCCATATGTGTAGGCATATCATCATTAGAGTATGGATTAGCTTCTGTCTTAGGATACTTCTTCATAAACTCATAAAAGTCTTTAACTTGTATGGAATGAAGTGGTACTTCTATTTCTATTTGAACTGTGTCAAACTCTCCATCTATATCTGGTAAGCCATTAAAATTTCTCTTGGCTTCTCTTCTTTCTAATTTATTTATATACATATAGTCTCTCCTATTTTTACTATTACAGATTTCATCCTACCAACAGGGTACGACAGTTTTTTTAATACTTGCTTTTTTTTTAATTATATGATATAATGGTAGTACAGAAAAACAAGGAGAATATTATGTTACAACTATCAGAAATTTTAGGCAGAGACTTAGCTAACACTTCGTTCCCTAATCTTTACTTTCCTGCAATACACGACAATCTAGTAGATTACTTACAGGAAATGAAATCAAACCCAGAGTTCTTAAAAACTCTTGAGGAAGAAAATGTAAACCCAAAAGAGTTTTTACAAAAAGTCTCTAACATTTGTACTAATGTTGAAAGGTCTATTCATTACATATCAGAAGAAGTAAATAAAAATGTAGAAATTGGAAAAGTTCCATATATGTTTAATGCTAGTGAAGTATTTGAAATGGAGATTGACTCATTAATTACTAAAGTAAAAGATAACAATACAAAAAATGATTTATGTTTTGATGCTTTAGAAAGTTTGTCTAATTTATTTAATGAAGACAATGTATTTTTGACACAGCCATATGAAGATAACTTTTATATGCTAGATTCAAACAACAAAATAGATGAGCTAGTTAATTATTTTATTGATGATGAATCACTTTCAGAAGTTGATATACCTAGATTTAAAGACATATCTGTTGTTGTCCGTCAGTTTGACTTAGACAAACCAATAGAGAATGTACAACATAGAGAATGGGTTGTTAAAGACCCTCTTGCTCTTAATGAAGACTTAGCACACCTAACACCTAGAGAATTTTTAGACCACCCGAATATGGGAAAGTTTGTAGAAAAAGGTGAAATTTCTATACATAAAAATTACAGAGATTGGGTTTTAGAAATGCCATCTATGCCATATATAGCAGAAGATGTTCGTCCACAATATACTCAATTTGTTGACATATATGGAAGAAGATTTTGTTGCGACGATGCTACTTGTAGTGCTAATGGTAAAATTACTTGGATTAATAATATTCAAATCAACTTAGACAATTATGGAAGACCTTATACTTTTACTTCGTTTCATGACAACAGAATGTCTGATAAAGAAAGAAGTATGTACAGTGACGCTTATAATTATTTGAACCAACAAAGTACTAGCTCTACTCACGCACACGGTGTTCTTGATTTGTATGGAGGTATTTTAGACAGTCAAAAAGATTCAGATGATGAGTTTACTAAAAGGCTTAGAAGTCAACACCAGAATGCTAAAGCAGAGTCTGTTCGCTTCTATTTGTCTAACTCAATTATTACACACGCAGTCATAGGTGGATTGTTTAGAGTCACACAATGGTTGAATGGTGAAAAAGATGGTATCTTTGTCAGAGAAAATATATCAGTACCTAGGCAAGAGCGTAAAAGAATTAAGCGTTCCAAGATGGGTTTAAACACAGAAAGTGATGAACCTACTGTAACAATTAAAACTTTAAAAGTTAAGCCATCTCTTTATGTTGTAGAATCTGACGGTACAGAAAGACCGCTTAGAACCAGTGAATTAGCACAACACACTAGAAGGGGTCATTGGGCTCATTATGGTATAAACGGTAATGGATTGTTTTTAGGTAAGTACGTTAAAAGTATGTACAGAAAACCATCGACTGTTGGTAAAATAGAAAACGGTTTAGTTATTAAGGATTACGAATTGGAGGGTAGAGACAGTGTGGATGTATAAGCTAATGGTAGTAAAGCTACTAGCTGTAACAAGCCCCTTTGTTGATGCAACACCTGTCTCAAACTCCATTTGTGAAGCATACAGTTAAATGTCTGCTAAAATTAGTTTTGTAAAGGGACTAGAGATGGAAGAGAGCTCCATACTAGGTTTTTAGTAACCACTCTAATTTTTATAATTAGGTTGCTGTTCTTGCCTATCGTTGAACACCCTTTACATTTTTTACGGAAGGAAATTATGGAAAAATATGATTCACTATTCGATGTACTTGATGCTTTAGAAGATTGTCAAAATACAATTCTTGAAGCTAAAGAGTTTAAAAAAGAGTTAGCTTTTATGGGTGAACCAGAAAGTAAAGACTTAAAAGAAATATATAGAAATACGCTTAAGATGATTGAGTACAATATACAAAGTCATAAACTTATGCTTACTAGATTAGAAACTTTTTATAATGATTGGAAACAAGATGAACTCTAAAGCGGCAGAAAAAAAAGCTAAAAGAAATTTAGAATATGCTGCTGCAATAATTTTGTGTTGGTTACCGAAAGAAAATAAAAGGCAATATATAAATTATTTTATAGATTTGCTACAAGAAAAGGAGAACAATGAATGAATGCGGACGTTGCGGTACTAAAGAAAATATAGTACATTCCGGGACAGACGGAATATGGCTTGGAGTTTTAAATGAGCTTCATAAAATATGTTACGATTGTGGAAATGCTCATATGATGAAAGAAGCAGAAGTAAATGGGTGAAAATTTAGCTAAAAAAAACTCTTTGCTACATGTTAAGTTTGAAGACATTGAGCATCATGGCAATGCAATGGAAACTATTCGTAACTTTGAAAACGAAATAGAAGGATATACAGACACTTTATTTGGTAGAACAAAATCACCAGTAGAAGCTGGTGTGTCTTCTCTATACGAAATAGCAGTTGCATACTATGCAAGAGCAAAAGAAATAGAAATGTATTGTAAGAAGTTTGAAAGTGGTATAGATATAGGTAAAACTAAGCACCCTTTATATAAATTTAGAACAGGTCAGCTTAATGCTTTTATAGAGATGGTAAAAGAAATTGCTAAACTTGGTAGTAGAAGGATAACTATGGCACAAATTATGCTTCAAGAGAAAGAAGATAACCTCTTTTAATTATTAGGGGTGGTCCCTCCTTTCGGAGATAGCCAAGATTATTTTCAGTAGCTCTACTGTGCTTTAAAAAAGTAAGTGAACTAGCATGACTATCGCTAGGGAGCAAGGGATGATAGTAAACCTGCTAATTAAATTCGGTAGGTATTCCCGTTCATAACGGTATGAGTGGGCAAAAATAATCAGCTTTCTAATCGAAAAGATTAGAGTGTCGAAAGACTGAAGCAGCTTCTCAATGTGAGACCACCCCAGTTTTATGAGCGTGAACCGCCGTCATACCAAATAGCGTGTCCTTTATCTACCATCTTTTGGTTGATATCTACATCATCTATTATTAGAGTTCCTAGAACTCTACCGTATTTTCCAGTTCCGTGTGATTGCATTTGGACTTCTGAACTTTCTAACTCTTTTATAAGCCAATCTTTTGCAGCCAGCCCTCTTGCTTTCTCTTCCAAATCTCTTGTTCGTGATTCTGGAGCATTAATGCCCATGAGTCGAACACGACATTTGTGCCACACATTAAAACCCAAATCAATTCTAACATCTACTGTGTCCCCATCTACTACTCTTAAAATTTCTATTTTGTAGTAATACATATATTACATATTCTACCATCTAATATCTCCAACATTCCTAAAGAACATTTTCCACATATACGGCACTCAATATGTAAACAAGAGTTACAGTAATTATATCTTTCATTTAATTGTGGTCTTTTGCCACATAAAATACATTTTTTGTTCATAATATACTAAATAGGGGAAAAGTTTTTTATTTTCCTACATATATATAGAACAAGAGTATTATATTTTTATATATTCGTCTACGGTATATGCCATAGTAAGATGCTAATTCATGATTAGAAGCTTATTCAAAGCAAATACTTACAGAAAAGTCTCCACTGTGTAGGAGGCTTTTCTAATTAACAAGCACCACCTTCACAACAAGCTACTACTTTTTGCTTATACCCCATACATTTTGAGTTATCACAATACAAACCTGCATGTATCTCTAATAGACTGGTATTACAAATGGGACAGTCTGGTTGTGTTGATGGGTATTTTATATGAAAATTTGCTTGAGATGGCACATTCATTTATTTTTGAATTTCTTTCCAGAACCAATATATGAGGCTACATACAGTAACCCAGTACAAAATAGAATAATAACCCATTCGCTCATGTCTTAAGTGTACTAGCTGTAAGTATTGCACCGAATGATAAGTGAAACAATCCGCCACCTTGAAGAGTGAATGGTTCGTGTTGTGATACAAGTTTCTTTAGATATTCCATTTGTACTAATGGGTCTTCTATAAGAGTTAAATACTGCATATAGTCAGCTAAATCTAAATCCATTCTTGCTATTCCGTAATATATAGGAACTAGCATAAAGTCGTACACACATATAACTAGATAAACTATTAACGCAGCAAAACGCCATTTATCTTTCATTCTTCTTCTTCGTGTATAAATATAACTTTTGCTGAAGCATTACACTTTTTAGGACTTTGGTCGCACATCCACTGATTATTTTGTATGTTCTTGAGTGGTTCTTTACACTCATCACATCTATTAATTCTTTTTCTCATCTAAAATCTCCTGTACTATTGGTATAAATTCTTTTATTAATCTTGTAGAAAGCACTGCTAGCCAAACTAATACACCAATAGATGTGAGTGAGACTGTAAGTACTAATATGATTTCGGTCATTTAAAACCCCCTTGGGTTGTTGACTACATTAATTGATTGACTACTGCTGCTAAGGCTGCAAAGCCCACAAATAGTCCTGTAAATTCCTGTCTTGACATTTTTGTATTGACCTTTTCGTGAAGCGAGTCAATGCGTTCGTTAATTTTTTCTTGACCTTCTAAAACCATTAATAACATTTCTTTCTGAGTTAAACCGTTGTTACTTATATGCTTATGTTCAGACATTAGTTTTTTACCTCACAGTTTTCTGAGCCATATTTGCAGTTGCAAATTTGAATATAGCTCTGGTCAGATTTTTTGTAAA
>Ga0181400_1000621_pt1 | contig 15194 bp, 13 predicted proteins | sample 23SPOviralmetaG_FD_130129 | JGI IMG/M metagenome (GOLD analysis project Ga0181400, IMG submission 130129) | Marine viral communities from the oligotrophic San Pedro Time Series (SPOT) site, San Pedro Channel, CA, USA - 23 SPOT_SRF_2011-06-22 | ecosystem: Environmental > Aquatic > Marine > Strait...
AGATTTCTATATTGACTGTATATTGCTTTTGTAGCAGAAAAACCTGAAGCTCCTGTGTCATTATTAAAATCTAAACCACCTAATCCTGTTTTACTACCATAAGATATAGAATATTGTACTTCTGCCGTTGTGTCTGATTGGGGGTTTTTATCATAAATTTCCATAAAAAATGCAGCACTAGAAGTTACAGCAGTGGTTGCAGTGGTAAAATTATATTGTGTACTAGAAGAAAAAGCTGTAGTTAATGTATTAGCACCACCTGACCAGGCAGAAGCAAAGACTCTATCTATGCTGTTTGCTTGATCATTATCAGTGAATCTTGTATAAGTGGATGCGTTTGGTGAAGTTGCCATTATGGGTTATTTATTAAAATGATTTTGCTGCTGCAGCTGCTGTAGTGTCGCCCGCATTTTTAGTTACGTTTAGGGTTACTGTTGTTCTAGCTCCAGTGTCTAATCCTACTACTATAATTGAAGTTGCTAGAGCGGAATTGCTACCAAATAATGTAAGACCTGATAGAGTAATACCTGTAAATGTTTGTCCTACAAATGTTTCTGATAAAGCTGTGCCAGTAAATGGAATATTATTAGAATTAAATGTAGTAGTTCCTCCAGTTACATTTCCTTGTTGTATTAACCTTCTATCTGCTATTGTAAATGAGTAAGCTGATTCTGTTGCAGTATCAAAATTAAGAGTTGATGGGATTACATCAAATGAATCTCCTCTACTAACTATAAGGTTGGTTGATTGAACATTTATTACTGGGATTTTAGTAGTTCCTCTAGGAAGAGTAACCAATTTAGATACCATTGTATTATTTTCATTTGGGATAGCTTCAATTAAAGGTAAAGCTTCAATTGCTTGACCATAAAAAGCTGACCCATTTGGATGACTTTCATTATATAATGTATAATCAATTTCATCATCGGCTAAAGCGAATTGAGTAACTTTAAAAGAACCATCTTGTCTTGAAAGGAGTTCGCGGCCTTTTTTGGTTAAAATTGCGTCTACTACAACGCTTGTATTATCTAAATATCCCATTTTTATTGTATTTGTTTATAAATATATATTATTTAAGGAAGAGCTCGTTTTGTTTCATCTAACGTTAAATATTGTGAAGCATCCCCCCCAACATTTATCCCTGCTTGTATAAGAAAGAATTCTATATTATCCCTTATAAAGGGGTGTAGATTTTCAGGTATAACCACAAATTCTTTATCACCTGCGTCTCCTGTGGGTAGTTGTTGGGCTTTGTTTAATTCAATTAATAATGAAGGATTATTATCATTCATTCTACTAATTACATAACTTCCTGATTTAAAAGCGGCTATTGATCTATCTTCATTAGTACCCAAATGGAAACCTCCATCGCCCGAAGCAGGAACTGAAATTCTCTGTGCTTGGTAATCATAATGCAATTTGAGTTCTTCTTTCAGTAACAATAAATTTCCACTAGTACCTTTTATTTCTGCTGTAGAAAGTTCCCTTAAATCAAAAGATCTTTGAGATCCTGATGGGGTAGTTGTAAGATTATCAATTGGTGTTATACGATAACTCCCAGTTGTAGTCGTTCTAATAGGAAAATTTAAAACATCTGTTTGTTCTGGTACCCCTATAGAACTACTTTCTGGAAAAAAAGAAATAAAAAATCTTTTATTTCCTTTCCACTCAGCACTATCTCTAAAATTAATTGCTTCTCTGATAAAATCTTTGAATTGAGATCTTCCTAGCTTTTCTTCAGGAGCTATTACAGTTGATGAGTAATTTTGTAATGCCATTTATTTATTATTTAGTAGTTTCAGAGGTATCTACAGGATTTGAAGTAGTTGATATTATGTCACTTCCTACTAGAGAACCTGAAAAAAATTCATCTACTAATAGGGATTTATTATAAACATAAAAGTTAGATCCTAGCTTACCATAACTTCCTGTTGCAAAGCTAAAAGCATTATCTTCTGGATCAGTAGAAGGATCTGAGTCTCTATTATAAAGAGCAACGTGGTGTTGACCACCACCAGGATCTTGATCGTGGGCTTTATGTACTAATAATATTTTTTGTAATTGACCAGTATTATTAAATACTGTGTAGTCTGGTTTTAAACTTTGTTGTAAGTTTCTATCTGTTAGTTGTAAATATATGGTGGATCCTACTGGGAAATCATCATACCAACTTTGATAGAATCCCTTTTTATTCTTCATCCCAGTATTTGGCTTATCTCCTCTTACTGTTTTTCTGGTGATTGATAAATCATCATTTATAGTAAGGAATTCATGTACTGTAACGTATGAGAAATTTGGAAAGTTTAATAACGATGTATCTTCAATACTGCCTGATTCCATCCCTATGACTCTACTTCCTATATATATATTTCTACTATAATTTTGTACTACAGGTGTTCCAAAAAAAGAAGTATCTCCTTCAGTGAATTCATTGATTTTAGTCGCTTGTAGTTGTTTACCATCATAACGTGATGAATTCCAACCGTGAGTAGTTAAAACTGAGTCGTTGAATTCATAAGGGTTGGCTTCATCAGTAACAAAAATTTCAAAATTAAAAAATTCTATATCATATAAACTACCTTGAGGTGCTACGCCATCAAATCCAAGACTTGGGAGTCCTTCGCTTTTAAAGTCATATTCATGTTGAAGTATTTCATTGGGAGCATCATCCGCTACCCCATCTTTTCTTACAATTGGCCCTGTATTAAGGGGTAATCGTATCAGGGCTTTCTGAGAACCTGAATTTAATCCTCTAATAGTGGTTTTTATTTTAAAGCTATTACCTTGTATTGGAGGATCAAAAAATAAATTCATACCTAACAACCCAAAAGCACCCAAGGGATCCCCTTTAAGTTTAGTAATGAAATTAGGATCAACATCAAACATAGCACCCACCCCATCTGAGCTAGATGTGTTTTCACCACCAAGGTCAAATGATGCAGAGAGTTTGCCAGTTTCAAATAACCCCTTTAAATTAATTTTCCTTGCCATTATATTAAACTATAAAATTTACTTTTTTTACCTTCTTGTGCTATATTTTCAGTAGCTGTTGATTCACTTCCTGTGAGGATATAATCTACTACATCAATAACTACATTATATTCGGTTTCTGATGTGGAATTCGATAAAGAAGATGTAGTATGAATCATATATGAAGCCAAATGCTCTGTTTTTTCTTCATAATCAATATTTTTTCCAGGAAATTTCGCTCTTTCTAAATAGTGGGATTCAATTACTAAACCGGTTTTAAGGTTAGCCTTTGCTGGAGTAAAGTCTTTAATCATTTTAAATAAAGTATGATCAAAGAATTGAATTGTTCTTATATAATCTTGAAAATTATATTTCTTATTTACTTTTTGGAAGTAAATGTCTTTAATGGTTTTTAAGTCGGGATAACTCCCACTTGTGTAGAAGGTAGGATCACCAATATAATCATCTAATCTAAAACCACCTAAAGTATAAATTATGTCCTCATTAATTTCAAAAGATGGGGAGAAAAATACTCCTACATCTGAATAATCTAATGGCTGTCTATCTTGGGGTGAAGTTTCAACTGAAATAAAAGGGTCTAAGAAATTATCATCAAATGTTCCATTATCAATTCTTATTTTATCTGAAACCATTCCTGAACCTACTGTGTCAGGTGTTGTTAGGTGGTGAGTTTCTTCTAAAGAAACGTATTTACCCGGGCTGATCTTGAAGAAATTATAATTAGCTAAACTATAATTAACTAAATTAGGATTAGGGGCTTTATTTATATTGTCTGAAAGATCTAAATTTACTCCCAAAGAATCTCCAGGTGTATCTAAGTCAGAACCAAAAGGTATTCTTACTAATAAATTTTCATAACTAGAACTTATTGAATTACCATTATAATTAAAAGGTGATAATGATTGTGTTACTATAGTATCTTCTGTAAGAAGTTCATCATAAAATCTAAATTCTTGGAATGAGCCTGTAACAGTGTGACTAAGGGTACCGTTCGCCCCCCAAGTGGAGTTTGGATGTTCTGGGGCGACAAATAGTTGACTTGATGTATAATCTAAATCTGCAAAATATTCAGGTGCGTTTAAACTACAAGAAGCTATATAAGTATTTTTATTAAAAGTAGTGTTTGTAGCATATGCTTTTATGTTATTGCTTGATCCACTATCTAAAGTTAAAGAAATATTCCAAACATCTCCATTAAAAAATGGCACTAATTCACTTGCAACTACTTTATTTTGGGTTATATCATTCTCTAAACTACTACCTGTCACTAGTATTAGATGGGCATAAGATCCACTATCTAATTTAGAGGGGTCAATACTTTGGGATATTAATAGTCCTAAATCAGGAATGGGTGATGCTACTTGGGTTCTTATAGTAAATAGAGGTTGATATTGAGTGCTTATACTATTACTGGCTGCCTTAGGGGAATCAGGTAAATATCTTATTTGTAAAGAAGTAGGAGCTGTAGGATCAGGTTTAAGGCGAATATTTGTGCTTCGAGAGGAAAATCCTATTATTCTTACTAAAGAGGAATTAGATGAATTATCTTTATTTCCTATGCTATTTACCATTCTACTTTCCTTTTGATAAGAGAAAGTTCTAAATCCTGTTTTATCTTGTAAAGGCCCCCCATATTCTTTTACGTGAAGTACAGACTCAGGAATACCATATGTAGCAATTAATGCTTTTAACCCACGCTCAGTTCCTTTGGTTTCTAAAAGGTATGGTGCATTGTGGTATAAACGCTTCCAAATTTCTTTTGATATATCACCCTTAGGAATTGATCCCTCATTGGAGGCAGATACCATAGTTGAACCATCAGTTGATTCATATTGAAAACTTCCCTGGCCATCATCTCCTAAAAAGTACTCATATATAGATGAATTTTCAAACTGGGAATATGCTCTAATACCTCTTTCAGTTAAAGCATTAAATACTAGTTCTTTTGAAATTCCATCATTTAAACCACTATCCGCTTGATGTTTATCTGTTATGCTATCAATATGAGCCCAAATGCCATCAAAATGTTGTGCTATCATTTCAGTAAATAGTACATATGCTTCATTTTGAGTATTATGTCTTATGTCAGGGGGAATAGTTTTTCCTAAGTAATATGGATTATAATCATCATATTTACTTGCACTTAACATTTGACCACCATAATAGACATTATTATAATCATCAAAGGATGCTCCAAACCAATCTTTAGCTGCAGTTGAATTTACCTTAGCATTAATATGGGGTTTTGCGGTTGTAATTTTAGGCCATGCATAATTTCCCTTTTCATAATAAAGATATCTTTCATAATAATCAAATCCTTGGATTACTTTGTCAGTTTTATCATTAAATATTAATATATTTTGGATTTGTGGTGATGAAGAGGTTACTGAACCTGATATATTATTTAATATGGCTAAAGAACTTGAGTAAGATTCTAATAACCCTAATTTATATTTGAAGTTTTTAAGTCTTTCAGTTGCTGAACTGTAGTGGATGAAGTTTTCAAAATGGTAACCTGATGGGGTGTTTGGGTTATCAAATTCTAAATCAACTGGGATACTACCACTTAAATAATTTGCTATATTGTTAAAACTTGAGGTTATAGCTCCCTTATTTAAAATATCATCATATGTTCTAAATTCAGAAGGGACTGTGTAATTATCAGTATAATCTATATTGAAATTAGGGCCACTAAGATTAATTCCTTCATTTTCTAAAATAGAAGGACCTAAATCCATTTCTACCTCTAGTGGGTTTATGATTTCCTCATATATTCTAAAAGGTTCATTTAATCCTATTGATGGGGGTAGTGGGTTATATAATTTTATTAATCCAGAGTTGCCATCAGATTGGGCGTTAATTATTAAACCTGTGGTTCCTCTTCTAAAACTTATATTTATATCTTTTATAAAAGGAGTATTATTGATTATAGTATTTAAATCATCAATTCTATTATTAGCATCATCGGTATCTAAAATAGGTAGAATATATCTAATTTCAGTTTTTGAGGGGGATATTTCACTTATAGAAAAATTTCTTTCAAAACCCGGGGTTATTAACTTTCTTTGAAATGAAAATACCAGTTTATATTTACCATTATTAAAACCATAGTCATTTAAAACTTGCTTATAATCAATATCAATAGAATCAACTAAATTATCATTAGGATTTAAGTATGTAGTATAATCTTTAAAATCTTCGTCATTAAATAGTACATTTCCATTTAAATCGTAGATAATTAATTCAATAGAGTCATTAGAATTCCCAAACCTTCTTGATAGTGTTTTTGAAGGAATTTGATCTAAATCAGATTGACTAATTGTTTCTATGGTAGTTAAGTTTGTTATCATTATGCACTATTTGCTGCTTGAAGTTTGTCCATCTGGTAGTTTTTGTGGTAATCTAATAATTGTTTTAGTGCCTTAGTACGATTGCCACTAGATTTTGCCTCAATATCTTCAACCCACTGGTTATATGTCCTTATATTACTTCCATTTCTTCGATCATCATGTGCTTGATTTAAATCTTTTAGCATCTGATTACTATTAGTAGATTCTAATTCTACACCATTAGGTAATTTTGAATAGGAATCTCTATTTAAATATTTTTTGTGATTATTTAAACCAACACCCAATCCTAAACCATTATATTCATCCGACTCATCCCAATATATATTTGGATTACTAGAATTACCTACTATTTCCAATCTTCTAGCGTTATCTTCAGTAGTCTCTATTAATTCATCAATTCCATCAGAGTTTGTAGCTTCTCCAGTTTCAGGATCAAAGCCTGCTTGTGCATTTGCTAATTGTAGTTCTAATACTACTATTTGGTTATTTAGGTTTTCTATTACTAGATCTTTAGGATCATTAAAATCCCTATAATAATCTGTGCTTGCCTTGATAAGTTCATTATGAGAAAATTCTCCATTTTTAGGAATATCATAAAATAATTTTCTATATTGGTTGAAAAAATCAGGTATATCTATTTCTCCACCTTTATTATTTAATTCATTAAAGGAAACATCAATACGTTTTCTAAAAGAAGGTTGACTATAGATAGTTTTTTGAAATTTTATTTCACCTATAATAGGGGAGGGAATTGGTTCAACGGGTTCTACATAAGGTTGTTGACCTGCAAGATATGCCTCCATATCAGGGGTTAATTTGAATCCTTCGTTATTATATGAAGTAGTTCCATCTACATATGAAACTTCTCCTAATAAATCCGGATCAAAGGATACTCCCTCATTTGTATTAGTTGGGGGTAGTTCTGCTCTATTCTGTTGCGCTGGTGATTGTGAATATCCGTTTGCCATTATGTTTTAACTACTTTAAAGTAATAATTATCATCATAAACTTGAATACCATCATTATTTTCATGTTTAAATAAAAATTTATAATATCTTTCTTCTTGAAGGCCTTGCATATATAATTTAAAATGCATTCCTTCTGTATCAGCACTTAATTTAGATTCTTCGCCAAAAGGAATTAATACTTCTTCAGTAGCATAATCTACTAATGAGTAATAGGATTTACTTGTAAAGTACTTTACATCTAAGAAATTTGAAGAAGTAACAAATTTTCTTGTAGGATATAATTCTCTAACATTTAATCTAAACTTATATTCTTCTACAGTTCTAAATTTTTCTTTATTATTTCTTAATGTAACATATGTTTGACCTGTTTTGATTATATTATTATCTGTTGCTGAACCTGTGTCATATACTGAATCATCCCAAGATATATCTAAATATGGTGGGAATATTGTGTGAGTATCTACAGAAAAATAATTTAATTCTCCTTCATCTATTGATGTGAATTCTTGTGAATCTGATCTTTTAATTATAAATCCATTATTTTCTATTCCATCAGGATAAGTATTAGAGTATAAACTATGACTTATGTGTTTTAAAACAGGAGTCGTTAAATCAAATGAAAGATCTAAATTATCCCCATAACCATAAGTTTTAGTTGTAAAAAACCCACTTGAAGTATACCATGTTCCCCCACCAGGAGAAGCCGCTATCCAACTAGATGTAACCCCTGTAACTGAACTTTCAGTGGCCCATTCAGTTCCTAAGGGGTCATTTGAAATAGCATCTGGGCTTCCATCTCTATATAACCATGAGCATCCATCAGATATAGTAGGGGTATTAGCATATCTACCAGTTCCATTATTCCAACTACCTGATAGAGAAAAGATTTCTAAGTTTTGGTCTATACTTAATTCACTATGTTCTGTTTGATATAGATTTAAACTAGCTGAAAAAGGTCCACTAACTTTATCATTAATAACATCATTTATTTCAGATTGTTTGAACTGAATTAAGATCCTACTAGGATAATAGTTTAAATCAGTAGATGAAGGTTCATCTTTTAATGTTAAAATTTCGTCAATACCTGTATTAAGAATCTTCCTAGTAGGATGAGAATAAATAGCAGTATCTTTTTCTGGAAATATAAAATAATGTGCCATAGTGTTATGTTGTTACTCTACCAATTATATCATTGTTAGGGTATTTTAATTCAAAAATACTGGGATCTAATGAGGGGTATATAATATTGTTTCTAGTTGCCGTATCAAAATTATATTTAAATTTTGAATATCCTGAAACTTCACCAAATAAGTTAGTAAATACTAAATTATCTACTGATTGGATCCCCCTTATACCGTATAATAAACTTACTATATCACCTTTATTAATAGGTTCATTTATTTGCCAATTATTTATATCGAAAAATGATCGTAAATTATTTATTGCTGATAGGAGGACTCTATCATTTGAATTTCCATTTTTAACTTTAATGTCAAATTCTAATTTAAAATTAATTACTGAGGCGTCCTTAATATTAATAGCATCAGTTAACATTCTATATTGTTCTAAATAAGTTGCTAAATTTATTTTTGAAGCATATGGTAATGCTGTTAAGTTTCTATTAAAATCATACCCTAAGGTATATAAATTTAATGCGTTTGGGTTAGCTATTCTTTTATTAGTATCAAGAGATATTTGAGTATCTTGTGCTATGTAGGCTTTAGCTACAGAGCCAAATTGTGGGGGCATTGCTAATACTCTAAAAATATAATCTTCTTTAGTTACTGTTCTTTTTTGGGCTGAGAAATTAGCTATAGCATTTAATTTTATATCTTGAGCTGAATCTCCAGGACCACCACCAATGGCAGGTTCTGGGTTATTACAAGCTATTGAATCAACAGCAGTATTAAGTAATCCAGAATTTAAATTTCCTTTGGTAGGGACCGTGTTTACATTTCCTACTCTATTAATAGTGTTAGCATTTGTATTTGAATTTATACCTCCCCCAACTAAATATGTTACGGTTAAAGTTGTATTAGATGGGATTTCCCCATAGGCTTTAGTGAATAAGAAATTAGAGGGATCATAAGATTTATCTAATAAAGATCTACCATCCTTAATTCCTAATCCTATATTATCAGGATTTGGTATAATAGTTGTATCATCACCACTAGTAGCTCCAGCCCCAAATTGAATTTCTAATTTTTGGTTAGATTTAAATCTTGTAACAAATCTCTTAGAAACCTTCTTGGTTCTTAAAAGATATGGGGTTTGACCATTATATTGATTTAAAGTAGGATCATTAGATTCTGTGTTAGGTACTTCTTCAAATATTGTTTCTTGTGCTAAATAGGGAACTTCTGTGTATTCATTTCCATCAGAATCTATTATCGATTGAATTCCAATTATTTTAGAATCATTTACAGTTAAAGTTTTAAATTTTTCAGCTGCCCCAATTGCAAAAGTAGTTGTTTTTAATTCGGCACTAATTGCCTTAGCTTTTTTCTTTAAAAGAAAATACTCGGGTTGGGTACTATCCTGTATGGTCGAATAAATAGTTTGTTCCGTAGGGTCAAATGAAGAACTAAAAGCAAAATTTACATCATTTTGAATAACATATGAGGTTCCACTATTATTATTTGGTAAGAATGAAGAATTTTTTCTAATTCGTAAAGCATAATCATAGTCAGGTTCCCCATTATCATCAGCGGGAATTTGTTGAAATATTTCTAATTCAACAGAGGAAGGAGTAGTAATAGTAGGTATATATCCTAAAGTATATGCTAAAGCATATAAATTTTCTCTTTCTTGAGCATATTGTAAAAATGTTTCTTGGACCTGTGCATCTGTGTAGAAAGATAGTACATCTCCAATATATGATGCCATTTCAATAAACATAGTACCTGGGCTTCCTTCAGAAAAATCATTAACAGTATCCGGGTAGTAGGTTTCTGCTAAGTTAATGAGGGCATCTTTAAAGTCAGAAAAATCCTTATTAAGGTAATTTATTGTTTTATTATCGGATGTAGCGCTTGAATATGCCATTATTTATCATTAAAATTTTCATTAGTAAAACTTAAAGTTACTGAGTCTTTTTCATCATTATTAATTAATGAATAATTAACGGTAACAAATAATTTATGTCCTGCAATTCCTCCGTCTTTTAAAGATATGTTTTTAATTTCTATTTCAGGTATATATTGTTGAACTTGGGGGGTTATTATAGATTTAAGGTCAGCTGATTTTTCTGATAGTTCTGTTTGTTGTTCAAACAACCTATTTTTTAATCCTACCCCAAATAGAGGTTGGTTTAATCTTTCTCCCGGGGATGTTAATAATACATTTGTTAATTTAGATTTAGCGTGGTCTCTAGTAGTATAATCTGAAATGAATATTCCTTTTTTGCTAAAAGGTAAATGAATTCCTACTGCTGTCTTCTCACTAACATCAATTGGAGCTATTTTTATAGCTTTTATATTATTAAGTTTTATAGCCATTAGGGTCTAAAATTTTTCTTTTTATCAATTGCTTTTATTAATTGACTATAATCTTTATTTATAAATTGATTTACAGGATCGTGAGGATTATGTTGGGGCTGTTGTATATCATGAGATGCTTGTGCTGTTTCATTTAATAGGCCATTTAGTGTACTATCTTGTGAAAATGCTTGTGGGGTGAATTGCTCTCTGAGTTTTTGTCTAAATTCTTCTGGAGCTGGTTCATTCCTTACTTCATTTATAGTTTGATTATTAGTTGTTAAATTTTCTTTTAATAACGCAATTTCGCGTCTTAAAGCGTAATCTATTTCTTCACGTACAACTTTTCTGATTACTTTTTCAAATGCACTTAATTTCATACTAATGTGGTGTTTTTAATAAATATCAAATCTTTTTGTTTTATTGGTTAAATTTTTTAAATACTAATGATGTTATTAATGGTGTTTGTGTTTCTTCTAGGGGATCATCTGAAGAATCAGCTAATGTGGTAGTTGTGGGTTTTCCCCCACTTAAAGCATCACTTATTAATGTAGAAAGATTACCCTCATCCTTTATATAATCTGATAGATTTGTATTTCCTGTGGTTTCATTATCTTCATCATTTAATTCTGGTATAATTAGTGATAAGAGGAATTCTTCATAAATGAATTCAATTTGGCTTAATAGGCCCTCTAATTTTTGAATATTTTCTTCTAATCCTAAAATGCCTTTATTCAGGGGGGGTGATATTTTTCCAATTTGATCATTAAAAAATGTTGTGATAGTAGGAATAAATTTTAAAACATCTTCAAACTTTTTAGTTTCATCTTTTAATTCTTTTTTTTGGACACCTAATTTATTTATTAATAGCCCATTAGCAACTGTGCTACTTGAAAGTGATAGAGCCTGATCAATAGTCCCTCCAGGGGCTGTTAGGGTGTTTTTTATTGTAGAAACAAGAGGGGAAATTAGTGAAAGGGGTTCCCTCTCAATATCAATAATTAATAATAACTTTTTTATTGTATCTATCTTTTCTTTAATTTTTACTAATTCATTTTTAGCACTTTTTGCTTTAGAAATAGCTTTTTCTACAAGAGATAAAAATTTATTAAAAACTTTTTCTGCTTTTAGTAAATCATCTTGACTATTAATTGGGAGAGATTCTAATTGATTTTTAAAATCCTTAGGTGAAGGGGGAAATTGTAATGTTATACCTTCTTCTTGAGCCTTTTTTTCAGCAGCGGCCATTGCTTCTTCTTTTGCTCTTTTTTTAGCAGCTTCTTTAATCTTATCTTGGTTGTCAGATAAATAAGTAGAGCATGTATTTACAATTGTATTAACTATATTATTTATCATCTTATAAATACTTTATCACTTTTAATTTCATCTAATCTAGATTCTATTTTTTGTAAATCTTGAATTATTGTTTGAGCTAATCCTTTATTTATAACTGGATTAGGACCTTGAAGGCCTGATGTTTGGGGGTAACTTACCGTAAAAAACATTTTAAAAGATCCAATTAAATCTGATAGTAACTGCTTTAATGTGTCACTTTTAACCGCTGGTATATTTGGGTCTTCTCCATCTATTGTAGGACCTATATATATTTTAGGAGTATTTATAAATGTATCCTTACGAGTATTAATATGAAATTCCCCCTCAGTTTTAAATAATAAAAGATCAGTGCTTGAAAATAAAGCATCTTTTCTCCCATTAAATACTAGTCGATCACTATCAATTAATATTTGTTTACCAACGTATACATCTTCTTGTATGAATTCTGTTTTAGCCATTATGTTGAAATTACAGGGTATTTGCCTTCTAAAGCTATTCCTTCTGCTAGGTTATTGTCTAATATAGTTTTTAATTCACTAGTTTTTTTACCAAATACCATCTGATAGTGGGGTTTATCTACTATACTTTTCCAATCTCCACCCCATTCAAAACCTAAGGATTTACCTATACTTGAAACTAAACTATGATTGTAATCATAATTTGCACTTTTATCTGCTTTAATTTCTACTAAATCAAATGCTAACCCAAAATTATGGTAACTACTTCCCCCTTTAGCATTAGTAACTATTGGACCACTATTACCATTTCTACCTTGGGCATATAAAGCATCTTGTTCAGCTATTGTTCTAAGGGCCTGTGCTATTCTTAAATTAAGGCCTAATTCTATAGAACATCTTAATATTAATTCTTTAGCAGACCTCCTAATATTAGGATGTAGTGTTTTAATTCTTGTATCAGTATATTGTGGGTCCCAAGTAGGGACATTATCTATATCTATTTCTAGTGAATTTGCTAACGTATTAAGTGTTGGAGTATTAGTGGGAGTTGAGGATAAAGATGGATTGTCAAATTCTCTAGGATCTTCAAAATGATCTGTTTTTAATTCTATTAAACCTGCTTCCTCTGCTTCTGCTAAGGCAGCAAAAACTGGATCATCAAAATCTTCAGTTATTATTATAGGTTCGGGTTCAGCTGAATTTATTGTTTCTTGGATTACGGGTTGTTCTCCATCAAAAGATACATCTTGGATCTGTGTCTCTTCATTTACTTCAGTGACTATTGGTGGTGGGGCTTTGCCTATTTCTTTCAAAGGATCATCAACATTTTCTGTGTACGTTGATTTTAGTGAATCTATATTATTAGAAGCTGCTACTATATTTACACTTTGGTTTTTTAATATATAAATAGATCCACCATCTAAATTAATATTTTCATTCTCACCCTCACCTACAGAAATAAGGATAGCAGGATCCCCCATAGAGGCATTACCATCTTCTACATCAGTGACATTATTACTTATTGTATTTTTACCTTCAGGACCAGTTATAGTTGCTCTAAATCTTTGGCCATTTCTTCCTTCAATAATTAAATCTCCTTCTGTTGGTGTTAGGGGTCTTTGGTTAGGGTTTTCTTTAAAGTAATTACCTAATTTTATTTTATTTTCTTCAGAATCATCTAATCGATAAACGAATTTACCATTCGATTGTTGGAATAGGGTATATGTAGGAGCTCTACTATCATTTCTACCTGAGGTAAATCCCAAATTACGTAAATAGTTACCTAACTTCTTTTCAGCTATTGTTCGGACCTCTGATATGAATTCAGATTCAAATTTAAAATTAGGGGTATTAGTTGATATAGTGGTGTCGTTACTTTTTCTATTTTTTCTTTTAAAAATCCCTTGATTAGGTAAAGCATTGTTGGTTGTAGTGTTATGTACATTTATTGGGGGGTAATAATAATTAGTAATATTATTAGGATTACCTTCCATATCTTTATAATAATCATTACTAGTAGATTGTATTACTTGTACTATTTCTCCTTTTACAGGGTATATAATATTATTTCTAGAAATAGGACGAGCTATAGGAAGGGTGTGGGGTTTTTTAGTAACTTCTCTTGAATTTTCGTCAGTAAAGAATATTGTACCAATACTATTAGGGTCTGTGTATTTAGGATGATCTGAATCTAATATGATATCAATGACCCTTTTAGTATCTGATAATATTATTGTATTATTACTTCCTCCAGGGGATGTACCCTGATTTTTAATTTGACTACTCATTTCCTGCTATTTCTTCAGCTATTGCTTGAAGTTGTTTCATTTCTTCATCAGTTAATAGTGCATCTCCACCATTATTAGCCGCACTATTACTTAAACGTTGAATAACGGCCATCATTTTGATTAGATGTTCGTCATTTTTTACCGATACTTCTAGATATTCTTTAATAAGAGGGACTACAACAGGAGCATCCCCTATATTTTGAATTAAGGGTTTTAATTCAGCAATTAAAGCATTTATTTGTTTATCTTTTTTCTTACTATTAGTATATATTTCTTTAAATACATCAGAGGATGATTTCCCGTCAAATAGTATTTGATCAAGTGGATTACTCATACTAATAAATATATTATCCCTCAAGATATCTAGAATAAGAGTTATTAAATATATCTCTCATCTTTTTAACTACCTTAGTTATAATGGGGGTTTCTAATTTTGTTAATTCCCTAATATAAATATAAATAGCTTTTTTGTTGAAAATTTCTAAATGTTCTCTATTTCTAAAAATAGTTAATACTGCATCTGCGACCCTAGCTTCATCCGGTTTTTTAAAATATTGATGCAAGTTATTATCTACATGAGCAACATACATATCCAAAAATTCTACTTTTATAGATAATGATTCATTATGTTCAAAATTATTTAAAATAGTATCATCATTATCAGCATCTAAGGGGTCTACTTTTTTCTTCTTTTTAGCATAATTTTTATTATTATAAAGAATAAGGTAATTTTTTCCTACTATACTAAAATATGAAAAAGCTTTACCTTTTCCAACTTTAAAATAGTGAAGTTTCTCTAATAGAAAGCAAATGACCTCATGTTTTAAAT
>Ga0181400_1000624_pt1 | contig 15182 bp, 12 predicted proteins | sample 23SPOviralmetaG_FD_130129 | JGI IMG/M metagenome (GOLD analysis project Ga0181400, IMG submission 130129) | Marine viral communities from the oligotrophic San Pedro Time Series (SPOT) site, San Pedro Channel, CA, USA - 23 SPOT_SRF_2011-06-22 | ecosystem: Environmental > Aquatic > Marine > Strait...
CTGGCACTTAACGAGTTCTATTTTGTCGCAAAAAATATATGTGTGGGGTGGAGGGTGGAAGGTCTAACTGATATATATGAACTCTATATTCTTCTGATTTATTTTTTGATACACTATTATATTTGTCATACTACCCTATACCCTACTATCCTCACTGGTCATCATCGCTGGATGCCAGTTGATTTGCCTGAGTGGCATTCTGCTGGTCAAACTCTACCTGCCTGGCACAATCGTAGCAGTATTCTTCATCGGGTTCGCAGGGGAAATGCCCACTGCCCTGGGTCATCATCTTGTCGCAGGCAAAGCACTCAATCTGGACCTCTTCATCTGACCCACTTGAAATCACTGAGTTATCTTCCTGGAGTTCTTCATCATCATCTGCCTCTTTCTCAACTGCCTCTACCAATTCCTCTACCTTCTCTACTACCTCCTGCTCTACCTCCTGCTCTACCTCCTGCTCTACCTCATCTTCTACATCAGCAAGGTTCGCAATATCCACTGGGAAACCCTCGGTGGCATCTGAACCGCTAATCACTGAGATAGTGTCCGACTGAGCATCAGACCCATCATCCGACACATCATCTCCGAAGTCCGCATCTGGGTAGCAGAAGGCAGGCAAATCATCTGGGATGCTGTCCTGGAACTCCTTGGACTTGAATTGGCAGTCATATTCTGCCTGCTTCAGTTTCCAGCAGATGTTGCCTCCTGCCTTGTAGGTGCCAGTCTGGACGGACAATCCCATCTCACCCCACTGAGTTGGGCGGTTAATGTGGTAAAGTCCGTGAGCACCAGTGTATTCGTGGGTCGCTGGGTCATAGTGCTTGTAGTGGGTCTTACACAGGCGAGAATCTGTGCCATTCTCGTGCTTGTCCCAGTGCCTGCTACACTGCTGACCCAGACCATCTGCCCAGACCATAGCACAGCACCTATTCTGGTGGAAGCACTCCAGAACACCCTGGGACACCTTCTCCTTGCGATGAGTGCCTGAATGTCCCTTGGCATTCTTGGTGGGTTTCGCCACCTTGAACCCCTCTTTCCGTATCTTGTCCATCTGCTCTGTGAGCAGGTTGAACTTGACTTGGAGTTCGCCCAGCATTCGCAGTGCGTCCTGCTGGGTCTTGGCATCTTGGTCTTCATTTGCCTTCTCCTCGCACCAGGCAAATACCGCATCGGAGTCCTCTTTGCCAGTGAGTTCCACGAGGGCATTGACGAAGACCTGGCACTCATCTACCTTCGTCTGCTGCGCGGTGAGTTTCGCAGTGAGTTCTTCTACCTTCGCCTGGTCCTCCTTGTGCCTGGTGTCGCTGACCTTGCGGTAGTCCTTCATCAACTTCTGTGCCTGTGCCTTGTTCTCGGCACAGATGGTCTTGGCATTCTCCAGTTCGGCGGAGAGGGTCTTGTTCTGCTTCTGGAACTTCGCTGCCATCTTCTTGTAGTCCTTGGTGCTGGTGGTGGATGCCATACTTACTGGTCGGTGGTTCCCGAATTAACTGACGGAACGCCTTGTTTGCGATTAAGCGACGGAGGGTAGTGTAAAGAGTTGGGTTGCGTAAAGTTGCTGGTAGTTGCTCTACTCTGTTTCCAGTAGTCAAGCAGGTGGTTGTAAAGGGTAAAGAGGCACATTCAGGGGGGGTCCATCAATTTCCAGAAAAACGAAAAGTTTTTCAATGTGCCTTAATAGATTGTTTAATAAATAAATAAATAAATAAATTACTTCTTGACCCAGATTTTAGTTCGGCATATGGCACATTCTGGATTTGCCCCTGCTTTGATTGTATTAATACATTGCTTACAATACTTGTGCCCACAGGCAGTCATCTCAATCTGGTTAGGGGCAATTGTTTCAAGACAGATGGGACAATCTATTTTTGTTTTTAATTGTATTAATAACTCTTGTATCTGTGCCTGGGCATAATCTGTCATATCATTCACTGGCAATTGCTTTACCTGTTCGTAATATACTATATCTGCCTGTTGGTTTGACTCTAATTCACAAAAATATTTTGCCCATCCCGCTTTTGCCTTTCTAACTTGGGCATTGTATTGTTTCTCAGTGTAAGTTCGTGGCATTGACAAAAAATATATTCTTTAATATAATATACTATACACTACTATCTTTAAACTCTAATCTATCTATAATCTATCTATCTATTCTTCATCCGATTCCTCATCAAATCCCACCTCTTTGAGTGGGACATTGGGGTAGTATTCCTTCACGAACTCCCTGTAAGATGACCAACTCTCACTTCGCTCCATATACTCACCCAATGTGTAGTGGGGTTTATATGCCTTCTCCTCCAACTGGGTCATCTTCTTCTTCAGTTGCTCACACTTCTTGTCCCATTCTTCACAGGCAGTTTCTGCTGCTTCTTGGCACATTATGTGGTGTTCCATCCTCTCAGCAATCTGCCTCATTTGGTCCTCCAAATCATCTTCCTTCATCCAAGGAACTACCTTACTCATAAGGGGTGTGAAATCGTCCTCAATCTGGTCAAGCACCTGGTCTTTTGCCCATTCTTCCCCTGCCTCTTCTCCATCCTCATATCTCTCTGCTCCCTTATCCTCCAGCATTATCTCTACTGCCTCTTCATTTACCAGATTCTCCTTCTCTGCCAAATCATCTCCCAGAAGGTCGTAGATGGTGTCTTCACTCATCACATCCTCGGGTTTTACCCCAGATGCCTTGTGTTGTTCGTGTGCTATGCTGGCAACTGCGTTCAAGTCGGGACTATCACAGCACGCCAGTAGGATTTGCCTGTGTAGTTCTTGGTGCTTGGTCTCTGCCTCATCACATCGTGCCATCATATGGAGGATGGGCAGTGGGGTTTCTTCCTCATCATCTGCCCCTTCGTGAATTACCTTCTTGGCAAGTAGTAGTTCTCCTTGGGTCTTCTCCACCTGACGCCGAAGACCCGCTATCTCCTCCTCATAGCGGTCCTGGGTCTTGTAGTCAATGTCCATCATCGCTTTGTATTGCTTGATGACCCCATTGAAGGTGGTTCGCTGTTGCGGGGTCATCGTGGTCGCCTCCATTGAGGCAATGAAGTCCCGCCAGTGTTTGCCTGCTGGTTTGATGGAGTGGTTCATCTTGGGTGGTGGTTGAAAGTCCTGTCCTGTAAATAAGTGCTGAATCGTGTTGGTTAGTAGTGGTTGCTGAACTCTGTTTCCAGTAGTCAAGCAGGTGGTTGTAAAGGGTAAAGAGCAGAAAACAGGGGGGGTTCCCAGATTTCTACAAAAATGAAAAAAAACAATGTATTAATACAAGATGATAGGGTAGAGGTAAAACACAATAAAATTAAAGTCAGTATTCTATTTATATTTTTTTGGATACACTTATTATTTTTGTTATATTACCTCTACCCTACAATCTCCCATACATATAAATCAGGGGCAAATAATTTGCCATTATTTAATAGAAATAAAATTAGGGTCTGTTCTGTCAATGATATGTTCTTCTGATTCTCCCTCTTCCTCAGATGAAGTAGCACTATCATCTACCATTTGATAATCTGGGTCTTCTGCGTGTTCCACTATATACTTCTTTACTTCTTGTAATTGATTACGAGACCTCTGGTCTTTAGGGGAGATTTCATCTATTAATTCAACAAGGGTCAATATTTCCTCAATACTCAGCATTTATACTTAACTTGAGATTATATTTGTAATTTGCCTTTTTGTATTAATTCTGAAGCAATATTATAATTCCCAGTGTTATTCTTTTTGACCTTATATATTACAGCACTATCACTTTCTAATCTGGCATATGACATATCTGGGTTATGAATACTGGTAGTAATACTACTTACAATTGTAGGTTTGGTAATTGTAAATGCCATCTGGGTAATCGTTTGGAAATAATAGTCTCCGAACCCATTTTCTTTATTCACTACACCAACAATGGGTAAGCATTGACCCGTTGTATAATTATTATTAGCATCTGCTCCCATACCATAGTATTTAGTATCACTCACTATATCACTCTTCACTAACAGATATGGATTATCCATCTTTATAGGCAAACCATCTGCCATTATTTTTACACTTGTCTGGGTCTCTGTGATTGCTGGAACACTTGGTATTACTAAATTACCATATTCAGTAGAATTACTCTCAAATAAAGGGTAATTGATATTTGGTAAAGAAGTATTATAATATTCTCCACCATACGCATTTCTTGGATATGTTGGCACATCACCTGCCGTAATATCAGCATTGGTAGTTATTGCCCCTATATTATTTACATTAATAAGATTATTCAGACGAGTTTGCCTTGTGCCTGTATTCGCACTATTAAATTGATTGTATGAAAAACCCAATTTACCCCAGAGTGATTTTGACCAACTCTCCAATGGTATTCCAGTATCCTCAATGAATATACCTGTCATACTATCATATACCACATAGGGACTTAAATTAGCATTAAAATTACTTATTTCTACCTTACCATCATTAGCAGCATCAGTTTCTGTAGCAATTGTAGGTCTATAAGGCACCATATCAGGACAGAAATTATCTCCTGAGAGGCGTTTATTTACCCTATATACTTGGTCGCTGGCATCTGGATTGATTGGATTATCTGGGTTAGAACCACTGCTAAATGAATTGCCTATATATTCTGGAGTGTGTAATTGATGAATGTAAAACTTACCCTTCTCCTCTACCCCAACTTCCAACTGATTCGCACCTAAATATGTATCTCTAATATGAGGGTAAATATTACGCATCCTTTTCAGTAGAGGGTTGCTATCATTATCTTCTACCATCTGTAATGTCTTACCATCATAAAGGGCATTTAAATTACCTGTATGTAGCATAATACACTTTGTCCCATATGCTGAAAAATGACAATCCCATCCTATACAAGAAGTGTCAGTAATGCTAACACTACTGGGAAATAACTGGTCTCCTAATTTATTTACCTTGGCATTAAAACCTATGGTAAATGAATTGCCTGTCTGTATCCTTACAAATATACCATATGGACCTTGGACACCAACAGGTGAATCATCACTATACTCAATATCTGCCCTTGTTGGGTCATAATCAAAGAAGATAGGAAATGATGAATTATTACCTTGACTTGACCAAGTCCCAGTGGAGAATGTAGGTATATCATAATTATCACTGCCTAATGATACACCATCCCTGTAAGATAAATCAATGTGTAGAAATCTGGCATTCTCTACTGAATATTCTGTAAAAGTGCCACTTACTTCATTATTATCATAATCAAATAATTCAGGGTAAGTTGCCTGGGCATCAAAAAGTGCCTTATATTTTAATACATTTGCCTTTGTCCAAGGGATACTGGTTGGTATAGTTGCTCCATTTACCCCTTGTGCTCCTGCCTTGGTAATTGTATATGTTGATTTTATTGTAGGGAATGTTCTGGCACTGGCAAGTCCTGTGCCTGTTCCTGGATACATTATCTGGTCATAATATATTGCTCTGCCAGCATCCCATAAATCAGGGCGTTTAACTCCTATGTGATGATATGCCGTTTGCCAATCTATTAATACTTGGTCATTAACTGCTGTATTTGACCCAGCATATTTATCGGTTATTAATTGGGCATTCTCTCCGAAAGTGTAATGGGTAGCAGAATGAAAGGGTTTATAGCATTCACTTGTCTGTTTGACTGATATGTCTTGAGGTGTAGAATGTGGTTTTACCTCTGCTTTTACTATGTCATTCACATTAGTCTTATTTAACTGGTCTGTAAATTGCTCTGCCACATCATCAGGTGTATTGTATCCTGTATCTAATTTAACATTCTTAATCTCCCTGTATCTTATCCATTCAGTAGTGAGTGCTGGGTCTTTAGGACCCTGCCCACCATTAAATATATCATTCACAGCATTCTTTGCCTCTATCTCTGTTGCTGTGCTTTCATTACCCGTTAATATTGGAACTCTGGAGTGAGTTGTATTATTTGCTGTCTTGTCCCAAAAGGTAGTTTGCTGAATATAAATAGTCATTCTACCATTATCTTGCTTATGCTTATATCCCTGTCCATCCTCTCCGAAACGCATTTGCTTCTCATTCAGTGAATTAGAAGCACCAGGATACATAGTAGAAGCATCATCAAAACGAAAACCACTCTCATACCTATAATCATCCTTACACAATCTGGCAATTGCTGTCAAGGGTCGGCATCTACCAGTATTAAAACAATCTCCACCAACTCCCTGACCTGTAGTTAATGCTGAGTTTTCTTTAGTGCCTACATCTTGGACATATATTAATCTACCTTTTCCATATCTCGTAGCAGTTAATATTGCCTCCGCACCATCCATATCTCCACCAAACTCGGTTGCTTGAACATCTCCTGTTGTAGATATCCAGTCTCCGACCCTACCTATTCGGGCATTACCATCATATGCCGTATATAAATTATACCAATAATCATCATCTAATGGTAATTCATTAGTGCCTGCTACTGGTGTAGTGCCTGGTTTAGGATAACCTGGACCAGTGAAAATCTGGGCACCTTTTTGTAGGGGTCTGTCTGGTCCTATTCCGTGGGTCTTTAATATCATATTATGTGCCTGCGAACCCCCATATCCATATGTGCCTGCTTCTGGTCTGGTTGGATTAGGAGCATCAAATCTTCTGGGTAATGATAAATACCCCTCTCCGTTCATATTTTTATAATAACTAATACTGAAATTAACTTCATTATCAACTACTTCAAATACCTTTTTTTTATTTATGGCAGTTGATTGCCCAACACCTTTACCCTCATATTGGTAATACATACAATCTGCCCTACCTCTATCTATCCTCATATCTGGACCATCCCAATTGGCATCTCTTATTCTCATCTGGGTTTCAGTTGGGTCAGGATTATCACTGACTAATCTACTGAATATCAAATCAGTATATTCCAATTCATATGTCTCGCTATCTTTATCTGGTTTCCCACTAAACTCCATATTATCTTCATTACCCCTTTCATTAACATATGCCGAATGAATTGACACTTCATCTCCTGGATTTAACTTAATACCTGCTCCCTGCTTACAGGTAAATATAGCAGGTTCATCAACTCCCGTTTTAACCTTATACTCCTCGGAACCCTTCCTATTACAATCAATTAAGATAGTATCAACATATGAAGTCATTTATATATTAATACAATAAAAAAATAAAATTAGAAAAAAGGCATATCATTTAGCAACGCTTTAGCAACGCTTACCTGTGGTTTAGGCATAGTAGCACTGGAAATAACCACCAGTAAGTGTAGCAGTTCGCACAACCTCCATATACACACGCTGAGTGTATCCAGGAGAACCACTGACAACAGCACCAGCAGAAGTGCGGGAGATTAGAGCAGGCAAATCATTTACCTGGTAATATAACTCAATACCCCGACTATTAATACGCTGGTTCTTGTTGAGGCGTGCTCCATTCCAGAAGAACTTGCTTACCAGATTAGCGTGGTTTTCACGCTGTGCTTCAGTCCCTTGGTCTGCCTGATTGCCTCCCTGTCTCCAACCAGCAATTTTCCTATCAGTAATCATATCTCCCTCACCAGCATATTCTTCCCTATTAATAAATGGCACAAGACCTTCCGTTGATTGAACATTGTGGAAATGTCTGGCAGTATTTTTAACATCAATAGGGTAAAGGAAATTATCATTGTATTTGAGATTAAATGTAGCAGTTCCATTGCTATCAGTAGCAGGAGTGCCAGTATAGGTTCTCTTCGGTCCCTGGGAATAGAAATTGCCAAGTAGATACTCACTCTCCGCAAACTCATCCTGAATACCCCAGAATAATTTACTTACAATTCTACCTGCTCCACCAATATTACGGATACCCTGGGATTTTAAATCATCTACCGCTACACTCTGTTTTGATAACTGGTAATCAACATAGGTAAATGACATATTAGCATTTGACATAGCATATGCCTCCATCATCTCCTGTGGGAAATATAGGTAATCTGCTATAAGTCGGGTATTGGTAGTATCAATCTCGGGAGAAGCAGGTGCTGGCGTTGTGCCATCAGATGCTCGCACCTGAACAACTCTACGACTTTGTGCTGTCTCTTGATTTGTGCCTTTCGCTGGGGTAAAGTGTAATTCTAATGATACTTGTTCCTTAATCATATAAAGAGGCAATTGATTCATCTTGAGAAAGGGGCATAATTCACTAAGAGATAACTGGAATGTAGGTGTATCTTCATCAAGGGCAGTTGTTGCCCCAGCATTTGCTGCTGCTTTCTGCTCCTGTTTGAGAAGTTGCCAATCGTGAGGTTTGAGGTTCATACCCCCGTCTGCGTGAGCGTGAGTGCCATTTCTGCTGTCATCGTAATCTCTACCCCAATCAATACCAATGGATGAAGCAAGGGTATTTGATTCGCCTGAACCTTGGGCAGGTCCATCAGAAGCAAGGGCATCTTCATATTGTGGTTGATGGGCAATTGCTCTACCATTCTGGAATACCTCTCGCTCTTTATTGTTTTCATTAGCAACAAACATAGATTTATACGCATACCAATGGGCAAAATCCTCAATCTCACAGATGGTCTTAGTGCCCATCTTGAGAGCAATTCGGTCTATAAGGGAATAAATACCCACTCCAATAGGTAGAATTGCCTGTGCTCCGACATTCTTTAATCCCAATTCAATCTTAGAATGGGAGTGTAAAATGCCCTTATTCTGGAATACAAATCGGCAAAATCTATCACTATGAACCACAGGTTCTAACACTGATGTCTCTACATCTTGTGCCGTATTGGCAGGTAATGCTCCAATTTTTAAAAGGTCTGGGATTTGACTTGACTGAACACTCATATTTATACTTTACTTTATTTATTTATTCTTGGCACATTATTTACCAAATAATATAAGACTGGCATACAGAGTCGGATGTTATGGTAGAGGGATTTATTACAAAATAATAAGTCTATCTAAAAAAATTAAATTAGAATATGTAGTTTATATTTTTTATTGTTATAAGTCTATCCTATACTCTCTGCTTCGCTTGCCTTAATTTAATACTTGAATACCCCCTGGTCCAAATACCAGTGTATTCTTAGCGTGGCAGAACATATATACCCCGTGAGGTAGATTAGAAGTAAGACCAAGATTAATCTGGGTGCCAAATGATTCAGTGGCAAATGATATGCCTTGATTTGAAATATGGTCAAATCCAACTCCAAGTGTAAAGCAGTCTCCTCCATCTTTATTAGCATTATTAGTAGTCGCAGGGGCACTACCTGGGGCAACTCCAGCATATGAATCGCCCGTCACTACATAGGGTTCAGCAATACGATTTTTAAGTCTTGCCGTATTAGGAGCATTAATCATTCGCTTACTCTTCATAAATCCCTTAATAGCATCAATACCCCCACGAACAAACTGAGGGTCAAACATCTCCTGCTGTGGTTCATCCTTCTGTTCCAAATCTAAATTATACATATAGGGATATTTCTGTCCCCCACGGGTATAGACTATCTGCTTGATATCTGCCTTAGAATTATCTTTATTCTGAATAGGCATAGTTGCCATACCATTGTAATTCCAATCATTAATCATATGAGAAGGTATAAAGTTCATAAAGATACCAAGAACACGAGAAAGACCCAGATTGAAATTGATAATGGCATTCGTAGAATTAATACTTGTGAAATAACTTGAAATGGAATTATACTCAAAGGTAGATGTTGTGCCTGGAGGTCTAACATCTTCAACTGCCTCACACGCTAAATACACATCACTCAATTCATAGAAACTGCGGTCAAGATTAGTAGTCTGAGCAGTTCCAAGGCGGTCAAATAATACATTATTATCTGGTGCCAAGTGAATCTCAATGAGTAATCCACCAACTCCACCATTTCCAGAAAGTGGAATACCCTGGGTTCCGTTAAATAACCCACAAGGTAGATGAAGGGCAAATGAATTGGGAGAAACAATCTGCCCTTGTTTATCCATTATACCTCTCTTGGAACATTCATACACAGGGGTAATTAAAGCACTCTGAGATAGGTGAGATATTCCATCCTCTAATGATGTGGTAGTGGGAATATAACTGGACATCATACGATTGTAATTCTTAATGTGCTCTATGACCTGATGAGTTGCCTGCGATTTAATTACCAACTGGTCAATACACGAATACATCCCAATACGACTATCCCAAGCGAGAGAATCGGTATTGAGGGGTGCTAATGTGCCTGTATCATTTGTCCAGAAATTGATATTTCCTACAAAACGAATACTATTACCCAATAGTAATCGGTCTTGTTCTCCTACTACAAATTGGATTACTGGATTACCAGATTTGAAAGATATTTTACCTGAACTTAATACATTACTGGGGGTAATGTGAAGATTGACATTTCCTGAACTCATATTTATACTCTATAATATTTATTTATTATAGGGTAATAATTTACCAAAATATATAATTAGTCAAGACTATAGGATAGAGGGATTTATAACAAAATAAGAAGTGTATTTATAAAATTAAAATATGAAGTTAGACTTTACATTTTTAGACTTGTAGGGCAATCTGGTCTCCCTTGACTTCTATGCGTCTCAGATGTGCCACAAAGTTATTCCAGAGTTTATTTTTGAGGGGAGTTCTTAAACTCTGATAATTTACCTGTAAATTAAAATCCTTACCTCTACAATCATATACTCCATCTTGTAGAGCAAGTGCCCGACCAACACAGCAATTGCTTCTAAACTTACGGAAAGAGAGTGGTTCAATATTTGCCATAGCAAGTGCCTTTTCTAATTCAATCAGAGGTTGCTGGGAAATACCCTTGCGACCACTAATCTTGGCAGTATCTACCTTACGAGAGGGATTTAATTTGCCATCATAGAACCACTGGTAATCCGTAAGTTCATCCCATACACCAGTTAAACCAGTTCTCACAGAAAGATTAAATGAGTCTTGACTATCTAACTCTTCTACATATGTGCCTATGGCAGGCATATCAGCAAAAGGATATACCTGGTCATTGAGAGTTCCAGGGAACTTTAATGCTAAATTACTTGCCATACCTGTAATTAATTCGCTGTTGCGATAAACTATAGCATCAGTGGGAATTGATAGGATACTTTTTGCTCTTGACTGGGATAAAGGTAAGCGGATATTCGCAACTCGGTCCCCTGCCAACTGGGAGTATTTATAATTAGTGGTAGAAAGGAAATCATAATTCATTGTCCCTCCACCCTTCATCATACCCATCAATTTATTAGTGTATCCAGAGGGCATATCAATCTGACGAATTACCATCTGAACATTTGAGAGTGTATAATCTCCCTTAAAATCTGCCCCTGCTAATCCAGTTGTAGAAACCTGATTACGAACCGACGCATCAACTATCATATAACCACCAGCATTTGTAATTTTATTTTCAGCAGCACCAGCACCAGAGGTATTCTTTACCCCTGTTTCTCCACCAGCAACATCCCAAGTTGGTTTAAGGGTAATCTTAATAAGTCCATATCTTCCACCCTCCAGGAGAGGATTACCAGTGCCTGGCACTAACTCTATCTTATCAATTACCATATCTACATTGGTCTTTAAGAACCAATCCTGAGAAGGAAGGTCTTGCCACTCAGGAGAACCACCATCAGAAGATATACCACATTTACATATAGCAATCTTCTGACCTGGGACAAATGGCACATTATCTACCCCTGTCATATTATTATTACGGGCAATAAAGAAAGAAGCAATCTGGGCATCATTAACCCATTTACCAGTGGTAGCGTGTGATAAATTGTTATCTATACCATCGGTAGAATGGAAACGGCAACCTAACTGACCTCGGCGGGCAGGATTAATAGTATCAGGGATACGAAGAACTCTGCCAGCACTTTCAAGGATAATCTCAATACGGAGACCCTCAGTGAGAAGAGCAGGGAATACCTTAGTATTGCTGAATATACCAGTGTGAAGAGGTAATAGGCACTTAACCTTATTAAAATTACTATCACAATCCGATTCCCAGGTGGTATTTGCTCGGTCTGGTTTAGCAATTACTACCCCATTAGCATCCTTAAATAGATTGGTATATGGTTGAGATTTGTGGTTATTTAACTCCGTCTTGGTAGTTCCTCCAGTTCCACGATTATCTGGGTCATATACAAGTGCTCCCTCAGTAAGTGCCCGCTTATTGCGGAGGACTTCATTTGACTCATAATCATACTTGAGAGCAACTAATGTATTGTAATTCTGTATTTCCTCTAATAGCACTGAACCAGCACCTCCAGAATGAATACGAATATCCCTAATTAGAGATTGACCCCCAGTTTCAGCGTCAAGGGACATTCGGACTGGGTATTGACTTGCCACTCCGTTTTGACACTTAATCTGGACATCAAACTCCAGGTAGCATTCTTGTGGTTGAAAGTAAGAAATAGTAGGGGGAATATGAAAGTTAATCTTTTGACTTGACTTATACTCTAATCCGTGTTCAGCAAATACTGATACATTAGTTTGCCTCACTGGTATTTTATCATCTACGCTCCAGAAACTCATTTTATAATATAACTTTTATTTTATTTATAATACCTTTTTTTATCATTTTTAGTAAGTTCTTGATTGGGTAGATGAAGAGGCAATTTGACCTGAAGAGGCAGTAGATACCACAGAATCAGATTGTTCGGTATCTTGGTTTTTAGTTGATAAAGCATCTGCCTTTGTGTCTTTCTTATCACTCACATCTTTAGCAATTCCCAATGCTCCAGATACAATATCAGCAACTCCAGCAACTGGTGCTAAAACAGGCATAGCAAGTGCCATAGCATCAAGACCCCCTGCTGCTAATGAGGCAATATTGGCACTCTTATCAACACCCGTTGCTGCTCCACCTTTCTCATTGGTTCCAAATGAACCAGATGCTAAATCCTCAATACCAGTTAATCCAGCACCAGCAATACCAGTGAATGCTCCTAATCCTTTTGCTAATCCTGACACTTGTTTATCTGGAAGGGAAGTGATTGCCCCTAATCCCTTCTTAAATACACCAGATACAACACCCATACCTTCTCCCGTTCTTTCTGCCTCAGCAGCACTTCTTGCCCCACCCATTACCCGCTGTCCAACGGGTATATACCTGTTGGCAGCACGGGCACCTTCTTCTGCCCCAAAACCAAAGGCATTCTTACCAGTTTTCACTGCTGATTGGAATGCTTCTTTTGCTTGACCTGGTTGAGATTTAAGGTAATTACCAACACCCATTTGATAGGCAGTTTTTACCTCTTTACCTGTTGCTACGGCAGTTTGTATGCCTGCTAATCCAGTCTCTCCTGTATCTTCTGTCTTATCACTTACACCAACCGCATCAGTCTTGGTATTAATACTATTGATTTTTGTATTGTATGTATTCATTACTTGCCTATTGTGTTCTCTTGTTTCTCTGGCATTTGATAGACCTTCACTAATAAGATTATTAGATTGCTCAATTGCGGAACTCTGCCCAAAATCACTCATTTATAGTATTAATAAGATTATTTTTTACCTTTAGTTTTTTCCGCTTCTTTCTTCATATCCTTTTTAGGGACTTCTGGCATTGTGCCAACACCTGCGGTAGCAATTGCCCCATCTGGTGTCTCAACTTCTCTGTGCTGACCACCCTGAGCAATTACCTTTTCAAAATTATGGTATGCTAATGGTGGATTTGATTGAAGGTCTAAGTATAAAAAGTCATATTTCTCAGGTGTTGCCATATAGTATATTTTAAGGAAATTATCATACCCTCCGAACTGGTCTCCTATCTCTTCTGCTATTTTGCCAAGTTCTTTCGTATTGGGAAATGGACTACCAATAATCATATTAGTGGCATTTGAGCGAATGACAGGAGATACAGACCTGTAATTTTGACTTGACATTAATAGTAATCTAATACCATAATGTCTGAATCTTGATGCCAAATGATTGACATTTGCCTCACGCCTGATTGTGCCAAGGATATCATCAAGGATTACTGCTACTTCTGGTCTTTCATCCAGATTGTCAGCATATCCCTCTTGCTTGTGTATTAAATCAGTGATAATCTTATCATCATACCCATCATAGCAATCAAATGCCTTTTTCAAGAAACGGGATGTTTTGTCATTGTAGATAGTAGGTGAAATACACATAACTTCATCAAAGTAATCTTGACCATAAAAATGGGAGTTTAATAGCAAGTTAGAAATGATGGTAGATTTACCAGTGCGAATAGGGGAAATCATTAGCATTAATGCTGGGGGTTGCGGTAGATGTGGATGTAGAGGTTTCACCTTCTCTGCTGGTGGGTCTTGAACCCTTAATATCTGAGGGAATGCCTCTTGGAAGGTATCTTCTTCTTTACTCATTATATACCATATAGGAATATAATAAATACAAATAGAAAAATATAGATAAATATAGAGGGTCATAGGGTAGAGGGGAATATAACAAAAATAGAAGTGTAGAAATAAAAATAAAAGTTTAGATTGCTCCATATAATTTAATACTAAAAGGTCTATCCTATAATCTCATTTTGTTATAGACCCTAATATCTATGTGTCCTATTGAAAACATACACCCCATCCATCATCATCTACTGGTCTATTAACTGCCCTACTTACTGCCTGAAATGTCTGTTGTTCGTGCTGTTGTTTTGCCTGTGCTTCACGCTTTTTCTGCTTTCTATCTTTCCTAATAGTATCATATCCATAGATAGCATCAAATTGTAATTGCTGTAATTCTTGCCGAGATAGAGAATATAGGGCACTTTCTTTAGGCACATCATTTACCTGCCCATATTCATCCTCTATTTCTTCTTCATATTGTTTCTTGGCAGATTTCACTGGCGGTTTATTTGCCTTCTTTGCTTTCTTTGCCTCTAATGCTTTCACTCTAATTTTAGCAAGATGTGCTTTCTGCTTTTCACTAACTGGGCGTTTCTTACGCTTAGGAGGTGCTTGGTCATCAGCACCATTAAATACCTCATTATCAGGCACAATTTCTTTAATCTTCATATCTACCTTAGAATCTTCTTCTTCTGCCTCTTGCTCCGCTAAAGGCATATCATTTACACCCTCACTAACTGGTAATGGGTCTTCAGGTTGTTGGTTTGGCATAAATTGCTCATCTGGCATATCAACATCAATCTCAGCGTCACTCATTTATATATAGAACAAATAGAATAATATAGAACTTAAAATCTTCTATTTTTCTATTTAGGGCAC
>Ga0181400_1000625_pt1 | contig 15181 bp, 15 predicted proteins | sample 23SPOviralmetaG_FD_130129 | JGI IMG/M metagenome (GOLD analysis project Ga0181400, IMG submission 130129) | Marine viral communities from the oligotrophic San Pedro Time Series (SPOT) site, San Pedro Channel, CA, USA - 23 SPOT_SRF_2011-06-22 | ecosystem: Environmental > Aquatic > Marine > Strait...
TAGGGTGTGGATTGGTTAGGGTGTGGACCTCTAGGGTGCAACTGAGTCTAAAATCGATCTGCGTTGTTCAACTCTTAGAACACCGTATACACGGATCTGTGCACGCTAGGGTGTAACTGAGTCTTAAATCGATCTGCGTTTGATAACAGATATACACAAGTATGAGTTTCTCCACTATGAACCAAATGATCACAGACGCTACTACAGCTGATATCTCGAATCTTGAACTTCTGAGCACCAGTCTTAAGACTCGGATCTCTGATCTCAAGAAGCAGCGTACCCAAGAGCGCCGTGATGCAGACAAGGCTGATGCTACCAAGACTCGTGAAGAGGCCAAGGCCGAGCGTGAACGGGTTGCAACTGAGAAGAAGGCCGCGGATGAGCGTGAGGCATCTTCCAAGAAGGCCTCTAAGGAGGCTCAGAAGCAGCTCAAGAAGGATCGCGCAGTGGCCCTCAAGAAGATCTCTAAACTTCTTGTTCTTGCTCCTACTCAGAAGGGCGTATTTCAGACCTTCCGCAAGGAGCACAAGAGTGCCAAGGCCCAAGCTGCCAAGACTCTGAAGGAACTCGAGAAGCTTCAAGCTCGCACTCTCAAGGCCGCCAAGACATCTATCGCCCAAGATGCCAAGGATGCTGCTAAGGCTGAGCGTGAGCAGAAGAAGGCCGAGGTCGCTCAGAAGAAGGCCGAACATGCCGCAGCTGTTGCTGAACGCAAGGCCGCGGGTGTTCCTAAGAATGCTGCATTCCATGCTCTCGGCAAGTATTGGACGATCGCTAAGATCGAGTCTGAACTCGAAGAGCAGTACTGGCCGGCTGCTATTGCTGAAGACAGCAAACGCGACTGGAACACATGGGCTTACGATATGCTCAAGAAGGGTGGACTTGGAGTTGAGGCCAAGGATCTCCCAGAGATTCTCAGTCAACACGCCTAAGAGGGATGAGGGATGAGGGATGAGGGATGAGGGATGAGGGACACACTGTGGGTGTGGGTGATCTGATAGAGATCATTTTTTTACATTTATAGAATCGATCTTGCTTCTGTAACTCCAGTAAGTCCAAGGCCTCTACTATGCCGTACGCCACCGCCATCTCTAAAGTCTATACGCCGCCGCCTAGCCCACCTCCCAGTCCCCCATCCGAGTCTGAACCGCCCCAGTGGGACCCCCTCGAGGAGTTCGCCATTTTAGAGTAGATCTCTGTTTCCAGACGGAGGAAAAACACGAGGAGGGTTTTTTTACATTACAGACTTGTAAAATCGATCTATTGTCTGTTTTGAACTCAACCAAAAATGACAGTATCCCATTCTAAACAAGTTTTTGCTTCTACTGACCTACGAAGAAAGGTTTTTCATTTTAAATCTCTATCTAAAAAAAAACAAGTTCAAGAGAATTATTCTCTTCTAATGAAAGAATTTAAAAATCATATCAAATCCTATCTTGATTTCTTCAATGAATGGAACACAGTACCAAGCTGGATGGAGGATGAGATGGAAGAACCATACCACGATTTTGTTGACATAGTCAACGATATCTACAACTCTAACTCTCCCTATTACTATGAGGATACAGCATATGGTTGGCTATTTCTAGGAATACAGAACTCTGTTCGGCGCACCCATGTATCTACTCCCAAAAATAACCCAACTTCATGGTAAAATTACTCCCCACCCCTCGAGGAGTTCGCCATTTTAGAGTAGATCTCTGTTTCCCAGACGGGGAGAAAACACGAGGAGGGTTTTTTTACATTACAGACTTGTAAAATCGATCCCGTGTCTCTTCTAAACTCAACCAAAATGACCTACCAGAACCCCGTTACTATCGACTCCTATGTTCGGAAACAACTTAGTGGACCAAAAAATGGAGCAGATTTCCCACGCATACAGACACTTCCAGAACTCATGGATTTGTTGCCCGATAGGGACCGTTCTCATTGGAAGAATGAATTGCTCACCAAATGGCATTTCTACGAACACGGGTCACTTAAATACTCCGATCGTCATAAACATGCTCTCCCAGATCTTCCACGCAGTTTGACAGACAATGAACTCAAGGTTCTACCCCGTCTAACAACTGCACTTCTCCAAGGAGTTAGAGATAAGGGTTTGTGGTTCTTCGATGACTGTGTCAATAACATCTATATGCCATATAATGGTTGGGATGAATGCAAAATCTGGAGAACATGTGCACGATCATGGACTAATGGGCAACTCATCAACAGTACATACACTCTTCGAAAACGCAGTAAATATCTGTTTTTCGAAACTGCTGGTACTGGATTTGACTACAGTGCAGAGTATCCCCCCGGGGTTGCCGAAATTATGTCTCGCGAATTTCACAAATGTGCCATTAAGAATGTCACTACTATCATTCGAGACAAGTTTATTCGACTCTGGTGCTCTGTACCCCACAAGAAGGGTACACATATCAAGACCATTGCCAAGAAACTGTTTGATTATCTTCCAGAAGATCAGAAACCTTCTAAGGATAAACAAGATCAGTTTATTGAAGCAATACTCGAACACATTGACTGGTTGAAAACATCTGACAAGGAACGCAGAGCCAACATTCCTACAGAGCGACGTAAGAAAATCCAACAAAATGCTCAATGGAATAGTCACAAGATGGAATTTGCTGTTAGATCGGCCGAACAACGCCAACAGCGTGATTTGAACAGAGAAACAATGAAGTTCGACAGATTACAGATGAAACTTGAAAAACAACAACAAAAACTTCAAGACATCAATACGAAGAATCTTACCAAACTTCACAAATATCAATGTAAACTCGAGCAAACATTGCATATGCGTTCCGCTACTCTTCTATCCGGGGTCTGTAAATCACTCAACCAACACTACAAGACCATCAGTAATAAGGAGATCTCTACAAACCCCTTCGATACTCCATCTTCTGATACATTCATTATCGCACAACATCTTCTTACTACTTCCAAAATTGCCTAAGGGCCACATATATACATGAGGGATACACGCACGAGGGACACGCGCACATATATACACGAGGGACACATATTGGGTGTGGATGGTATGAACGAGACCATTTTTTTACATTTTACATTATACAAACCTTAAATCGATCCTTGTTGTATTCTCCGTACAACACAACGAACACAACATGTCCGCTATCAACTTCTCTCTTCCAGTCCCGACCAACGGTCTCATGATCGATCATCGCAATCCTCCCACTACCCACATCTTCAATGATGTCGCCATCGATGGAACCATCCACAAGGTGGTATACATCTGTGGGGATCAGATGGTCTATCAACCCACCCCTCTTCCTTCTCAGAAGAACGACAATGACATCTTCTATCTGTCCTCTGATGAGGATGGACTCGAAGGTCTCGATCTCCTTCCTCCAATCTCTTCTCCTAAGAAGAAGAAGGGTGCTAAAGCTCAGTTCCAAGCTCGCAAGGATTCTCGGAAACTCAAGAAAGAAGCTGCTGTCAAGCTCATTCAAGCTGTCTTCGTTGGTATCCGCACTCGTGAAGAGGCTAAGTACGCACAAGAGAAATATGCTACAGAACTCAAGAAAGAACGCGCTGCACGCAAGGCTCAACGCAAGTCGCCCGCTGGAAAAGCTCAAAAAGCTGCCCAAAAAATGGCCGATGAATACAATAAGGTTCAAACTGAAGCTGCCCAAGTCCGCAAGACTCTCGAGCAATATGCTCTGTCTCTCGGCTACACCTTTAAGGGCAATGAAACCAATCATCAACTCGAACAAGTCATCAAGAAGATCCTCGATGACTCTATCATCACATCTACTGTCGAGTCATCTACAACAGAACCCACCACGGTATGGCTCGATGTACCCTCCAAAGAACAGAAGTGTACTGATAAGAATGTCAAAAAGACAACCAAGAAACGCAACAACTACAAGACTGCCAAGAAGTCTACAGAGACTACCACAAATACTAAGGTCGCCACAAAACCCATCAGTGTCGAATATACACATGATCTGTCTGAGTTCCCCCGTATGAATACTGCATCTCAACATCAGTTCAAGCGAGGCATCCTTCGAGCTCAATAGAGTTCACACACACACACACACACACACACACACATATCTCTAAATTAAAGAGAAATAAAAATATTCATACACAAAAACACAAAAAAATATAAAAATAATGGTTGGATAGTGGAGAGACATGAACTGAGGTCTTTTTTTAGATTCCCTAAATCGATCCTTACTCTATTATTCTTTACACCACAACCAATAATGGCTCCACAATACCCTCATTCTCATACGTATCAAACCGTCCGATTCTTCAACTACCTTCTTTTCTGTGCTTTTCTAGTTTGGGCCGTATCAAACAATCATATTGGTCCAATCACATTCTTCATGGCCCATGTTTCCTATCTTAATTTTATCTACTAGATTCTTTATATATTTCTAACTATAATTGCCCAAAAAACCATAGTGAGTGCTGGTTTTTTTATATTTTAGATTCCCTAAATCGATCCTTACTCTTTTTTACTATATCATACACCACACACCACACTTGCAATGGATCACATTGAAGTCAAATACCTCATGGATACATGGGATCTTACACAATCTCAGTCTCAAAAACTTCATAATGGTTTCCAAAAAAACACTATTGATGCCAATACACTCTGCCAAATCCTCAATGAAGACATCACTGATTTCATCACACTTGATGTCGCACAAGATCTCATCAAATTCAAAGGCATCGATAACAAACTCACACTCTCTGGTTTCGAAGAATTTATGAATGAAATACTTCCCGAATTAGATACTCCTCTTCAACGAACCTTTACCGAACATCCATATATTGACACATAATACATTTACATCTAATACATAGTGTTTGCAAAATAGTGAGAGGAGGTTTTTTTACATTACACACTTTTTAAATCGATCCTAGTTGTGCTAACTAATATTACCACCAAACTACCCTTTCTCGAATAATCATGACCGCTCTTCTTTACGCTACTACTCCAACTACCCCCGCTGATATGTTTGAAGCCGCATCTATTATCCAAGATGCTTGGAAAACCTATATCAACAAGAAACACACTTCTATTGTAAATGATCTTATTCCACAATGGCGCACATTCATGACAGATACACGCAAACACTGGAAATGGTACGCTAAAAACTTAGAAAAACGCCATCCTAAAATAGAAACTAACAAATTTCCTAAACCCATCTTTTCTCAAAATTCTACACCAAACAAGGCACATGGTGAAGGCAAACTTCGTAATCTTACACAACATGATCTCGTCAAACTCTACACATTGGGTAACCCTCTTATTCCAGAAAAACAAGGTGGTCTCAAACTCAAGGACATCTTCATCTGTATTCATAACTCCGGTGATGTCCTACCAACTGAAAAACATTCTCCTAATAAATCCTTCTTCCATGCTGCCGATAATGGCAGAACTTATTCAATGCCACTCAGAAGGGTTTGGAGCATCATCAACCAAGATTAAGACCATACACAAGATGGTTATTGTGAGCGGAGGTTTTTTTACATTTTTACACTTTACATTTCTTAAATCGATCATACTTTCTATTCTCTATATACCACACTCATTCTAATGGGAGTACAACACAGCGCCCCTTGGTCTTATGACACTCAGTTCACTCACGACTCTAAGACCTATCAAAATGACGGTAGTTTCAAATGGACACTCACAAATGGTCTTGCTAAGCGTGTCACTGATCTTGAAGCACACATTTCACAACTCCAATTTGAAAATCGAAACTTGGAACTTCATATTGAGAGTTCAAATGAACTCATCTTCGAATATGAAGAAGAACTGAATCAAGCTGAACCACCAGTTCGTGATCCTTCCTTTGACTACCAAAAATACTTCCACTCCAATGATTACTACAAAGATCACGAAATCACCCTTCCAAACTTCTTGCCATCCAATTTTGTCAACTCTATGACATGCCCCATCACACAAGAAGTTATGCACGATCCTTGGATGGACTATGAAGGCAACACATACGAAAAAAATGCCATCTTAGACCATATCAAGAAAAGTAAAACTTCACCCATCACACGCAATCCACTTGATGCCACTCCACAATTTCTCTTCCCCAATCGCCAACTCTATAACTCTATTCAAGCTCTCCGCACAGACCAACTGCCCTCTGCCCCACACAATCACTAACTCCTATCCTTCACAACCATCTCCCACATCATAATCACACACCTCACTCACTCATTTTCCCACCTAATTTTTTTCTTTTTGCTATATTTTATATTTCATAATTCCTAAATCGATCACTTTTCTGTTTTCTCTACTTTCAACACGACTCACTGTTTCCAAATGTCTACTTCTCTTACCTCCCCATCTCCTACTACTTACCCTCAACCTAATGAGGATGAAATCCAACACTCTCCCACCAAATACACTCCATACTATACAACCACATCTATTGTTGGATGTCGTGGTGGTCAAAATGAGGATACACATCACTCACAAACCTCTTTTCTACCATCTATTGGTTATTACACATGTAACGCTATATATGACGGTCATGGTGGCAAAACTACTAGTGAATGGCTTGAAAAACATGGACTCTCAATTCTACATATTCATCTTGAATCCTCTGTTTCTAAACCAGATGACACACCCGGTTTTATTAAGGCCTTTCGTGAAGCACAAAACTCATGGCAAACACAAATCCCATGGCGTGGTGGCTCTACTGTCACTATTTGTCTCTTTGTACATCTTACAAATATGACATACAATCTCACTATTGGTGATGGCAGATGGTACTATTTTCACAAAACTACCTCTGAAATTCTTCAAGTTGATAAGATCATTTATGACTTTTCAAGTGATAAAACTTTTCATCATGAAAAATCCAATGCATACAACACCATTCATCAGATTAATCATCCAATTACTCGTATTGACGGTCAACCCAATCCTACTTCATTGATCAAAACTTTGATTCCCGACGATCTCGAACAATATACTTGTGAAGATCAAAATGATCTCTATGAATGGAAATCATGGTGCATTTTTCATCAGAAACTTGCTTTCCCCTCATTTTCACATAACTGTTACCGAATGCTTAATGGACCACAATGTTTACGAGTTATTGGTGACAAAAATGAAATGGTCCAACATCTTGGAGTTCTTGAAATCTTTCCCATCAATCCTCTTCATACAAAAGCTATTGTCTCATGTGATGGTATTGATTCTCAATCTGCTTCTACACCTCATACAATCGGTAAACTTTTACATTCACATGAATGGGCTAATCAACACTTCTTCGATAATCATGTTGCTGTTACAAAACTCAAACTCACCAACTTTCCTCTTCCTAACACCTCTCTTGAAAATAAAATCTCTTTTCTATTGTCTTCTAAAAAATTTCAGAAATTGGATGCTGATTGGAAAACTGGTGTTCAAGAAGCCTTCAAGGTTTTGAAAACTAATGATTACACAATTTCTACATTCTTAGCATATTATTTATCTGCTAGAATGTCCGATGATAACATCTCCATCACCTATTTCGAATTTCATTAAATCCTATTTTACACTACCACAAGCGAGCGGAGGTTTTTTTCTTCTACACAGTTTACCCTATTACACATTTTACAATTCCTAAATCGATTGCTATTCTATACTTACTCATTCAACAATCACATAAATGGCTGCCACTCTCTTCCGTAACGCTCTTAACGCCCTTACTGTTAGGGATATCGATAATTTCGATACTCTCTCATCTGATTTTGCTAAACGCAAATCTGATCTCAAGAAGGAATACACAAGCGTTCACAAGAGTCTCTCTGCTATTCAAAAACTTCAACCCGATTTTGTCTGGAATGGTGAAACCTCACAAGTTCTTAAGGATCTTCACACACAGTTGAAAGAGTCTTACAAAAAAGAGTCTAAACTCAAAAAAGACACTCAAAAACAACTTGAAAAAGAACAGAAACAACTACAAGCACTAACTGCTAAAGATGCTAAAGTACGCAATAAGATTGTTTCTGAAATTAACAAACTTTCTGATACTGGTCCACACATTATTGATATTCCCATTGAAGCTTCTCTTGATGATTTGAAGATTATTCTCAAAACTAACAAGGACAATCTTTCTGTTCTTGCTAAAACAAACACTCAGAAAACTTCTCTCATCAAGAAAATCCAAGCTATTCAATCTTCCTATGTTTTTACTGAAGATGTGACTGTTGATTCTCTCAAAGATATCCTTTCCAATCTGCGAGATTCTGAAAAAAAACAAAAAACTGATGTTAAAAAGTGTCAAAACAAAAAGGATCAAATTCTCAAGCTTGATTCTTCTTTCGATTTCTCTTCTATTCCAAATACCTTGACTGAACTCGATAATACACTTCAACATCTCAAAAAAACTGTTTCACTTAACAAAAAAAACTCTAAGGTCTTTCAAACCATTCTCTCCAAACTTAATAAACTTAACCCAGATTTTGACTCTTCACCATATACTACTTCTCTTCAACTTCAAAATGCTTTTGATAATGAAAAAATTCGTATTAAGAACAATAAAACTCAATTGAAGGCACAACAAACTGAAGAAAAAAAAACTGGATCTAAAGCCCCTAAAAACAAATTTTATCAGAATTATCTTACATGGATGAAAACTGAATATACCGAAGACCATATCAAGGCTAATGGTGGTCCTCGTAAATTCGCTTCTCAACATTGGAGTAAATTGTCTGATGAACAGAAAAAGGACTCCTCCGCTCAGTGGAATATTATGGCTCTTAATAGAACTATCTTAAATGCTGACCAAGAAGATGAATTCGAATAAATTTTATGAGTCCAAAATAAAAAACTCCTCCCCCTCAGTGGAACATTATTGCTCTTAATAGAGTTACTCTAACCACTGAATTTAAAGATGAATACGGATATATTATTATATTAATGTAATATAATAATATATTAATAATAATATAATGGTTGGTATAAAATGCGAGCGTTTGATTTTTTTTACCTATATTTACTACACACTTACTACTACACACTTACTACTACACACTTACTACTCACATTACATATTACACATTATACATTTTTTAAATCGATTACTATTCTATAACACTGTATCAAACTTAAAACAACAAGATGTCTTTCCCCGCTGCTCCTAAAAACTCTCCTACTCTTCCTCTTTCTGAGGATGAGATTGCTAAACGAGAGCATAAACAGCAAGTCTACACTATTGCACGCAATCGTGCTTTTGAGATTCTTTTCATTGATATTGTAAGACGATTCACTGATACCAACAAAAATATTGTTCCTCATGATCAACTTCAACAAGTTCTTTGTGATAAATGGCAAGATAAGAGAATTGAGTGGGATTCTATTTCTCCTTCTTCTCGAAACAAGATGCAGATTTCTACTACTGCTAATTGGGCTCGTCGAAAAGATGATGACCTTTTGTCACATGAACATGATATTGAGCGTCCTACCTATTTCTGCAAAATTGACCAGAAAAACAAAAATATCATCTTTACTCCTACTTCTATTCTTACTCGACATCGAACTGAGTTTAGAGATTATATTTCCTATAATGGATTTCTTCCTTCTGAAATCGCCCTTCTCATCTTTGATGTCACCAAAAATCATAATGGCTCCAAGTTACGAGTCGACTATGCCTTCCGTTTCATCTTTTCTCTCTCCAAAGAACATGATCATTGCCCCGATTGGGATAACTAACTCCACACTCCTCACACCCACACCACTAATCCTACACCACTAATCCTACACCCTATCTCCCCCCTTGATTTATATTTTTTTCTTTTTACACCCCACCCCGACCCACAAAACCATTCTCACCACTGTGGTTGGACTTTTTCCTTTTTTACATTTCCTAAATTGATTTTTCTATACTCTCCCTTACTCCCGCAAATATGAACGCCCTCACTCGCACTAACACCGTTTTTGTCACACATGACACTATTTTTAGTGATACCCTTATTCAAAAATCTGATAACCCTCTTTTTAATTCCCCCAAAAAGCTAGATATCCCTATGGAACAAGCTCTATTTACATTCACTGAATTTAAAACAGATATAGGTCATGCTATAGGTCAAAAAGGCCCATTTTACAACAAAACATTAAATGAAATGCTTGAAATGACAGCAACCTTAAATGCTAATATTATTTGTAAAACAACTAGCGGTTCTTGGTATATTAAAAATATTTCCTTGAAAATACCTTATATTAATATTTTAAATTCTTTAAAAAAAAATGAATCTGAAAATTTTAAAAATAAATGTATGACATGGCTAATTAAAAAATAATACTTATAGACTTAAATTTAATTTTAATAAAAAATATCACTCCTATAGATATATTTAAATATATACTTAATATTTTTCTACTTTTCTTACATAATACTTTTTACCTTTTTAGATTTATAAATTGATTTTTCTATAACACTATAATATTCTCAGCATGGTTTATTCCTAGACACCCGCATTTCTTTCAATGCTTTCTCAAGATGATAAAATTTCCTTTAAATATTCTGGTGGTAGTTAACCATGGAGTGTCAATAACCCTATTCTTTCTAAAAACTCATCTGATTTTAGACAGTATGTTTAAGAACAAAGGATATCTTCCTCATGGACTCTGTCTTCTTGTCTTCTTGTCTTCTTGTCTTCCAACAGAAGCAAAATTAGACTTACAATATCATCATCACGCGAGACAACAATGGATCCACATTATCCGATTGGGATTAATTTCTAAATACACACTCACACCACACACACCCACACATATCCACATATCCACATACGCCACAAATCGATTTTTTTATTCCTCATACTTATCCCCCCTTTCTCATGACACACGCAACTTCACGCACAGATCACATTGATGGTATTTTTTCTAACCAAATCATGGCAACAGATAAAATTATCCAAGAATTTCAACAAAAAAATCTTGTATTATTTCAAGCTCAGATGCAAAGTGGTAAAACAGGATGTGCTTCGCTAGTTGCATTTAAGATGATCCATGAAAAAATGATTGATTCATGTTATCTATTTTGTGGAATGAGTGATACTGCTCTAAAACAACAATGGAAAAATGACATAAGAACACACGGAACAAATTATCTTAAATCCTTGCCAGAAAAAAATACTGAACTTGCTAATAAATTTAAAAAACTTTCACAAAATGTATATTTTAACAGAGATCTTCGACACATTACAAGTATAGATGCAATTCAAAATTCTATTATTCTTGTTGATGAAATTCATTATGGTGCTACAGCACAAAGTGCTCTACACACCGTATTCCACAAATTAGGACTACAAACTATTCTTGAAGGTAATGAGTGTCCAGAATTATTACTTAACAATATTTATATACTTTCAATTACTGCTACTCGAGCCAATGAAGATAGCATATATCACACATCTCCAGATGCTCAAAAAAATTGGGGTCGTGTTTATATGGAACCCGGGATTGGGTATAAGGGAGTAGTAGACTATTATGATGAAGGTCTCATTTCAAATAACTTTAAATTACAATCTACAAATAGGGATAAAATTATTTCACTTCTAGATAAATATAAATTACTGCAAAAATACTTTATTATTAGAGCTGTAACAGAACAAAAAACATATATTATTGAATTACTCAAAGAACTCAATATTAAATTTATATTTCATAATAGACATACATCCTCATATAAACCATTCTTTAATGTTGAACCAAGTGAATTTACAGTAGTCCTTATACAAGGGAAATTTAGACTAGGAAACCAACTTAATAAACAATATATTTGTGGAGTTTTTGAATCTTCTAACAAAATGAATAATGACACTCTTCTACAAGCCTTACCCGGTCGTGTATGTGGTTATAATGTTCCAGATAATATTGATATTTATGTACCATATACATATAAAAAATGTATTGAAGAATATAAGGAGGTTTCAAGTCATACTCCAACAAAATGCTTAACAAATACCAAATTTATAAATAATACTAATCCAGATCTCAAAAAAAATTGTATGCATAATACTAATATATCCGAAGCATATAGTATTAAAACAAGAAAAACTATTGATATTAAACTTCTAAATAATATTTTAAAATCTCAAAATAAATTAAAGTCTTTTCTAGAACAAAAAAAAACTATGACAAATGAAGAACTAGATGAATATTCAAAAAATACTATTGATAAATATCTTTCTAAATTGACCCAAACTCGAAGATTTAGTGTATACGGGATTTTAGATAAAATACCAGGTGGTGCTACTGGTTATTATATTGGTGGAAACATACTTGAAAAATCTATGGAAGATATTAATTTATATAAAACTGGTGATTCAGATAAATGTGAAAAATATATTCAAAATAATCCAATGTGGCTCGGATTTCCAACTAAATAAATATTTTATAAAATTGATTTAATCTACTAAATATATTACACTACTTTTTTAAATTATGTATAAAATTTCAATTGAACCTAATATTGGTCTTATTCTTAAAAATAAATATGATCCAAATGATATAAAAAAACTAGATAATACACTAACATCAGATAATATTCAAGAACTAAATACTTTATTTAAAAATTTAAATACTACTATAAAAAAACAACAAAATGACTTAGAACATAAAAAAAATAAAATTCATGAACTAAATTCTATTATTTCAAATATGTCTAATGAAACACTATATTCTTATAATTCTACTATTATTTGTGACCCGTCTGATTTTGAATATAATCGATAATCATTAATCAATAATTCATTATAAGTAATTCATATTGATATCCTCTAAATTTCATATTTGGTGAAAGACTTCTATGAATAGGTATTTTTATCACATTATACTTTTTTTTCGGAAAATGTTTTCTAATAAATTTTGAATCCGAATTTGATAACATTACATAACAACCACGATTATCTAACTCCTCTACCATATTTACTAAATTCAAAAAATCATCTTCATCCCATTCTACTTTTGCATATTTAACATTATATTTATTAAAATCATCCGGTACATATGGTGGATCTAAATACACAAAATCCCCTTCTTTTGCTGTTTTTAAGGATTTTCTATAATCCCCTATTGTTAATTTAACCTTTTTTAATTTTTTTGAAAACTTTTCTATTTGTTCTTTTTTATAAAATCTAGGATTTTGCACATTTCCAAAAGCACTTGTTAATATTCCATGTTTATTTATTTGAAATAATCCATTAAAACTAGTCTTATTTATACTAATATATAAAGCTGCTCTATCTAATGTATATTTATGTATTAATTTATTAAATTTTTCACGAATATCCAAAAAAGCATCTTTTCTATTTTTACTTTCTAAATATGTTTTTTCATATTTTGCTACTTTTTTTATTAATTCTTGCGGTGAATCTTTAATACGATTATATAAATTCATCACATCCTTATTACAATCATTCAAATATACTTTTTTTTCATAAGGCATATGTAAAAATACTATTGCCCCTCCTACAAAGGGCTCATAATAATTATTAAATTCCTCGGGAACATTCTCAATTATCTTATTTATTATACGCTTTTTACTACCAACCCATCTTACAATTGGTATATATTTATCCTCTTTCGCTACCATTATACTAATTCAAATAAATTATTTTTGGATTTTATTTTAAATTAAAGTATTTCCGTTTTATTTTATTTTTTTCTTTCTTTTATATATAAATGACAAATCATCTTGATTATTTAAAACATTTTAAATCTAATGATTTCAAATACAAAACTACTATTATGAAACCTCTTAAAGTTGGCACTGATTGTAGTGGAATTGAAGCCCCTATACAAGCACTACGACTATTAAATATCCCTCATAAACATATATTTAGTTGTGATAATGATCCACATGTTGTTAAATCTATTCAAGCAAATTATAAATCTAAAGTATTATATGATGATATATTTAAAAGAGATCCCAAAACTCTTCCCCTTGTTGATGCTTATATTTCTGGATTTCCGTGTCAATCATTTAGTACATTAGGCAAAAGAGCCGGATTTGAAGACACTCGGGGCACATTGTTTTTCTGCTGTCTTAATGCAATTAAATATAGTACACCTAAATTTTTTATATTAGAAAATGTAAAAGGTTTAATTAATCATGATAAGGGTAAAACATTTGAGGTTATTCTAGATAAATTACAAGGTTTAAAAAAATACAATGTTTATTGGAAACTTTTTAATACAAAAGATTATGGTGTTCCTCAAAGTAGAGAACGCATATATATTGTAGGAATTCTAAAAACACTTGATAAAGGTTTTCAATTTCCTCCACCAGTTTCATTAGATATTACTGTATCAGATGTATTAGAAAATGAATCTGATTTAGATCCAAAATTTGGATATTTAACCGAACATAAAACAAAACTTTTACAAGAATTACAAGATAATCAAAAAATTAATGACCTATCTAAAAATTGGTCTGTAAATCTAAATGTATCTAATTATAAAAGATGTGGACCAATGATAGACATATGTCCTACATTATTAGCTGGTAATGGTGGAGATTGTATATTTTATCTAACATCTATACAAAGAAGATATACACCAAGAGAATATCTAAATTTACAAGGATTCGGTGAATTTAATCAAGCTGTATCTAATTCTAAATTATATAAACAAGTAGGCAATTCTATGAGTGTAAATATATTAGCATTTATATATAAAGCTATTTTACAAACAACCGAATTATAAATTTGTTTTTACTTTTTATTTTTTACTTTTTATTTTTCACTTTTTTTACAAAATTTTATAAATTTTTCATCAAATTTTTTTCCAAAATTTTCAAAGTTAGGGTGCTAAAAATGTATAAAAAAATATCCCACGATTTACCTATAGTTCGAGTCTAAAACTCCTTAATAAACACTAATCTTAATATCACCATTAATATAAAATAAGAAATCCCTTAAGATTGATGTTTTTTTGCTGAATTTTTTTATTTTTGCAACTATGATACCTTATTAATATGTATCTCAGTAAAACCTATAGTTTGAAATGTTAGTATTTTACTTATTTTATATTAGCGATGACACGAAGATCAAAAACCTAACCCAACTTTTTTCTGGGAAAAGGGGTGTTTTACTAATTAATTTTTTTTTTTGTAAAGGATTTTCTGAAAAAAAAAATTTTCAAAAAACTTTTTTTTTTAAGGTGTTCCCCCCCCCCCTTTTTCAA
>Ga0181400_1000626_pt1 | contig 15171 bp, 16 predicted proteins | sample 23SPOviralmetaG_FD_130129 | JGI IMG/M metagenome (GOLD analysis project Ga0181400, IMG submission 130129) | Marine viral communities from the oligotrophic San Pedro Time Series (SPOT) site, San Pedro Channel, CA, USA - 23 SPOT_SRF_2011-06-22 | ecosystem: Environmental > Aquatic > Marine > Strait...
ACGCTTATTTCTTCTTGCATACCACTTAGGTCTGGGGCAACGTATTCTTGTATTTGTGCTTTCATATTTCTATAATCGTTATAGAATTCAAAGCCTCCCCATGCTACTCCACCTAGTGTACTAAGTGCAGTTATTACGGCAAACATTTTGCCTCCGGTGAACTTAACGCCACCTACTTCAACTTCAGCCATTTAATTCTCCTCATACTGCTGACGCACCATTTTGCGATGCGTTTCGTCACTTGCTCCACTAAAGAACCTCGATGACGGGTTATCATAATTCTGTTGTAGTTCGTATATACCATCTGATGTGTACCACTGTGCTTGTACTTTCATCTGAGGTTGTACGTACTCTCTAAAATTAGGGTTGTACCCTAATAGTGCCGATGTTGCATCTTCTGATGTATCACCGTCTATTGCCTTTTGTACTAGATCGTCTTCTAGTTTTTGTTGTGCCTCTAGTTCTTCTTCACTTACTTCATCCAAAGGTTCGCCCATTTCATTTGCTTCTTCTAATGTGCGTTTGGTTATATCTATTATCAACTGATTTATTTCTGCTACAATTATACTTGATATTTCATTTGCTACTGTAGCATCTATATTTCCAAATGTGTAAGATATTGTTGATGAGCCTAAATCTGGTACTTCGCCTGTTAATTCTTGTGTGCTTAAACCTTGACTTGCTAATAACTGTGTATCGTTGCCGCCGGTCATTGCACCTATACCTGCATCACCCGACTGTAGTGCAGGTTGCCCTGTTGCAGAGTTAAAGTTTTGGCTGCTGAATCCGCCTGTATTGCTGTTACCTGTATTGCTGTTACCACTGTAGTCTACTTGCCCTGAGGAACTGCTGTTGGAATTGCCTGTTCCCATATCACTGCCGCTGTTGCTGTTGCCCATTCCCATATCACTGCCGCTGTTGCTACCGGTGTTACCGCTTCCGTCACTGCTGCTGCCGTTATTGCCACCGTTGTTTGCACTACCATCATCGCCACTACTACTGCCCGTGTCAATACTAGATGATGCACTAGATGACGCTTGTGAGCTTGCTGTGTTTTCTGCTGCTGTGGTTGCTTCAGATGCAATATCTAATGCACGTTGTTTAACACTAGTTGTTTTGCTAGTTCTTGGAGCGTTTGGTGTAGTACTAGGCCCAGCAACTTCTTCAGCGGCTGCTAGTTCTTCAACTGGTGCTAGTTCTTCAACTGCTTCGGATAATTCTTCTTCAATAGCTTCTGCTAGTTCTTCTCTAATTTCAGCTTCTTTTACAGCCATTTCTTCAGCCATAATTTGTTCTTCAACAGCCATTTCTTCAGCTATCATTTGTTCTTCAACTGCTTCTTCAAATGCTTCTTCAAGTAATTCTGGTATTGCTTCAAACTTTTCTTCACTGAGCGGTTCAAGTATGTCGAGTGGACGCTCTGCAAATATATCTTCTGTTGGCATTTGTTCAAATGCATCGGGTATCGGAAGTTCTTCAAATGCATCAGGAAACGCTTCATTTTGGAAATCTGATAAACCTGCTCCGCCAAAACTATCTGCCTCTTCGAAAAACTTTTCAAACTCTGCTTGCTCTCTAGCAATGTCTTCTTCGCTTGGCATATCCGTTGGACCTTTTTCAAATCCTTCTAAGTCAAATGGGTCACCATTCTCATCTGGTCCCATTAGGTCTAACACGCCTTGCATGTCAACTTCTATTTCACCTCTTGCTGCTGAATCATCAATACCAGTTGCTAGTTCTTGGTCAATACCTGTTGACGCTTCTAAGTCAATACCTGTCGCAGCTTGTACATCTATACCTGTTGTTGCTTGTATGTCAAGTCCTGTTAGGTCTCCATCAAACGGCATATTAGGATCAAACGGCATATTAGGATCAAACTTACCGTCGTGTTGTCCATCATAGCTGCCATCGTAGCTGCCATCATCTTGTCCGTCATAATCTTCATAGTCTTCTTCGTACTTTGGCTCAGTGTAACCAGGACACATCATGTCACTTTGTGGATTTGCATTACAATCATCTTCAAACTGTTGTTCTGCTATTGTGTCTTGGTAGCCGGGACATCTTTGTGTGTAAGTGCCATCTGATGAACATGCTGTATCTATTTCAATAAACTCATACCACCTGCCGCTTTGTGGCATTATTACATTGCCGTCTACGTCTTCTGTATACAAGAATATGTAATCATCGCCTTGCTGTACTGCGTCTTTAATATAACCAACTTGATTGTCACCACAGTCATCGCCACTTGTACATTCCCACATCCAGTCCATCATATTATCTAAGTTTGCTTGTAGTGTTGCAAATACTTCTGGATTGTTTCCTCTAAAGATGAATATGTAATCACTTCCCTGTCCGCTTACATTCATACCTGGGGTTGTTGATTTAGCTTGTGACTGATTGTAGTAAGGACAACTAGAATCATATGATTGATCTGTGTCACATTGCTGTGCTGTGTATGCTGCTTCATATCCTTGACAGCCGCTGTCATACAACGCATCTTGTGAACATTGTTGATCGTAGTAGGCAGTTTCGTATCCGCTACAACTAGGGTCATACAGCGGATCTGCTGAACATTGTTGCTGTGTATATGCTTCTTGATAACCTGGGCATTGTGTATCGTACATTGGATCTGCATTACATGCGTCTGTAAATGCCTGTCCTGAGCCATAGTCGTAGTTAGGATCAAACGGATCTGCGCCTTCTCTAATTGCATACGCAAATGTCATTTTCATTCCACGCACACCACTACCTTGACCGTTGCCTTCCATAGACATTTCTACATACCAGTCATCTTCCACTGTAAAGAATCCTGGTGGTGGATGATCCACATCAAACGATGTCCAATCTGCAAATGATTGGTTAGCGTAATCGTATTCTGCACTGTATATTACGTTTTCACCATATCCTGATATATCGCCATTATTGCTTGGTCCAATTATTTTAACTGAAAGTTTTAAACTACTACTAGCATCAGGCTTCTTAACTTCCCATTCGTAGCCCCATCCTCTAAACTGTATACCAACGCCAGCTTGTTGTAGTGCTTCGTTGATAGCAAGAGTAGATGATATAATTTTGTTGGTTATAGTATTTTGTGCAAAAGTATAAGAACCATCTGTTTCAGAATATACTGCTACAGGAGCACCAGTTTCATCATAGCCCATGGTTCGATCAATAATATATCCCACATTGCCGTCTAGATCAAGTGTTGTACATTCTAATGTATCATTTTCTGTGTTTTGATATTTTCTGCCGTCGCGGTTTTGTATCATTGCTGAGCCGCTGCCGGTGCCTGTGAAAGTTGTTACAGCACAATTTTCTGCTGGAGTAGGATTTGCTAGGCTTGCGTTAGAGTAAAAGAAGAAGCAAGATGCCAGCGCCAGCGCCTTTAAGCATGTTGTTAACTGCACGTTCTTTTTCCTCCTCAGCCTGTACTGCTACAGGTTGCATTTCTGGATTAGCTGCCCATTTGTCTTTTGCTTCTGTGCCGATGCTGCCATCGAATGGGCAAGGTGTTCCTGCCATCTCCATTGATTGATAAACTCTTGCGTCTTGACAGAGTAGACTAACTGCTGCAACCTTCATACCCATGTTATACAATGTCTTGCTAAGTTTTAATCTTTCGCAATTCATATCTCTTACATGTGTACCGCCGGCAATACCTACAATTTGTGTTTGCACTGCACCACTTACGCTGGTTGTACAAGTGTCATTGCCACCTGCATTAACTGTAGGAGCAATAGCACTCGGAGGTGGTGCAATTACTTTCTGAGTGATAGTGCTGTTGTTATTGTTATTATTTGTATTAGTGTTGTCACTAGTGCTGTCAACTGTAGTATTATTGTTGTTTGTGTTGTTGTTGGTGTTTGTATTAGTATTGGTGTTTGTATTATTACTAGTACTGTTCACAGTTTGATCTACAGTACTATTGCTAGTGCTGTTTACAGTTTGGTCTACTGTACTGTTACTTGTGTTGTTATTTGTATTGGTATTGGTATTGTTTGTTCCGCCACTCATTACATTGTTGTTTGTATTCGTAGACGTGCTAGTGTTGTTATTTGTATTGGTATTGTTACTAGTGCTGTTTACTGTACTATTGTTAGTATTTGTATTGTTATTGGTGTTGGTGTTTGTAGTGCCGCCACTTAATACGTTATTGTTGGTGTTTGTAGTGCCGCCACTAATAATGTTATTGTTCGTATTAGTGTTTGTATTAGTATTGGTACTAGTATTGGTGTTTGTGTTGTTGTTCGTATTAGTATTAGTTCCAGTATATACGGTAGTATTGTTGTTCGTATTGGAATTTGTATTGGTGTTATTGTTTGTATTAGTGTTTGTACTAGTACTGGTATTGTTATTCGTATTGGTATTTGTGTTAGTACTATTTACAGTACTGGTACTGTTGGTTGTGCTATCTGTTTCTACATAACTTGTTTCATCAAAATTGCCGTCGGCATCGTTTGCTACCTGCGCTATCGAAATAGCAGGCATCAGCAAACCTAACACTAGAACTGTCTTAAATATATTTTTCATTTACCCTCTTACTCTCGAAAACATTTGAATATTACCATTAGTATTTATCGGTTTGGTGTTAAAATTTTAACACCAGTTAACTGTGTATAAATAGTTTTATGAACACACAACAAATTGAAGAACAAGATACATTTTTTGAATTTTTTGATACTTGGACGGAACCATTGCCTGTACCAGAAGAATACTGTTTAGACAATGACGTTGAAGATTTTATTATTGATAAGATAAAAGAAGCATTATTAGAACACAATGGCAATCAAACAAAAGCAAGTGAACGCTTAGGCATTAAGCGCACTACACTAATTGCTAAATGTAAGAAGTTAAATATTTTTAGCGTTTAATATCTACAAATACACATTCTAGTGTTTCAGATTTGTCGTTAACCATAACTGATGCTTTTTTTAAGTTTACTGTACACAGTGTTTCAGCTGTAAACGTATCTAAATGATGATACTTTACACCAATCTCAGGTACAAACACAAACCATATTAATAACCACATTTTACCATTTCCCTGTTCCCATGCCTATTAACCAAAAAACAAAAACTAATACAGATACACCTACGAATGCTATAGTTCCACCAACTACCCATTCAAGAATCATTTGTTTGCGTTCTTCAGCTGCATAAACTTCTGCGGCACGTTTTTTACGCATTTGTCCTTCCATGCGTACAATTTCATCCCAAGCACTTGGTCCATAGTAAAAGCTGATGTGCGTTTTCATTTCTTCACGCATTTCTTTTGCTTTTTGTTTATGTCCCCAAACTTCTAGTGCGTTTTGTTCTATTTGACTTGCGCCAAACAGCTTCTTAAACATTGGTGGATTTTGTGCTTGCTTATGTGAAAAGTCTAAGTCTGACATTGCAGTTGACCACTGCGATAGTGTGCCTGCCATATCGTGCAGTTCTTTTCCTGTGTCTATTGCTGACTTAATTCCGCGATACGCGGCTGCTGCCATACCGATGGCACTTACTGGATCTATCAAACTAATGCCCTTTCAGTTGATAGTACGAGCCCTCACACTCTACTCTAGTATTTATCGATTTGGCTGTTAATTTCCGCGGACTTTAGTTAACTTTTTAAGTAACGAACCTTTTTCTATAAGATTGTTCATCTTGTCTGCACCATATTTTGATCTTATACGCACAAGAACTTCTTTTTCATCTTGTTTGTTATAAAATATAAGACTAGGCCAACCTGGTCCGCCATCTCGAGGTTTGCTAACTGTCATTTTTACATCGAGATCAAGTATATCTTTATCCAACAATCTGTCTAGTCTCTGAAAATCTAATACGTAATACTTGTTCTTTTCAAACTGTGCTAACTGTACTTTGGGATTGTTATATGTGCCATGTTCTTTAATATTGTTTACAAACTGCTTTAGCCATACCTTCTCTGCATCATCATCAGAACCAGCAAGCTGTGTATGAAATTCATTGCCAGCTTTTGTATACACTGCTACTACAGCATCTCTCAGTGATTCTGCACCTAGATATTTATTACCTATTGCAGACACATCTACTCCAAAGTCTGCAAATATTTGTTTGTATGCATTCCAACCGTATTCGCCCTTTGCACTTTTTTTACTGGAATCTTTCGTGCCACCGGCTGCTGCCTGACCAAATTGTGGTGTTGTTCCTGCTTTTAAACTTAGATCAAATCGTTGTTCTTTCTCTTTGCCGTTTTCATCTATATAAACCATAAAAATGTCAGTTTTTCGACCTGTCATATCAGAAACTCCGTCTGCAACAACGTGTACAGTATCAGGTCGATTATTATTTTCAAAGAATTTTGCAAATCTGTCTACAATAGTTGCATCGTTTACATATTTAAGACAACTATTGATGTATCCGTTCATTTCTGCATCGTCTACCATAAACTGCCAGTCTACAAAATCAATATAATTTTTTGTAGGAAGTTTAACAGTAAGTTTAAAATTGTCTGTAATGTCGTTGGCAACAGCTGGAAATACAATCGAGCCGCCGCCTGATTTTGTAGTTAGGTCAGGTGCTTTTTTAGACGAAAAGTTGTTAACAACTGTTTTGATATCATCTGCTGTAATGTCTTTACCTGGGCGAGCCGATAGTCTTGCAATTGTAGCAGCACCAAGCACACCTTCCATGGTATTGCCTCTGTTAGCCATTTTACGTTCGCCGGATTCGTCTTCTCCTGTTGAACCAAACTCGCCAGTTTTTTCTAATTTAGACAATGAAAGTGTTTCACCTTCAGTTGATAAAAATTTTAAAGTTCTAGTGTTTCCTGAACGTATAGCATTTTCAATTTTGCCTTTTTCGTTTTTGGCAATTTTTACAGTGCCTGCATTGCCTTTACGTACAAAATCATCTCCGTTAGAAATTTTTTGTAATAGCAAGTTTAAACGATCATCGCCATGCTTGACAAGATCATTGGCGTTGAGCCCTCGTTCGACTAAGATTTCGGTATAGCGCATGTTTTTTTCCTATTTCTTTTTAATATTTATACGATTTTAGGAAACAACATGTCTGTGCAGAACTTGTCTACGTCTGCTTCATCTAGTCCAAGACTTTTCATAGTGCGCGGAGTATGTGGATTTTGTTGCTGATTATGACAGTAATAGTTTTGCGATGCTGTTACTAAGTCGCGGTCGCCGCATCCAGTAAACTCGCCGATCTCGTCAAAGTATGCACGTAGATTATCTTGTGCAAGTTCAATAATAGCAACTGCTTCTTCTATTGTGTTTACATTGCCTGCGGCAAGCATTTTATCTGTAAAGATGTTAGTTGCCCATTCTGGTAGCTGTCGTTGTTTTTTAGGAATAAAGTCTGCAACTGCTTCTTTGTATCCTTCAATCATAGGATGGTTAGGATCACTACTTGCTGAGAAGTCGTGGAATGCACCTGTCATTTTGTTTTTGCCTGCAATAACATCAAAGCCGTAAATAGGACCATCGTTGTTAAGCACAGGAAACACGCATACGTGCATCATCCACAAGCCTTTACTGTCACGTGCATCTACAACATCAATGTGAGCCCGCCTAACATCATCATTGCGCCAAACGCGATTAACCCAGAGATCATTATTAAAATGGTCAAGCCCTGGTTCTTCAAACTCTGTTGCACTTGCGTCAAAGATATTAATAATTTCATCTTTGCATTCTATCAATCTATCCCAAATAATACTCATTGTTTACCTAAAAGTTAAAGTCGTAATAAAAATAATCTGTTCCTGTTGGCGCTGCTTTTACCAACCATTCGCCATTGTGGATGATTCCACTAGTACTACTAGTAGGACCATCATAAAACTCTCCGTCTAGCGTATAACAATTATCAACGGTTACTATTGGCATGTGATACCTAGACATCATCCATAAATGCATGTCGGAAAATAATCTTAAATTTTTGTTGCAATCTTCGTCTCCAGCCGCAGGTCCTCTAAATCCATTACTTGCGTGAAAAATTATGTTTGCTCTTTGAGATTCGTAATAAAATAAATCTTTAATTATAATTTGTTGGTTATCACGTTGACCCCAAGCATCATTACAAATAAATGATCCTATTTTAAACTCGTTTCTCCCTGTAGAATTAAAATTTTCAATATCAATTAAAGTAGGGCCATCTCCAGGATAAGATTGTTCTCCTGGTATTGTCATTTGTTTGTTGTAATAACCTAAATCTACACCTGATTCATTATAGTAACGAATTTGACTGCGTTTTACTTCTCCAAATGCTACACTTTCTATGTATTCTGTGCCTAACGCTACACCTACATTATTCTCTGCTGCATACTGAATCAAATCTTTTGTTACTTGTTCTAAATTACTTTCTTTTAGAAAATCATACGAATTCATATATCCACTTAGAGCACCTTCAGGAGTAAGCAAATAGTCTACTTTGTTTTCTGATGCCCAGTCGATTGCTTTTTTAATCTGTTCTACATTAAGATTTATATTTTTAGTTACTGGTATCTGTGCTCCGCCAATTCTAATCATTTTTAGATTCTCCTAACTGTACAAACATCTTAGTTGCAAAGTCAAAGCATAGCTTTGCTTCATCTGCCATACTATCATCTAGTCTAGCACGTACCATTTCTTTAAGTTCATCGTGGCCTTTGCTGAACTTGTACATGCGTCCTTCGCCTGGAACACGTTTAGCAATCATCTGTCCGCCACTTAGATCTCCCATATGTCTCACATAAACATGTGCCATAAGTTTATCAGCATCATCCTTAATACTCATCAAATGATCCATGTACTCTTTTACTACCGGCATTAGTGGAGGCTGATTAGGATTTGCTTCTCCCCAGAGTTCTTGGTAGTCTTCATGTATTGATGGTGCTCTGCGTAGTTCAGGCATGCCATCAAAAAGTCCATGCATCATAGATAACATTTCAAGCATGTTATATTGTGGATGCTGATTAAAAAGATAACATGCATATCGCTCTTTGGTTATCTGTGGATCTTTTGCAAACATCTCTTTAACAAACGATTGACGTTCTGCGTTTTTATGATGCTCCCAAGTTAATTCTTTTAAATTGCTCATTCCGCTTCTTCGACTTTCAATTGCAGAGGGAACCCGTGATTGCGACTTGCATTAACAGCTTCGACACTCTTTTGTTCTGCTATCTCGTACTTATAAGTACCTACTACAGCAGCACCTTCATTATGAATAGTCATTGTAAGTGACTCGGCATCAGTGTCACTATGTTTAAATATTTCTTTCAGTACACCCATGACCCACTCCATCGGAGTAGCATCATCATTGAGCATGATTACATTATAATCTTTAGGTTCGATTATATCTAGTTTAATCTTTTCATCGATATTAATATCACATTCAGTGGTCACATATTTCTCCTTAGATTGTAAAAGGGGGAGGTGTTTCACTCCCCCAACTGCTTATTCGCTATCAACTGCTTCGTGTACTGCACCTGAGAAATCGTTAATCTTAATTTTCTTAGGCTGTAGTTCTTCCGGAACTTCACGCTTCAAGTGAACGTTTAGCATACCTAGCTCAAGGCCTGCATTTGCTACATCAACGTGATCCGCAAGTGTAAACTCTCTACGGAAGTTGCGAGCGCCAATGCCTTTGTGTAGGTAGTTGACTTCTTCGTCTCCTTTGGGCGATGTGCCTTCGATACGTAAGATTTTTCCATCCTTAGTGATATCCAAATTGTCCATACCAAAGCCAGCAACAGCAATACTAATCATGTATTCGTCGTCGTTGATCTGTGCTATGTTGTATGGTGGATAACCTTGACTATTAGGTGTATTAGCGAACGATCTTTCAAGTTCGTTAAACATCTGATCAAAGCCGATACTGGCTCTGTGTAGGTTAGGAATGTTGAGGGTTTGTAGTCTTGTCATTATATTTCTCCTTTATTAAGCAAGATTAAAATTGTGTGACCCTTTCGGCATCACACAATTATTTATCATCGTTATTTTACATCATTGGCATTTGCGGAGCATTATTTTCGTCTTTTTGCGGAATTTCAGTAATTGTACATTCTGAAGTTAGCAATAGACTTGCAATACTTGCTGCATTTACCAATGCTGTTTTGGTAACTTTGGTCGGGTCGATGATTCCCAACTCAATCATGTCACCATATTCACCATTTGCTGCGTTATATCCATAGTTGTCTGAGCCAGCTAAGATATTAGCAACTACTACATCAGAACTATCACCTGCGTTAGCAGTAATTTGACGTAGCGGTGATTCAATTGCAGCCATTACAATAGCAATACCTGCATCTTGATCTGTGTTTAGACCTGTGATTGTGCCTGCGTTTTGTTTTGCACGTAATAGTGCTACGCCTCCGCCGGCTACAATGCCATCTTCTACTGCTGCATGAGTAGCATGTAGAGCATCGTCAATACGATCCTTTTTCTCTTTCATTTCAACTTCTGTTGCAGCACCTACACGAATAACTGCTACACCACCGTCTAGTTTAGCAAGACGATCTTCAAGACCTTCGCGGTCATATTGTGATTCGCTTGCTTCAATTTGTGTTTCAATTACATTGATACGTTCTGCGATTGCTTCTTTAGATCCTTCACCGTTTACAACAGTAGTATGATCCTTAGTTACTTCAACACGTTCTGCACTACCCAAGTGTTCACCTGTAACTTTTTCAAGTGTAAGTCCTGTGTCATCTGACACAACAGTTGCACCAGTTAGAATAGCAAGGTCTTGTAGCATTTCTTTGCGTCTATCACCAAAGCCAGGTGCTTTAACTGCACATGCTTTAACAACACCACGTGCGCTGTTAACAACTAGTGTTGCTAGTGCTTCGCCTTCAATGTCTTCTGACACAATAAGAATTGGCTTGCCTGCTTTTGCAGCGCCTTCTAATACAGGAAGAATGTCACGAATGTTGGTAATTTTCTTGTCTACCAACAATACATATGGATTTTCCATTTCTACTAGTTGACGGTCCTGATTGTTAATAAAGTATGGGCTTAGATAGCCGCGATCAAACCGCATGCCTTCTACAACATCTAGTTCGTCTTCTAGTCCTTTGCCTGACTCAACAGTAATAACACCGTTCTTGCCAACACGCTCCATTGCTTCTGCAATGATGCCGCCGATAGTTGTGTCACTGTTTGCAGAGATTGAACCTACTTGTGCAATTTCTGTTTGTGTGTCACACGGCTTGGACATTGCACTTAGTTCAGTAACAATAGCACCTACTGCTTTATCAATGCCACGTTTGATATCCATTGGATTCATTCCGGCTGTTACATACTTCATACCTTCTGTAACAATACCTTGTGCTAGTACAGTTGCAGTTGTAGTACCATCGCCTGCGTTGTCTGCTGTGCGACTTGCTACTTCTTTAACCATTTGCGCACCCATGTTCTCTAGTGCGTCTTCTAGTTCAACTTCCTTTGCTACGCTTACGCCGTCTTTAGTAACAACTGGAGCACCATATGCTTTTTGAATTACTACGTTGCGGCCTTTAGGGCCTAGTGTTACACGTACTGCATTTGCTAGTGTGTTTACACCAGTTACTAGCGATGCACGACTGTCTGCACCGAATTTTACGTCTTTTGCTGTCATTGTTTTCTCCTTATTCTACAATTGCTAAAATTTGATCTTCAGTTAAGATGATGTGATCTTCATCGTCAACTTTAACAGATTGACCTGCACCTTTGAGATACATGATGTCGTCACCTTCAGATATTACTAAAGCTACGACTGTACCATCTTCGGCAACTCTGCCGCCGCCAGTGTGTATAACTGTGCCACGAACAGGTCCTTCATTTGCAGTGTCTGGAATAAAAAAGCCACTAGCAGTCTTTTCTTCTGCTGGTACTGGCTTTACGAGAATTCTATCTCTAATTGGTTTTACGTTCATTTATTTCTCCTTTTAAGCAAGATTTAATTTGGAACCTTTTCAGCGTTCCGGTTTTATTTATCCGCGTATACAGCATTAAATTGCTGAGTACAACGAACAAAGGTTGTGCATTTGCTAAGTTGTTTTAGCTTTAATGCACCTGCATATGTACAGGTAGATCTTAGTCCTCCGGTTAAATCTTGTATGGTTATACCAACAGAGCCCCTGTAAGGAACTAAGACTTCCCTGCCTTCTGATGAACGATAGTCTTTTAGTCCACCAAAATGTTTTGTGTTTGCTGCATCACTACTCATACCGTAGAACTGCACAAACTGTTTTTGTTCAAAGTGTGGCACATAAGTACCATCAGATAATAATGTAGCTTCGCCGTTTTCAAAGTGTTTGGTAATTACTTCGCCGCCGCCTTCATCGTGCCCAGCAAGCATACCACCAAGCATAACAAAATCTGCGCCGGCTGCAAAGGCTTTAGCGACATCTCCAGGGCAAGTACACCCACCGTCAGCAATAATGTGACCACCAAGTCCGTGTGCTGCATCAGCGCACTCGATGACCGCAGATAGTTGCGGATATCCCACGCCAGTTTGAATCCTAGTAGTGCAAACAGACCCGGGACCAATACCCACTTTAACAATATCAGCTCCTGCAAGAATCAACTCCTCCGTCATTTCTCCGGTAACTACGTTACCTGCTATAATTACAATATGTGGAAATACAGATCGTACTTTTTTAACATGATGTGCAAAATGTTCTGAATATCCGTTAGCAATGTCCATACATATGTATTTTAGATTGCCGTCAGCCATTTCCATTACATTTTGTAATTTGTCAAAATCTTCTTCACTAGTACCAATGCTCATTGCTACATTATTAGTGCGTAGATAGTCATCTGTATTAAAGAACTCAATTAGTTCATTATCAGTATATGTTTTAACAAGACATGTAAAGATCCCTTGTTGTGCTAATGCGTCTGCCATTTCAAATGTACCAACACCATCCATGTTAGAAGCCATAATAGGAACACCGTAATAGTGTTCTTCATTTTCAGCTATCTCAGTAGCATAGTTTCTAAATTGAAATCTACGTTCAAGTCTTACTTGGCTACGACTTTTAAGTGTTGAACGCTTAGGACGAATAAGAACATCCTTATAATCCAACTTAATGTCTTGTTCGATACGCATTGTATACTACCTCTTTTTAGTTTTTTTATTTGTTCTTGCAGCCGGTGCAAACTCATCGTTTTGTGCTTGTTTTTTCTTCCATCTAGCAATTCCTGCTTTTTTTGCTTTAGCACGTTTTTCGCTAGGTTTTGTGTAAAATTCACGTTCACGCAATTGTTGCAGTACGCCATCTTCAGCTACTTTTTTCTTAAATTTACGTAATGCAAATGCAACATCACCATTACGGACTTGTACAGTTAGTCCCTTTTGTTCAGGTGCTTTGTTGTTGTGTCTCATTCTCAAAATTATCTCCTATATTAGATAAAAAGTCTAAATTATAAACTTTGTTATTACTTAAACTATTATATACTGAATCTTGGCTGTTTGTCAACCAATAAGTTTTGTTTTTTGCTATCATATAACTAGAAAGGTCTCTACACCATGTTGATGCATTGTCAACATCAATTATTACAATGTCGCATTGTTTGAATACACTTAACATCCAGTTAATTTCTTCCTCAACTTGTGTAGGCTTGTCGTATACATACACATTAACGTCGGCGTCAACGCTAGTTAGAAATTTATCTTGTAGTTCATCTTGTATTTGCTTGCTAGGATATAATAATAACAGTTGAAGACTGTCATTGAATAACATATCTGGCGGTGTAACTATATTAATCTTTTTCAATTAAAACCTATTTTTTAGATAGTTTGTTAAAAAGTGTATTGTCGCTTTGTTCTGCATTCTGTTGATAACCTTCTTGTACATTATAGTTATCAGCATCTATAGTAATTTCCCAAGGAAGTGAATCTATTTCGCCCTTTTCAAAAGCATTTCTCCAAGCTTCTCTGTCTTCAGTTGGATTGTTTGTTTCCCATATTGCACGATCAGTTACCCAAGCATCGTCTTTTTCCCTATCTGCATAATATCTGCTATTTGGGTTTAACTCTTCCGGTAACTCTAAATCTACTTTTTTTTTAGGTTGTTCTATTTCTTCTGGATAAAAGATCCTGTTTGCGGTGTCCGGTATCTCGCCAGTACTTCCTCTGGTGTCCTGCTCGGTAGTAGTTCCTTCTTGGGTTTCGCTACTGTTAGGAACTTGTTCTTCTGCAGGTTCCACATCGCTCCGTCCTGATAGACCTTCCGCATCATCGGCTTCTCTATCTCGTTCATTATGTTCCACATCACCATCTTGTATATCGCTGTCTGTAGGTTCCACCACTGTTCCATCTATTTCTCCTTTGGTCGGGTCCACTTGTCCATCGTCGTCTTCTCTGGCCACAGCCATTCCGTCGGCAGCGGTTCCTCCAGGTTGTTCGGTTCCAATGGCAGGTTCCCCATTAGGTCCTTCAACTTTTGATTGTGATCCGGTGTTGTCTCCGTCGTCATTTATTTCTTCCTTTTGTTCCGCAGGCGGCGCAGGAGTGTCAATATTATAAACAGGGTTGTCAATTATACGTTGTGCTCTTGCTCGTTCGTATTCAGCTCTCTCGAGCCGAAGACGTTCACCGTCGTCATCTTCAAGTTCTTTTCTACGGAAATCAAAGGTATATTGTGCGGCTATTAACAGCAGGACGGCAAGCGGATCAAACACAAAGATAATAATAATTATTACCCAACGTACAGCTTCTTCGAGCATGTTACTGTCTGCCTGTTCGCCATATACGAACTCAGCAATGTATTTAATTGGTCCTACTTCTGCTTCTAGTTTGCGATATTCGCCTTCTAGTGCAATTCGTTCCTCAGTAAGTGTTTCTATCTCAGAAGACGCTGTTCGAATACGTTCAGACTGTTCGTCTATGGCCGTTTGGACTTCGTCTGCATTGTCTTCATTACCGAGTTGTGATCTTAGTCTATTGATAAGTTCATTTGATTGCGCTACTTGTGCTTCTGCACTTTCACGTAGTCTTTGGATTTCGTCTCTTGCTGTAGCAATAATAGGGCTTTCAGTTTGACGTACTTCGTCAATCTTGCCTAGCATTGTAAGCTCACGTTCTTTGAGTGCAGGAATCTGTACTGTGCGGATATCTTTAACTACGCCTGCTAGTCTTGTACGCTCTGCATCAACTGTAGATGTTGCGTCTTTACGTACTTGTGCTACTTCGCCTTGGATCTGTGTGATTCTATCTCTTTGACCTTTGACCCAGGTTG
>Ga0181400_1000627_pt1 | contig 15145 bp, 30 predicted proteins | sample 23SPOviralmetaG_FD_130129 | JGI IMG/M metagenome (GOLD analysis project Ga0181400, IMG submission 130129) | Marine viral communities from the oligotrophic San Pedro Time Series (SPOT) site, San Pedro Channel, CA, USA - 23 SPOT_SRF_2011-06-22 | ecosystem: Environmental > Aquatic > Marine > Strait...
AATTTAGATATTGATTATGTTGGTAAACAAATACAATTAAAAAATAACTATTCAGTAAAACAAACTTTAATGGGTCGTAGAAACATAGGCCTATTCTTATCAGGTGGTTTAGATTCAACTTCAATACTTTACGAGATGAAAGAACTAGGTGTAAAACCTAGGACATTTACATCTAGTTTTGCAACAACAGATAACAAAAGTTTATTAAACAAAGATAGTGAACTTGCAGAAAGATTATGTAAAGATTGGGGTATTGAAAACAATGTTGTATATCAAACTCAACAAGATTATGTTGACGCATTAGAAGATACCTTTTATGCATTAGAAGAACCAAGACAAGGTAAAAGTTTTCCTACTTATTACAATATGAATAAGTTTATGGCTTCAAATGATATTACAGTTACCCTTGCAGGTGATGGTGGTGATGAATTGTTTGCAGGTTACAAACACCATAAGGCACCAAAGTGGAAAAGTAAATTAAAAAATTTAAGAAAGAATAATAGACCTCTACGGAATCCAGAATTAGAATGTAGTTTAGAAGATCAGATGGACTATCTACAAGAATGGTTACCACCAAATCAATTAAAGAATGATGATTTAAATGATTTTCTATACATAGAAAGTTTGAATGCCTTAGCTGAAGACTTTTTAATTAGAAACGATAAGTTAGGTATGGCGTTTAGTATGGAAGGTAGATTTCCTATTATCAATAAAAGATTAAGAGATTATGTAAGAGCCTTGCCAAGTCGTATAAAAACTGATATAAAGTTTAAAGAGAAACCAAAAGAAAAACATAAGTTTCTACAAAAGAAAGCATATGAAAATAAGTTACCAGATTATATTTTAAATCATGTTAAAACAGGCTGGCGTTTTCCTACAGATGAGATACTTGTTGGTAGAAGAGAACAACCAGCACCAGACAACGGAGTTTTAAAAGACTATATAAGGGAAACTTTAAATGATAAAGAACTTATGGATATATTTGAATACGATATGACAGATGTTGAACAAAGATATTTAAATAACAAAGATTATGATAAGAAAGAAGATAAGGGTATAGGTCTTAGATCACAGAAAGAATTATTTTGTACTCTTAACTTTGCAGTATGGAAGAAAGTTTATGGTATGTCAATATGAAACTAATAACAGTTACAACTTGGAACAATAAACTATTTGATGAGTATGCTCATAAATTTAAGGCAACTTACAACTGGTCATGGCCATATACTGTATATAATGAAGACGATGGTATGTATGAAGCAATACCAGATTTAAAAAAGTTTGTAGATAGAAACAAAGATAGACCTTATAAAAATTTCTTACAAGACGCCGTACGATTTAGTTATAAAGTTTATGGATATTGTCATGCTATAAAACAATATAGTGATTATGATTTTGTTATGGGTGTTGACGCTGATAGTGTATTTTACCACCCTATGCCTGAAGAAGTTGTAGCTACTGAACTATACAAAGAAGATTGTATGATAACTTACCTTGGTAGAGGTGGTCAATATAGTGAATGTGGTTTTTTAGGTTTTAATATGAATCATCCAGAGATACAAAACTATGCCGATGAGATGTTAGAGATGTATAATAGTGATAAGATATATAAACTAATAGAATGCCACGACAGTTTTGTTTGGGATTATGTAAGAAAGAAGTTTGAAGAGAGAGGTGTATTAAATAATAATATAGGAGATCATAAGAAAGCCCATGTACAAGCAAGATCAGTATTAGGTAGATTTTATGACCATACAAAAGGACCAATTAGAAAGAATGTAGGTTTTAGTGGCGAGAACGCCATGGTATTAAGAGAGGTGAAAAAATGATTAATATCTTTATCGGTTACGATAATAAAGAACGAGTGGCTTACAATGTGTTATCACATAGTATTATACAAAATAGTACCAAGCCTGTAGCAATTACACCAATTGCATTAAATAATTTAAAAGATGACTTTGTTAGAGAAAGAAATAGTTTATCTAGTACAGAGTTTTCATTTAGTAGATTTATGATACCACACCTTATGAACTATCAAGGTTGGGCATTGTTTATGGATTGTGATATGTTAATGTTTGAAGATGTTGCTGAACTATGGCGAATGAGAGATGATAGTAAAGCTATTCAGGTTTGTAAACATGATTATACACCAAAAGAAAAAACAAAGTTTTTAGGTCAAACACAAACTGCCTACCCTAAAAAGAACTGGTCTAGTTTTATGTTAATGAACTGTAAAAAATGTTCGACACTTACACCAGACTATGTAAACAGAGCAAGTGGTTTAGAGTTACATCAATTTAAATGGCTTGAAAGTGAGAACTTAATTGGTGAACTACCATTAGAGTGGAACTGGTTAGTAGGTGAATATGAACATAAAGACGATGTAAAGAATGTTCACTATACAAAAGGTGGTCCTTGGTTTGAAGAGTATAGAGAATGTGATTACTCAAAAGACTGGTTTATAAACCATGATGAATGTATGTTGGGTGCATGATAGACGGATTTGGTACAAGAGATAATACAGATAAACCTGTCAGAGCTTTAGTTAAGAGTGCTAAAGGTCATATGTATGAAAAACCAGGTCAATCTGTTGAACAATACGAAACTACAAAATGGGATTACAATCATAAATTTGTAAGACCCATAGCTGTGTTTGGTATGTTACGAGGTACAGGTCAACTAGTAGAAGAATGTACTAGAGATGGCCAAGACTTTTATTTCTTTGACCATGCTTATCTATTTGGTAATAAACATAATGTATCCAGAGAAGTTGGCGAACAAGTATATAGATTAACTAAAAACTATTTTCATATAAGAGATATAAAGAAATTAAAAAAGGCTGATTACGAGAGAATAGAAAAGTATAGACCTTTTGTACATATGTCACCGTGGAAATATGAGGGTGATTATATTCTTTTTATACCACCTAGTGACCATGTAAGAAAGTATTACTATTTCAACAATCATTGGGAAGAACAAACTCTAAAAGAAATAAAGAAACATACTAGAAAAGAAATTAAAATTAGAACTAAAGATAGTAAAGTATCATTAGAAAAAGATTTAGAGAATGCCTATTGTACTGTATCATATCAATCAACTGTTTGTATAGATTCAATTATGGCAGGTGTACCTAGTTTTTGTGCAAATGAATCAATGAGTTTACCAGTATCAATAACAGATTTATCACAAATAAAAGATCCATTATATTGTGGCGAAAGACAAGAATGGATTGATTCGTTATTAGCCAATCAATTTACAATGTCAGAGATAGAAGACGGAACAGCGTGGAAATATGTTAGTAACACATAAGATAGCTTGGGACCAATGTTTGTCTAATCAAATATGGCCTGCCATAGAAAAAGGTTGGAAAGATGAAGATAGACCTATACATTTCTTTTGGGGTTTAGCAGGACAAAATAGAAAACATATTATAGAGTGTAATGAAAAGAATGAAGAGTGGTGGTATGTAGATGTTGGTTATATTACTGAACAAATTACCAGATATCCTGTACCTAAAATTAATGATTACGATAAAACATATTTTAGAATTGTAAAAGGTGGTATTCATACTGTAGATGGTGTACCAGGATCCACAGAAAGAATACAAAAGTTAGAAAGTCAAGGTATAGATGTACACTTCAAAGGGTGGGGAGATGGCGAACATATATTATTATGTCCTTCATCACCAACTGTAACTATGCAAATAAATGGTATAACACAAAATCAATGGGTAGAAGAAGTAACGAGTGAGATAAAAGCTTATACAAATAGACCAATAAAATTTAGAAATAAACCTAGACCAGAAAATGAATGGTGGGGAACTGATATAAAAGATGATTTAAAAAACTGTCATTGTTTGGTAACTAATATGTCATTGTCAGCCATAGACGCAATACTAAATCAAACACCAATAGTAACACACAAAAATAATGTTGCCTCTGTATTATCAGATAGTATAAGAAATATAGAACAACCATTTAAACCTAGTAGAAAACAAGTACAACCATGGCTAAATATGTTATCACAAAATCAATTTACTTTGTCAGAGATAGCTGATGGCACAGCATACATAGTATTAAATGAAAATAAGATATTATAAAGATATTAATGGTGCAAGATGGATAGGTTTCGGCCTAGCTATGTTGTCTGTCTTTATTTTATCTAGTGCGAATATATCTACTCAATGGGTAGGTTGGTTATTAAGTGTAGTTGCCTGTATGATGTGGGTCTATTTTGGTTATAAAGATAGAGATTGGCCTAGAACTTTGATGGAGTTTATGTATTTAATTTTTAGTATGAGGGCAATGTATAATTGGTTGATAGTATGAATTTTGCTTGTGTTTGTTATGGTCAAAAATATTCTGTAGAGTATGTACAAAAACTCTATAACATGGTGCAAAGAAACACCACAGTAGACCATAAATTTTATGTGTTTACAGATCATGTAAAAATGGAAAAAATGGTAGAAGGAAATATCATTGTAAAACAATTTCCTATGTTAGACTTACAAGGTTGGTGGAATAAAATGCAACTGTTTCATCCAGGTATTTTAGAGGGTGATACTTTGTATATGGATTTAGATGTAGTTATAACAGATAATATTGATTGTTTCTTTACATATAAACCAGAGGCTGATTTTGTAGGTATGAATGACTTTAATCCATTATCAGGTCAGTTTAATTCTAGTGTAATGAGGTTTAAACCTGAGATAATGAAAGATAAGTTATGGCAGCCATTTATAGACGATAGACCAAAATACTTTAAAATGTTTGGAGATCAGGTGGCTATATCAGACTTGATAAAGAAAGAATCTGAAACATTTCCAGACGAGTGGACACAAAGCTATAAATGGTATGATAGAAAAGGTGAGAGATACCATAAATCAACTTGGACGTTTGAACATAATGGCGAATCGAAAGTTACCATATTCCACGGATCACCAAATCCACATGAATCCGACAAGGAATGGATCAAAAATCACTGGAATTAACACTTTCCTAGCTGTGTCCAGGTGTCGCACCTAAATAAACCATTGATTTATAAGGGTTTTTTATTATAAAAAAGTTAAAAAAAGGCTTGCAAACCTCAGCGTTTTCATGTATAGTATAGATATGTTAACGAAAAAAGGCACACTACATCTGGTTTATGCTAGAGAATATTACGATAGTGAAGAAAAATACGATCCTTATTTCTTCTCTTATCATACAATTTTTAGAAACTTACCGTTATCACAACTTAATAGATTAAATTCTAAATCTCTTAAAGAGAAAGTAAAAGCTTTCTGTGATAAGAACTACAAAGAAACTGCTAGTAACTTTACAGGTACTAGTAAAGTTGAAATGATAAGTGGTGATGAATACTATAGAACATACGGTGAAGTTTATGATCTATCAGGTTATCCTGATGACAACCATTTACATAACGATTATGGTCAATTTTACAAAAGACAATTTTTTAAATACGATTTTGATAAAGAACTAACACAACAAGTTATAAAGGAGAATACTGTACGATGAATTTATTAGACTATGCTAACTTTAAATTAGATGATTACGAGCCAAGTAATTTTAGAGAGTTACTTGTTAAAGAAGCTACGAATGCTTACAAAGCATATACGGAGGGAAGGGTGGTTGAAATGGTAAATAATGTACCAGTAGAAACCTCAGTATCAACAGTAGTTGAATATTTTAGTGAAGCATTAAGTCAGATGGATAGAACACATGAAGTTTTTGAAGACATTAATTATACTACAATAATGGATGATTTAATGTTGTATGTAGATGAAAACAATATTGCTCTAAAAAAACATAATAACAAAACAATACATTAAGGATAATATGAAATATAACGAAGATAAAATAGTAAAAGAAATCGGAGATTACATCAAAGGTACTTATGGTGAACACTATAGTACAACAAAAGATGGTTTCCAAGTACAAGATATGTTAAGACAATTAGGTATTGCAAATGATTTTTGCCATGCCAATGCAATTAAATATCTTTGTAGATATGGTAAAAAAGGCGGTAAGAACCGTAAAGACTTATTAAAAGCTGTACACTACATTGTGCTTTTAATGAGTGGTGACGATAGTAAATAACAAAAGGAGAACACTATGATAATTAATGTAGGTGATACAATAGAAGATAACAGAGGCAGACAAGGTGAGATTGTCAATATAGGTATTGCAACCGAAAGAACCGATATAGCTGCTGAGAATGATACAAGTTTGAATGCTCAAACATATGATACAGAGTTAGGTTATACAGGTGCAATAACATTTGGTAGTAACTGGTGCTATTTTGAACAGATTGAGAAAATAGTAAAAAGAAAACAAGACGATACGGAGTAAATTATGATACAAGAAATAGCAACAATAGATGTGATTAACCTGGCTTTAAAAGATTTAAACGAGGGTAAAGTCGATGTGGCAAAAGAAACATTGACTAACTACAGAGATAAAATTCAACACCAAGTAGATGAGTTTGATAAATGGGCTGAAACACAATCAGACATAGATACTCAAATTTCACTAGATTTAGAGGGAAACTAGGTGTACTTAGACCTTAGAACAGCTACGATTCGCTACTCCAGCGCCATCCTAGACGCTTTTTTCCTGCCGAAAAGCAGTAAAATCAACGTTTTTTTAAGGCTTGACATTTTAAACGATTTATGGTAGGATATAAGAATATATTAACAACGAAAGGAAAACACTATGCAAAAATCAGAATTTAGATACAACCAAGACACTTTATTTGCCGAATTTCAAGTGGCAAAAGATAAAGATATTAAGTTATCTAAAAAGAAATCTGAACACGATCAATTTAAAAACCGTGTACAGTTTTGTAAGGATCACATTTCATTAAGACAGGTGAATCCAGAAGTTTACGAACACTTAGATGTAAACTTTACAAATTTATTAGAGGCGTATTCAGCCCCTAATCCTAGAGACCATTTCTATCTAAAAGTATTTGGTAAAACATATGCTGAGAAAATGGCTGAACAAGAGGCTGAAGATATATCAGTTAACGATAAAGAATAATGGCTATTATATACACAAATAATTCTAGTGGTGCTATTCGTAGGTTGAAATCTAAAAAACCTACGAAGAGTTACTTAGAGGCTCTTGCTAAACATATCAAGTGGTTGAGATCAAAAGGTTTCAATGTAAATGATAATGGCAAGATTATATTATCTAAGAGAAAAACTGTTATGAGTTTAGGTGTATCATATGTAGATCAACCAAAAGAAGAAGTAAAAACAAATGCGTTTATGGGTAACGGTAAACAAATATCTTGGAAAGAAAAACAAGAAAGATTAGAAATCAGTAAACAATACTCTATAGCGCCAGCTTACAACAAAGGCCCTTACATGGTAGTTGCTAAAGAAGATATCAAAACGGCCGGGAGAAAAGTTTAATGTTACATAAGATAAGTGATTTTTGTAAAAAGATTGATGGTATAAAAAAACTTAGTGATGATTTATACAATATAAAGTATAATAATCCAAAAACTGAGGCAAGAGATAAAGAAATCGATAACTTAATACAAGATATACAATCACAATGTTTAATAATTTCAAAAGACACAATGCCATATGATAAGTAAAAAGATTATAATTTTATTATCAACACTACTTATTGCTAGTGGTTGTGCGAATAGATCACAAACAGGTGCTGTATTGGGTGGTGTAACCACAACAGCAGCTTGTGTACAAATGCAAGTAAACGATCCATATTTAATAGCTACTTGTGCTATAGTTGGTTCTTTTGCAGGTGCAGAAATTATGTACAATTCAGATTATGATGTACACAATGCCGTATTCGTAGATCATTTAAATACGGCGCCAGGTTACGGTCAGAGTTATACAAACTGGTACAATGGCAAAACAGGTAATAGTGGTATTATCAAAGTAAATAGAAGTTACTTAAAGGGTCCAATCAAGTGTAAAGATTATACAGCTACTGTAGATATTACAAACAACTGGCCTCTTTTAGGTATTGGTGGTGTTAATAGAAAAGAAGTATTTGGTACTGCTTGTCAAACACCAGACGGACAATGGTTTGAAGGATAATATGAAATACAACGATAGAATTAGAGAATACTCAAAAGGCATATACACAGCAGGTAAAATTGTGGCTATAACAATTATAATAGGTTTTATAGTTGCGTGGTCGTTTAGTGCATATGGTGAGGAACAAGTTTATACAAAAATTAAAACAATAGAACCTGCCGAAGTAAACGGACAATATTGTTTTGTTAAGATAACTATAAAAGAAGTTAACGATGAAGTTATCAAAGAAGAAATTTTAGAGTGTGCCGATGGCAAAAAAGGTATCGATACACCAGGATATTGGGAGCTATTTGCTCAATACTACTATAGAGATGTTAATACACCAGATTATTGCAGATACTATAGTCGTTCCAATCATGCTTTCAAGTCGTTTGGGAAAGTATGTTTAATGATAAACGGTGAATGGGAGGTACAATGATTAAGAATATAATCATAATAGCTCTTGTAATTACTATATTATATGATGTGTCCAGCGATGACGCTTGGACATGGGTTCAATCCACGCTTGACTTTTTGCAAGAAGTAGTATATAGTATGAATGGGAGTGTAAAGTAAATGAATAAAATGTTAAAAAATATAACTTTAGTCGTTACTGCTTTGGCTTTAGGTGCTTGTTCAACTAACACCTACAAGATTAAAAGTGAGAATGGTAAAGTTTTAAATAAAGTTCCTGAATGGTACATGGCTGATATTGCAGAAAAGAAAGCCTGTGATCTCAAAATCTTTGATACAAAAGATAATGAAAAGCAATGTATATTCGGTGTAGCAACGGCAGTATCGCCAGACCTACAGCTCGCAATTGAAAAGGCTAAGATGTTAGCTAAATCTGAATTAGCAGATATTATCAAAGGCGAAATGAATAAACAATCAAAACAATTCATCACAGAGTTGGGTAAAACAGAAACTAAAACGGTTGTAACCGAAGTAGAATCTACCTTAATTAATATAATTAAGAATACTCCTGTGAGAGGTTATGAAATCTTTGAACAAGATGTAACATTAACTGATAAGGGTTACTACCGTGCATGGGTAGGGTTAAGATTACCATTAGGTGATTTTAATAAGATGTATGACTATAATATTGACCAGGCTGTTGACGCCCACAATATAAAGTTACAATCTGATAATGCTTATAATGAATTGTTATCAAAAGTAGATGATGGAAAAAATGAAAATACAAATATACAGTAAACCAAACTGTGTCTATTGTAATAAGGCAAAGGCCTTAGTAAAAGGCCTTAACTTAGAATACGAAGAATTAATGTTTGGTAAAGACTTTAGTTCACCTGAAGAATTATATGAGGCCATTGGTAAAAAAGTTAGAACAATGCCTCAAATTAAGATTGAAGGAGAATTAATTGGTGGTTATAATCAATTGATAGAATACTTTGTAGAAAAAGGTAAAGTTAATTATCAAGGTCAGATTATAAATGAGTGATGAAGAAGGTAAAATTATACAGTTTCCTACTAATAGGATTACTAGGCCTGTAGAGCGACCTGATTCAAAAGAAGATGTACAATTTAAAAAAAGAATTGAAAAAGAACAAACTAAAAAGTTTATCGAAACAACAGTTGACGATTTGTCATTGGATTTAATTAGGAGATTTGTGAGTTTAGCAGTTAAAACAAATAATGTAAATTTCTTAAAAGACTTGGCTCTTTTAGTTGATGTTATGAGAGGATTATTGTACAGAGATTTTGGATTAAATCATCCAGCACAAAGATTAATTGATAAAATGGTTCAGGTTGTACCATCGAATGGTCAAAATGCAGCTAAGATTGATTACTCTAGTGTGTTGGAGTTTAAGAAAAAGTCATCTAAGCCCTTAAATGAAGATATACAAAATGAATTAAATGATTTATATAATGGGTCAGATATGTTTGAGTCTGATATGGACTTAGATGATTAAAAGAATTGCAAACGCAATCGCCGTCGCCGGTTGTAAAATAGTTAACGTGAAAGGAGTTAAACACAATGTTTAATTTTTTATTTAATAATAAAGGAGATAAAGTTATGGCAAGAGCTAAACTATCAAAAACTGAAAAGGTAAGAAACCTTTTCTCAACAGGTAAAAATGTTACCTGGAAATCACTAAGATCAACATTTGATCTTAGATCACCAGCTGCAATGGTTGGTAAATTAAGAAACGAAGGAATGATGATTTATGAAAATCGTGGTTCTAACGGCGTTTCTTACAGAGTAGGTACACCATCAAAAGCTATTATAGCTGCTGGTATTACTGCTGTGTTCGGTAAACAAGTAGGTTACTCAGCGTAACTAATTCTAAGGGGGCGGCCTTGTGTCGCCCCTTTTCCTATGCCAGATAATCATTTAAGAAATATTAGAGCGTTACTAGAAAACGCAAAAGAATTTAAAGTCAGCCGTAAGGTTGATACATACGAATATGAATCATTAGAAAAAATGATATTAGACGACCAAATTAGATATAGTGAAATATTAGAACTGTTTACAGATAGCATATATAGGGAATGGTTTTATAAAAGAAACTTTGATGATAATAGACCAATGAAGATAACAAAATATTCCGAATTATGATACTAGTAGATTTAAACCAAGTATTGATCTCTAACTTAATGGCACAGACTAGAGGTCAGGCAGAACCAAATAAAGATATGATAAGACACATGGTCTTAAATTCTATCAGAGGTTTTAATACAAAGTTTAAATCAGAATATGGTATACAAGTGTTATGCTCAGACGCAGCTAATCCTTGGAGAAGAGATATATTTCCACACTACAAACACAGTAGACGAAAAGGTAGAGAAACCAGCTCTGTAGATTGGGAAAATATATTTAATATTATTACAGAGATTAAAAATGAAATTAAAGAGAACTTTCCTTACAAAGTATTACATATTGAGAAGTGTGAAGCTGATGATATTATTGCTACTTTGGTCAAGCATTATCATAATGAAAAAGTAATGATAATTTCAGGCGATAAAGATTTTATACAACTACAAAAACATGAGAATGTAAAACAATATTCACCAATACAAAAAAAGTATGTAGGTGAAGATGAAAACCCTATAACGTATTTACATGAACAGATTATAAAAGGTGATAGATCAGATGGTATACCAAATATATTATCACCAGACGATGTGTTTACAACTGAAGCTAAACAATCACCAATAACTAAGAAAAGATTGGCAGAGTGGTCCAATATGGAAAGAATACCATTAGGTTCTGAAACTCTTAAAAATTATGAGAGAAATAAGACACTAATTGACTTGACACAAATACCAGAACCACTAGAAAATGAGATTATAAATACTTATAATAACTATGAGATAAGAGATAGATCAAAACTATTCAATTATTTTATGGAAAAGAAACTAAAATCATTGATTGAGAATATTAATGACTTTTGAAATATATGCATATGGAGTAAATAATGGCACAAAACCCAAATTTAATACCTAAAAAAAATATGGAAGCTTTAGCTGCTACGGCAGGTAGTGGTGATCCTTTTTTTAGCGAAATCTTTACAAAGGTTAATAACGCCAAAGATAAACCAAAGAAAATTGCTGTCTTAAAACAATACGATTCACAACCATTGAGAATGGTATTGAAAGGCGCTTTTGATCCTAAAATAGAATGGGATTTACCAGAAGGAATACCACCTTACATGGCCAACGAGGCGCCAGCTGGTACTGAACATACTATACTAAAGGGTGAAGCGAAAAGATTGTACCACTTTATTAAAGGTGCGGACAAAACCCTATCTAAGACAAGAAAAGAAACTTTGTTTATCCAAGTTTTGGAAGGTCTTCACAAAGACGAGGCCGAGTTATTAATTAATGTTAAAGATAAGAAACTTAATAAGGTTTATAAGGGTCTTACCGAATCGGTTGTCAAAGAAGCCTTCGGTTGGGACGAAAACTTTACAAAACCAACAAAATAAGACATTTTAAGGGGGCTGCGACATAATGCCCCCTTCTAAATCGTTGAATCCTCTCACTTTTTTAATCAAATTAGCTGTTGACTTTCTCTCAGGAATGGTGTATATTATACATATATTAACCAAAAGGGAGATTATATTATGAAGAAATTTGTTATGTTTGTTATTGTTATGCAAGCCTTGTTATGGTTTGGATTATCATCGATAGCAAAAGCAAATACAAATGATTATAATACGGCTGTTATAGGTCATATTATATCACAAAAAATGCAAGGTGTGAATGTTGACACCTCTGTATTAGAGTTTGAAATGCAGAAATTAATTTACAACTATACGTTAGAAATGACCAATGTTTTACAAAAACATTTACCGTCAATACTTGATAGTTTATCAGCTCAGATAAGAGTTATGAGTGATAGTGAATATAAATGTGCATTGTTAAAAGATAGTAAAATTAAAGATAAAGAATGTAACTAAGGGAGTAATGATGGCAAAAAAGAAAATTAATAAATCAGATAAATTGCCTGGCATACCTTTTCATTATGAGTTTTATATGGTTTATTGGGAGGATATACAGAGCGATTCAGGTTGGCGTACTCTAAAAGAGATACAAAAATCTAAACCAGCTATATGTGTATCAACAGGTTGGCTAGTTAGAAACGATTCGAAAGTACACGTTTTGATGAGTGATTATAACTATGATGACCACGGCGAACTGTCAGATGGTGGTAATACAACTGTCATACCGACAAAAAATGTTATTGAGAAGTTTTTAATCAAAGGTTTATAAACCAGGGAGATATATTATGAGTAACGTGAGGAAGAAGTCCAAAGAACTAGATCATCATTTAAAACATGAGATCAAAAAGATACCTGATATTTTAAATAATTTTTTAGAGGGTAAAGAAAAGAAAATAGTCTATTATACAGGCCAATTTCAAAAAGATGTGTTAGATAATTTTACACCAAAACAATCAGAAAAGATATTTGATGGTGTACAAAAGTTTTCAGACAATGTAATATTTGTACAAAAAAGATTACAGAGTTTTACCTGTGCAGAGGGAGATACCTGGTCAGGTTATGATTATATAGCGGTGAGGAGATAATTATGAGTTTTATGAATAAAGTATCAATAGTCTTTAAAACACTTATGTTTGTTTTTGTATTATCAGCTTGTACGGCTGTTGTTTATGCATACCATTTACAAGGTGAAAAACAAATAGAAACATTAGAAGAATTTGAAGTACAAAAACCTGATTTTGAACATAGTAGCAATCAGACGTTTTTAGATAGTGTAAATATGTGTGTAGATTATATTTACCATACAACAACTGATATTATGCCTGTCAATAGAGAACTATTATTAGCTCAGGCAGCCTTAGAAAGTGGTTGGGGTACAAGTAGATTTGCCTTAGAGGGTAAGAATTTATTTGGTATTCGTACATACGATTTAAGAGAACCACATATGTTACCATGGAAAGATAAACCTAAAAAATGGGGTGTAAAAGTATTCTTCCATGAATGTGATAGTGTCCAGAACTATATGGATATACTAAATAATGGATCAGCATTTGAAGAATATAGAAAATTAAAACATGAAGGCGAGAATGATCCTTTTATTTTAATTACAACATTAGGTGCCTATGCTTCAGACGCAAATTACTTTGTAAAAGTTAAGAGTATTATTAAGAAAATAAGATCAGAGTATAAATTAAACTACATTAAATAGGACAATCTATGTTTACAATATTAATTACATTTCTATCAGCTATTTCTATATCTGTTATAGCAGCTGGTTATTCCATAGTAGGATTAGCCACACTATTTGCAGGTGCAGTAGTACCTATCATTGCTATGGGTAGTGCATTAGAAGTAGGTAAACTAGTAGCCGCCAGTTGGTTGTATAATAACTGGCGTAATGAACTAGTACCTAAGACCATAAAACTATATCTTACATTTGCAGTTATAGTATTAATCTTTATAACATCAATGGGTATATTTGGTTTTCTATCAAAGGCACACCTAGACCAAGTGCAACCAGTATCATCTAACAATATTAAAATTGAATTGATTGATAAACAAATAGACCAACAACAAATTATTATAGACAGATCACAAAGTACATTAACTTTATTAGATAGTGCATTAGAAAAATATGTAGATATGGAGTATGTGACCAGAGGTCTAAAGGAAAGAGAAAAACAAAAGCCTGAAAGAGAGGCTTTGAACTTGGCAATCAATAATGCAATTGATGAGATATCAAAATTATCAGACCAAAAAGGTGAGTTACAATTAGCACAAGATAAGATAGAAGCTGAAGTAGGACCAATCAAATACGTTGCAGAATTAATTTATGGTGATGAGGCACAAGATCAATTTGACAATGCTGTAAGGTGGGTAATAATAGTATTGATATTTGTATTTGACCCTTTAGCAGTATTGTTATTGATAGCGGCCAACATATCGTTGAGAACTAGAAACGAAGAAAAAGAAGAGATTAAAAATACCAAAAAGGTAAACCTAACTAAAGAATTAGCAAAAGAAAAGGCCAAAAGTGCCAAGCTCAGAAAAAAAGAACGTGATTATAAGGGATTTGTCAGAAAACTAGGTGCCAAAGAACTAAAAGACCTGGATCCTGATGAAATAAAACTCAAATTAGACCAAATAATGGACTGGAATGAGAAATCTAAGCAACCATAGGCTTGACAACTAGTGAGGAGTAGTATATAATGAATGATATGATTGATAAACCAACTGAAAGTCTAAAAGATAGACGAATCAAAAATGCAGAAACAGCCTGTAGAGATTCTATGACCGATTGGTCAAAGAACTATTGGTTTAATGTGTTTGCTAAATTATGTAAAATGTATAACCGTGAAGAATACTTTAGAAAGACTATTAATTAATTATGAACGTATTTTATGTAGATAAACATCCAGTAAGAGCTGCTGAACAAATGATTGACAAACACGTTGTCAAAATGATTTTAGAATCAGCACAACTATTATCAACTTGCCACCGTGTACAAGACGGTACTGAATACTATGGCAAGACAGCCAATGGTAGAAAGATCAAAAGGTGGACACACCCTAATCCAAATTTAGAACCATTACTATACAAAGCAGGTTGGGTAAAACATCCTAGTACAATA
>Ga0181400_1000629_pt1 | contig 15106 bp, 12 predicted proteins | sample 23SPOviralmetaG_FD_130129 | JGI IMG/M metagenome (GOLD analysis project Ga0181400, IMG submission 130129) | Marine viral communities from the oligotrophic San Pedro Time Series (SPOT) site, San Pedro Channel, CA, USA - 23 SPOT_SRF_2011-06-22 | ecosystem: Environmental > Aquatic > Marine > Strait...
GGCGCTTCAAACAGAAGCAGCTATGGCTAATGGATCGTGGATCTCGGACCGTGAAGCACGTATCACGAATCTTGATTCATTATTTCGCCGGTACATCGCCGAAATTCATGGAGTAAAACCGTTTGGCAAAAGCAAGCTCGCAACTGTAAGAAGCACAGCGCGAAGAGTCGGGCACGTGCGTCTTTCTGACCTGACTCCTGACTTTGTTTTATCCTATGCAAAACAGCGTGCCAGCGAGATCGCCCCCTCTACCCTTAACCAAGAGCTAACCTACTTCGCACAAGCTATCGATGTAGCACGAACCTTGTGGAACGCACCGTTAAACGACAACCCTGTGCGCGCAGCAATCGGCGTCTTGTCTCAGATAGATGTAGTGCAAGGCAGTAGAAAACGTAACAGAAGACCCACGGACCACGAACTACAAACCCTGCTTAATCTAGCCAAAGGCAGTTGGATTAGGCCCATGATCGAAATAGCCGTCGAAACAGGATTGCGCGAGTCAGAAATTCACGCACTCAACTGGTCAGACGTGGACTTCGACCGTGGTACGTTGCTTATCCGAGACCGTAAAAGCCCTAAGCAAAAGCTCGGAAACGACCAGCTAATACCACTTTTACCGGCCTCGAGAGAGGCGCTCCTACGTGAAAAGCAGCAAAGTAAGCAGGGTGGTAGGGTGTTCGAGGACGTTCTCCGCGCCGCTAGTATTAGCGATAAATTTGCCAAACTGAGAAAAAAGGCTGCAATCGTCGACCTGCGATTTCACGACCTCCGACACGAAGCTATTAGCCGAATGTTCGAAAAAGGAATGACTATCCCAGAGGTCGCGGCTATTAGTGGACACAAAACATGGACCAGTCTAAAGCGCTATACGCAACTAAGCCCTAAGTCCTTGTCGACTGCGTTCGCAAAGCAGCCTGCATCTGATCAACCACTGCAGTTGTAGGGAACAAATACTTCTTGCCCCTCTTAACGTACGGAAGGTCCACTTTGTCGGCGTACAGTTGGTTGTAAAGTGTTGTTTTCTGGATCTTTAGCACCCCTGCTAACTCGCCAACATCCATAAAAGGCCCGTACTTTTCTAGCATCCACTCAATCAACTGCAAGCTCCTCCACCAGTCTGTCCAAATACCAGCGAGCTTTTCGTAAGTCTTCGACCGGCCTCCCCTTGTATGACATACGCCAGACATACTTTTCTACGTTGCCTTTGAGGTAACCGATGAATTGTTCAGCAGACATCGACGCTTTGATTGCATCTATGCATTCAATGTCGCCGGTCTTATAGTGCGGAGGGTTGTTTACAGCATCCATATTGTCATCCTGACATGGGTTATTAGCACGGCTAATTATACTTCTTTTTCTTCTTTTTACTACCTTTTGGTTTCTGATTAATACACGGTTGTCCCTTATGCATCACTTTTCTCCTTATCTCATGCCAATCATTAAACCGTTTACTTCGCCAATCTGGTCAGTTGTGCTACTGGTATCACTGTCGCCTACGCCCGAACTACCGTATCTGGTCATTTCCAGCTTCAAATCAACCGTCCCAGTAGTAGGCCTACCCAACGTACCGGATATGGCAAACGGCATATACAGACTAGTGCTAGCCTTAAAACGCGTTTCGCCTACTAGCTGATAGTAACCGGATGAAGAAACAGTAATCGTGTTACTCGTGCTAAACGAAGCGTAAGAATGATAGATAGTAGTAGTGCCACTTGAGCTGTTATAAATCGCACTTTGTACAGTGGCAGTAGAGGAGCCGTTGCTAAGCACGTTGCCTTGCGCAGCAAAGCCGCGCTTGTCACCACTAAATGTCATGTAGTAAAGAGTAGGGGAGCCCTTAGTACCACCAGATGTGCCTACTGCTGTAGGTGAACCGATCGTCGTAGCTGCGGTCGAGTTGTCCCTCATCCACATTTTAATGCTGTACGTCTTACTGTTTGTAGAGTTAAACCAGCCACTAGCTTGAGCGTACGGGATATGCCCAACTGTAGTATGAGAAGTAGCCTCAAGCTGGGTCTCTAAGAATGTAAGCGTTCCACCATTCGTTCCTGTGTAAGCACCCCCCGAAAACTGCTGAAGAGTGGTGTCGCGGAACGACTGCATGATGTTGACATCGCCGGTAAGGTTAGTCGCGTATACCGTGGTGCCAGACATAACTGTGGCACTAATGCTGCCAGACGTTATCTGGTTGGCTTCTATAGCGTTTACCTGAAGCGCGCCAGTGTTCGGATTAGACGTAAGCGTAGTGCTATCGATGTTAAGACGGTTAGTGTCTATCGTGCCTGCAGTAATTTTGTCAGCAGATAAGTTGGCAATCTTTGCGTTATCAATCGCAGCGTCGCCAATTTTAGCATTGGTTATCGTGCCGTTCTTGATGAAGCCGTCAGCGATGTACACGCCAGCTGGTACGACCTCGCCGTTGATAGTCTGTTGGCTAGTAACAACAGAGAACGGAACGCTCGGATTGCCGGTGTCAGTAGCAGTGCCTAGAAGCGCAAATCTATCAGCGTTTACGATGAACTCACTGACTATGTTGCCCGCTGCTGTAGTGGAAGACGCTAGACCAAACCCGGCTACGGCTCCGTTTAAGTCGACCTTCACGGTGTACTGCGCTTCTAAGTCTTCACCATCAGCTTTAGTAAAGAAGTTCTGCTGCACAGCTGCAGTAGTCGCATAGTCACCAAGCTGAGACGTGGACACTAAGTCCGTCGTCGCCGAGCTAATTGCGGAGTTAACGCCAGTCTCTGTCAAATAATTAGTAGTCAGCGTTGCAGTAGTGACGTAATCGCTGAGCGCATTTGTCTGATCTGTGTCAGTAACATAATCATCTAGCGCATTATTAAGCGCCGTTGTAGACACCAGCGTTTGCGTAGCGTTGCTTATCGCTGTGTCTGCCTCAGTCTTCGTGTAGTAGTTAGTCGTCAGATTAGATGTAGTTGTGTAGTCGTCCAACGCTGTGTTCAGACCACTGGTAGAAACCAGACTTTGAGTCGCCACACTGATGGCGCTTTCTGTATCTGTCTCAGTGAGGTAGTTGTTAGTTAGGTGAGAAGACGTAACGTAGTCACCCAGCTCAGTAGACAAATCAGTCGTAGAGACCAGACTTTGAGTCGCTGTACTAATCGCGCTTTCTGTATCTGTCTCAGTGAGGTAGTTGTTAGTTAGGTGAGAAGACGTAACGTAGTCACCCAGCTCGTCGGATAAATCAGTTGTAGAGACCAGACTTTGAGTCGCCTGTGAGATAGCGTTGTTGGTCTGCGTAGACGTTAGATAGTTATTAGTAAGGGTCGCGTTAGTCGCATAATCTGAAAGCTCTGTCGCCAACCCTGTATTGGATACGAGGTTCTGCGTAGCTGAGCTGATCGCGCTGTCTGTTTCTGTCTCGGTCAAATAGTTCGTAGTCAGATACGACGTCGTTGGGTAGTTGCCCAACGTGGTGTTCAGGTCTGTAGTGGATACCAAACTTTGCGTTGCGTTGGTAATCGCAGTGTCCGCCTCGCTACTAGTGTAGTAGTTGGTCGTTAGTGTTGAGTTAGTAACGTAGCTGCCTAACGCATTTGTTAGGTTAGTGCTCGACACTAGGTCTTGCGTTGCTGTACTAATCGCGCTGTCCGCTGCAGTACGTGTGTAGTAGTTGTTCGTTAGTGTTGCAGTGGTCGCATAGTCGTCAAGCGTTGTGTCTAGATCGCTGTCTAATACGTAGTCAACCAACTCATCGGCGAGCGAAGAAGTAGACACCAAACTCTGTGTAGCTGAGCTAATCGCGGTATCAGCCTCTGTGATCGTGTAGTAGCTGTTCGTCAGTGTAGAGTTCTGAACATAAGGGTTCAGCGCCGTCGAAAGGTCTGTAGTGGATACGAGACTCTGTGTAGCGTTACTGATCGCGCTATCGGCTTGTGTGATCGTGTAGTAGTTACTCGTTAGTGTGCTGTTCGTAACGTAGCCAGATAGCGTCGTGTTAGACACAAGGTTCTGTGTCGCTTGCGATATAGCAGAGTCAGCCTCTGTGCTTGTGTAGTAGTTGTTCGTTAGCGTTGAGGTCGTGACGTAAGGGTTCAACGCCGTTGCCAGATCAGTTGTAGACACAAGGCTTTGCGTCGCCGTACTGATCGCGCTGTCGGCTTCAGTCTGCGTGTAATAGTTGTTCGTAAGCGTTGCGTTCGTTACGTAACCGCTTAGCGTCGTGTTAGACACAAGGTTCTGAGTAGCCGTGCTAATAGCACTGCTTGTTTCTGTCGCAGTCAGATAGTCGTTCGTCAACGTCGCAGTCGTTGCGTAGTCGCCCAGCTCAGTAGCCAAATCTGTATTTGATACAAGGCTCTGTGTAGCAGACGAGATCGCGCTGTCTGCTTGCGTCTTTGTATAGTGGTTTGTAGTCAGCGTTGCAGTCGTCGCATAACTACCCAGAGTCGTGGTCAGGTCTGAGTCCAGCACGTAATCGTCAAGCGTGGATGACGATACAAGATTCGTAGTTGCCTGTGTGATCGCACTATTAGTGCCAGTCTCAGTCAAATAGTTGCTAGTCAGATGGGCCGACGTAACATAGTCATTGAGGTCAGTAGTAGACGCCAGACCGGTTGTCGCCGTGCTAATGGCGGCATTTGTATCTGTTGCGGTTAGGTAGTCGGTCGTTAGCGTCGCCGTTGTCGCGTAGTCACCTAACTCATTAGCCAAGTCGGTCGTTGATACAAGTGACTGAGTGGCTGTACTGATCGCCGAGTTCATATCGGCGGTAGTTGAGTAGTTTGTAGTAAGCGTGCTACTCGTTACGTAGTCGCCCAAATCAGCAGTCGAAGCCAGCCCTGTTACCGCGGTACTGATGGCGGAATTCATATCCGATGTTGTGGAGTAGCTAGTCAACAAGGTAGAGCGAGTAGCGACGAGACCCGTTGTTGAGTCGTTTACAGTACTTTGTAGCCCCGCAATAGCCTGAGCAGCAGCAGAAGAAGACGTTGCGCTCACCGTATTTAAAGACGTGATTGACGCAGAGTTTGCTGACACCACATCAGCAAGGCTGTCGTAGTCCCCGATCAGCTCCCAATACGTAGTATTTGTAGGTAGGTTGCCCGATGTACTCTGCTTGGCGCGGTACAAGCTATCGCTATAGGTAACCAAGTCTCCAGTCGCGTACGAGGTAGAGCCAGAGTAGGCTGAGACGCCAACAATGTCGTTGATCTGACTCTGCAGGGTGTTGGCCGAGTTCGTAATCGCGGTGGCGCGTGCGGACGCTTCATTAGATATCGCTGTAGCACGAGCAGACGCTTCCGCATTAACAGCTGTTGTGATCGCTGTACCCCGGTTGGTTACTTCAGTTGCTATTGAAGATGCTATAGCAGAGTTACGGGCCGTGACCTCATCGTCTATCGCGTCAGTAATCGCCGTAGCACGGGCTGTTGCTTCGTCCGATATAGCAGTAGCGCGAGCATTAGCCTCTGCTGCAACCTGCGCCGCTACTGATCCGGCTACTGTTGCTGGCGAGTCAATTAAATCGATGCGGGTTGTTAGAGCGTTCGCAAGCTCAGACTCTGTAATAGCGCCTTCTATAATCTCAAGTATGCGTTCCACGTCCGTAGCAGTAGCTATCTGTAAGCCAGCTGAAGCGTGGTACGGCCCCGGCTCTTCGTTCGTGTTTACGTGTCTAAGCCAGTAGTACCGAGTAAGCCCTGCGCCAATTGGGTCTACAAAAGATATGCCAGAGCTAATACCGACAAACTGCGCGTCTCCAATTGTGTCAGCATCAAAGCGCCAGATCTCAGTAAACGAGTGCCCACGGTACGTCGGGAGATCCCAGTAGATTTGAGCAACGGCGTACCCGCCCGCTCCTGTTACGCCCGTAGGTGCAGTGGGTGTCTCTACATCGCCCGAATTAGTAACTTGCGGGTTACCAAAATCGTTAGACGGGTTATTGGGATTGAAGGGGTTGTTAATTAGGTCAGTGGCAAGACCTGTATCAATAAGCTCACGGAGGGTAATAGCACGATCGCGAACATCGCCCCTTCTTCCCAATCTGATCTCAAGTGCCTCAGAAACGCTTTCAAGGTATCTCCTTAACTGTGGTGTCACGTCCGCCGGGGGTTTCGGTATCCCCGGAACCTTAGTCGGCTTTATAGTGCGTACAGTCATAGGGCAGCTATCTCGTCCATGCTCTGGGCGAGACATACCTCGTCAATTTCTACAGCGCCTTCTACCTCTACCTCCCAAACTTGGCCTACTACAGCAGGCAAACGCATGATAGGTTCACGCAGCGTACCCGATGAAGCGCCCGAGGGCACAGTCACCGACTGCGTGTACACATTGTTCGAATATGAAAGCGAGTAAACAGCGATCTGTACCCCATCAGCCCACACTCGCACTGTCACCGGATATGCTTGAGCGTGTACTGACACCCAACCCATACTTACAGGTTTAGGCGTAACGTACTGTTTAGACTTCCATTTTAATGTTTTATTGGCCGTACCTCCACGGTACTTTTTAATTTTATTCCCTACAATTATGTATAGCTCGCCGTCTTTCGGGTGCATGTAACCACCGCGCACCTCGCCTGTATAACTCAGGTTAGACAGTGCTGCTTCGCCTGCACGTGGGTCGTAGACAAAACCGCCGCCATTCCAGAAAGCGACGTAGGTGTTTTCGTGCCTAAACGCCCTATACGTAGTCGGGTTGAAGTCGTCGTTCCACTGCTTGGCAGAAATAAGACCGTTAGTTACTACCTCGCCCTCGCCGCCAGACACAGCAACTAATCCATCAGGACCGGCGTACAGCAGGTATTCACCCATGTCGACAACGCTTCTGTCATTAACACAAGCCTGCGCTATGTCGAGCTTGACCGCTGTCATCGCACTGGGGTCAACGCCTGTTACAAAGTACGGTGCGCCATCTGTAAGAGCCACAATACCGTTGGTAACTGAACCAATAGCAACAATGTCTTCTTCGAGCGTTATCCGATAGTCGATAGGCCATGCGTGAGGTAGGAAAGGTTCACTAAGACAAAGACGTTTGCCCGTAAAACCAGCAAAAACGCCGTTAGCAACAGCGATAAGGCCAACAAGCGGCCCGTTAGGATATAAGCTCGTATCATCGTCTGGCGGGCCAATCCACGTGCCGCTAGGCAGCACTTCCCCAAGAGCAAATGACTGAGAGCTATCGTCGTACGTAGTTGTTGCAAAGGACACCTCCGCGACAAACTGAAACGTCGTGTTTGTACTACCTGTGTTTGATCTGTATATGCGCTTTTTAGCGCCCGTACCAAAATTGTAGTTGCCGCTCGGGTGCTCCGTCGACGGCATGGGAATTGTTACTGTTTCCGTATCAGTGCGTTCCAGCACATTACTCGCTGGGCTAGGCGGCCCTTCTTCGCCAAACGCAGTAACGAACGTATAGACGTACGCTACATCGTCAGGCGTTTGGGTGTCATCAGCGTCACCTGTTTTAGTGATGGTCGGAGCGGCTGATGGGGCTGGTACCCCAAGCCTAAAGCTAGAAGCTGGATAGCTTGAGCCAGCAACAATAGTCGTGGCCGTGCCCATTCGTGGGTAGTCTTCCCCCGTCCAGTAAAGACGGTCTAATGTGTCAGCAGGTATTGGACCCTGAACCACGGAGACTGCATCATCATTCCACTGCAACCAGTTAGTGTCACGGTAGAAGAAGATAGAGCGGCGTGAGCCGTTAGAAAGTGTAAACGTGTCAGAGTCTGAAGTAACTGGCTTCAAACGACCTGACTCAAAATCTATGTTTTCTGCTGTTTGAGCGAATTGCTCAGAAAGAAGTCTAGGGGAGACTCCGGGGGCGATACCACTAAAACTGTCGCGCTTGAAATACGCCATAGCTACCTCACTTCATGAGCAAGGTGACAATAAGCCCTGCCATACCGCCCAATAGCATTACCCCCAGAGTGAACAATCGCTTGTTCATTGTCTCTAGGGAGCCGTCGATGCGGTCCAGACGATTAAAAATTGTCTTAGACCGCTCTTCACACATAGCTTCGTGGGAAGCGATTCGGTTGATCGCCTCCCAGTATCGATCTATTGAGTCACTCTGACTCGATGACCTCGGCTGCGTCGTCACTGTTTTCACTTTTCACTCGCTGGCTGATTAGGGAAGCGAGGTTCGTGACTGACACTTCGTGGATCACGGCCTGTCTTCGAGCGCCAACCATCATGTCATTTGCTTGAGCATGTAGTGACAGCAACTCTTTTACCTCGTCAGAAAGATCGGCGATCTGGTACTCCACTTCGTCGATCGTTACAGTTTGGACTTGTGATCCATCAGTCATTTGCTAACTCCTATAGGATATAAACATCTACTCGATATTTTATTAGCTGTGCTAATTTTTGCAACCATTAGTTACCACCTAATGGGTTCGTAGCGTCAATGGCCATCCATAGGTCGTTCATATCACGCTCATACTTTTTTAGGCGATCGTTTACAGTACTAAGAGCGTCTAACTTACCCGACACCCGCAGTTCTGTTTCAGACGAAGTCTTCTCGACGGACGCTATCCGGTCTCGTATATCTAGCAGTTCCTGCTGTGCGTCCATAATCTGCATAAGGTTTGCGCCTAACTCGGCAAGTTTGCCCTGCAGATTCTCAACATCCGCCGCTGTCATAGCCTGCTCCATGTTCGACAGTTTGACGTCCATCGCCTGCAGTCGTGCGGCGTTCATCTCGCGCAAGTCATCGAACCGCGTAGCCAAACCTTCTGCTTGCGCTGTAGCTGCTATCACCGCCTCTGATTGTTCGTTTAACTGAGAAAAGAATTGGGACGCCGCCCAGATTCCGCCGCCGATTGTTGAGGCGAATGACAGCACAATAGCGATCCAAACGCCTTTTATCTGCGTGCCGCCTACATTTAACTCTAAGTCTTCAAGGGCCACCGTTTAAACACTCCTCTTGGTTTTCAGCGAACCAGCAACCACCTTCAGGCGAGGTGATCCAGAAATCGTCTGTTTCAGCTCTGGTAAGCACGTCCTCTGCGGCGACAAAATAATTACCCACCGTCAAGCCTTGGATCGTGCTACCGCCATCAAAAGACACCCATACAGCCTGCGTGTCTAGATCAAAGAAAACAGATGCCGCCTCTTCATAAGTAACACGCATGTCATAGGCCATGTCGTTGGCCTGCTCTAAAAGCGTCTCGTCTCCCGCAACGGCCATATACGCTGCCGCCGTTTGTATCGCGGCTTCTGTGTTCGACAACGCATCGTTGTATTCAGTAATGTCAGAGTCTGTAAGCGTGACGTCGTTAGCTGCCATAAACTCTTGCAGCTCCATTGCCTCTCGTTGATCCGGCGCTGCTTGAGCGTCCTGAGCCATTTCGTTAACAGTAGCGACCATAATGACCTGCTGAGCTGCCTCTACATAAGCATCGATCATGTCAGAAACAACATCCATAGCCTGATCGGCCTGATCTTGGAAGTACTCGTCCGCACCGGGGTCGTAGGTATAGGTAGCCGCAGCTACTGCAGCAACAGCTTGGTTGTATGCGTTTTGTTGCTCAGTAGTTATATGGCCATTTTCAGCCATAGCAGGCGCAATATCACCGTCCCATGCGTAGGAGGAACCACCAGCAATTGTCTTAATACCGTAGGCAAACGTATCGCGGATGCTTTGCGATGTGTCGACCAGATCATCAATCTCCGTCGCGTAGAGTGGAGCGGAAGCGATCGCTAATACTACGCCCGTCAGAACTCTCACCATCATTGCTGTTACCCCCAAGTAATAATGCGTCGTAAAACTCCTTATCTTCGTGATAGTCTGGAATCCACATTTCAGGGTTAGACTTTACTTCCAGTAGCGCCGTCTTCCCCACTAACAACCTACCGCCCCTAATAATCGGGCACGGGGTTGCACTCATAAACATAGCCCGCCATACCTGAGCGTTCTGGCACATCAAACTGACGGAGGCCACTTTCATTCCCATGTTTGAGAGCGTTATCGCATTTAGCCTGCGATTACATTCCTCGTCTTGTGTGTACTTACCCGACGAAATACCCACCGACATCAACTGCAAGCCCCCTGACAAAGACTTAAGACACGACTGCTGTCCGCTGCTCATAAGACTGGGGCTGACTGCTGTCGTAACGGGCATGGACCGTGAGCCAGCGCCGTTGTATGTCTTAGTCACATTGCCGTTATTTGAGTTCGACGTATTAAGGTCGCCCTCGATGTTCGTGTTATCTCCACCGTCATCAAAATCCGGCTCAAACTCGCCATCATCCCTTACTGGCGCTGGGTCTATATCTGGTACCGGTTCAATCTGCGCAAAAGCCAAACTTGGAACTAGTACTAGTATCAGTAGTCTTTTCATCCAATAGTCGCATCCGTAACAGTAAGATCAGGCGTTAAAACGCGAGTGCTTTCAGTCAAGGTGCCGCCAATCGAGTTCGCTAAATTAACGCTTGCGATGTGGCTGTTCACGGCGTTACCTGTACCGGCAATTTCAATCGTCCAGCTTGTTACCCCGCGTGAAGTCCAGAAAGAACCGCGAGCGCTTTGATAATCTGTTGCGTACAGGTAGGACTTGCTTCCCGCAGCATTAGGCTTCAGAAGGCACAAAAGCCACGTAGCCTCAGCGCCATCCTGCACACCGGCATTCAGCATCAATACACCGTCATCATCCGACACGGTCCATACAAAGCCTTCGGTGAGCAGGCGATCGTAAATGGCGCGTATATGGTCGCGTTTCTCAAGATCAGTAAGCGTCCCGTGCAGGTGCCACGGGTAAGTCCCTGAGTCTAAAGACGGCAAAGACGCCCAGAACAGCTCGTTGAACTCGGCGTCATCGATGCTTGTGACTGTCTCAAATGTAATCATAGGTCTGGCGGGTCCATTGGTACGCGAGCTAGGTTTGGGTTCTCTGCGATGTCTTCATCTATGCGATCTTCCATCTCATGGACTAAAGCCACCGTAGCTTCCATATCAATAACGCCGTTTGTCCTAATAATAGGTACACGAAAAGTAACCGGCATCTCCTGAGTTATGGATGGCGACCGGACTTCACCCTCAAGGTGAATAGCGTCTTCTGCTGGCGTGTCGTAAATCAACGTTCTCATGGCTTAACCGCTACCTTGATAGCCCCTGATCCATCCCACTCTGTGCTGATGTTGCTCATCTCAGTGGTGTCTAAGCCATTAGACCCACTCCATGACCACCGTCTGCCGTATCCGCCGCGAGTTGTTGTCGTTGACGATTCAGCAGTCGTCATCACTGTTGTAGTCCCGTTTGCTACGAACGAAATTCGCTCATATTCATTAGCGGGAACAGCCGCTGAGTAGACAACCTCAAACTGAAAGAACAAACCAGAAGACGCATTAACCCTTGCACACTCTTCGATAGCATTAAGGTTGACACCTCTTGCGTTGGATGGAGACGCGGAACCTGTACTGGTGTCGTCTTCAAACCCTCGCGTGGTTACATACGTCTCAGATAGAGTGCCTTGAGTCACGGTAACAACTGTAACTCCATAACAGCTACCAATGGCGGCTGCCCCTGACGCCGATCCCGCTACAGCGCGTATGTCTGCATCACCCAGAGAGACAGTAGAACCAGAGGTACCCCCCATCTCAACGTGGATGTCATTCAGCGATATAGCGCCAGAGGTCTGGAGAGCCATTAGTCAGTCCAAACTGCCGCGCAGATGTCCTGTACGAGCTGATCTTCGCCGGTAACAACCGTCGTCGTTTGAGTCTCAGTGCCGTCTTCAGCAACAGTTGTCTTATATCTCTCGAGGTTCTTAGTAACCTGAGTGGTAACCGGCAGTGAATCGTCATCCGAATCATCGAATGTGTGGTTGTACACAACCATAATGGTAGGGTCATCACCGGATGAATAAACCTCAACGCGCTGAACGCTACGTGTATTAATGATCGCCATTTTCAAGCTCCTTTATTCGCTTGTTTAAGGATTCAATTTGAGCGGATTGCTCTTTCATTGCTTCTACTAGCAAACCCACCACGTTCCCGTAATGTATTGCTAAATAAGCCTCTTTACTTTTTGGGTCGGCTGTTTCATAAACCGCTTCTTCAAGCACTTCTTGTAGCTGTTGTGCTATCAGTCCGGTAGAGCGAGAGCCGTCTTTTTTGTAGTTGAAGGTGACACCGTCTAGCTTTTTGACTTTTTCAAGCGCGTCAGGAATAACCTCAACATTTTCTTTCAGCCGTATATCTGACACTGAGCCGTAAGCAGTGACGTTGCCCGTAACAATCATGTTGCCCGCGTAATCAACTCGCATCCTTTCTTGCAGAGAACTACCAGCATCACCGGCATCTGTATCTGCATCGTTGGTATAGACAACAAACGCTCCTGAACCTTCGAGGCTTACAGCGTTTGCATCTGCGTTTTCTCCAACTTCCGCACCAATACGTACTTGAGGCGTTTCGTTGCTGTTAGAGTCTTTAAGCGCAAAATCAATAAAGACCTTTTGCTGACTCAGGTCACCGTTAGTAGCGCTGGTTCCCACGTGGTTGGTAAGCGTCAGAAGCGTAGAGCCAGTTGTTCCAGCCGTGTTTGTAAACTTCTCTATGAAAAGTTCGCGAGCATGAGCTTCGCCCGCTAAATGGAGGTTGCTGAATCGCTGTGTTGCTGTTCCCAAGCTAACTACGTCGGAAGCAAGCGCACCATTTCTAACAGGTGATATAACTCCAGATGTCTGGTGGAAACGAAGACCAACACCAGAAGATCCTTGAGATTGGATAAACAGAGAGTCGTTACCCTCAATTCCAAGATGACCTACGGGACTGCCAGCGTATCTTATGGTTACAACATCACCGTTGCTATCTCTATCAAAGTAACCTGATACGCCACTTGCTCTGTGGGCATAGACGTATCCACCACCATTTAGCGTTACTGCATTATCACCATTAGCCGCACTAGCACCGACTATGAGTCGTCCTGACGAATCCATCATCATCTTCTGATCGCCAAGGATCTCCCATCGGAACTCACCAGTAGTGTGGCTTCGCAGAATGTTGCTTGCGCCTATACCTCTTACATAGATACCTGCGTTGCCTGTGCCGACATTTGACAGGTACGCAAAGCCGTCTGATCTATCCAGACTAAAGTTGCCCTGTGTCGAAAGATCATCCGAACTCTTAAGTGTGCCAGTAACGTGCAGTTTTTGTGCATGATTACCAGACGATCCAATACTTACATTGCCACCGCCAAGTGCGAGTACCACCCTGTCACTTGAGTACCAGTTAAGTGCCGCCATGCCGCCACTGGAGTCCATGATGAGATAGCCACCGTCATCAGTCCCTGCCTTAATGTTTGGCTGTCCTGTATAGCGATTAATGTTTAGGGCGGGACCGTTAAGCGTAGGGTCTATAGTGACGGTTTTGAAAGCGGCGTTGGTGCTAGAGTCAATGACCTGAGTGGTACCGACCTTGTAGCCTTGGTTAGCTGTGATTGAACCCGCAAAGTAGTTTTCTACATCATCGGCAATGTAGACGCCCCAAGAGGTAGTGGGTCTCGTGCCTGCGTAGTTGCCGTAGTACAGGTAGCCATTGGCGACGGTGTGTGAGTCATCCGCGTCGTTTTCGTCGTACTCTGCACGGAAAACAAAAGCGTTGGTGATGCTAATGTCATGATCTGCCGCCGTATCATTATCAAGCTGTATCTCGCCCCAGACAGCGGTAAGGTTACTTAGGTCTGAGTTTTGAGTGGTTGTTACCTGTGCAAATGATTTAACGCCTGTTAGGTTGGTTCCTGTGAAACTCGACGTGCTATACCCCATCGCGTTGAAGTAACCACCATAGACGTTACTTGTCTGACCAGTCCCGCTAGAGACGTCCTGACCAATACCGTAGATGCCCATGACGCTCGACACGGTGCCAGCGTCGTGGTGGGCTGTTGCGTTTGGCTGAATTCCGCGCACGTTGGTAACTTGGTTGCCGGCTCCAAAATTATCTGCCCGCGCTGAAATGCTAGCGCCATCAATAAGGTCAGAGTCGCCACTCGCTCGCACGTCAGCATAAATGCCGTAGAAGCGATGCTCATGAGACGTGTTACCACCTGTTGCAGATGAGTCAGCGTCGATATATAAGCCAGCGTGGATTCTGTCTGTCGTACAGGCGTCACTGCCAGTTGCGTTGTAATCAATATGGAAGCCATAAAACGGTGTGTTTGCCGTGCTGTCAGTTGCCGTCAGCTTCATGCCGCTTGATTGGCTATGCGCGATTGTGGTCCTTGGTAGCGTTACTCCATCCGTTAGGTTTTGGAAATATGCCCCTGTCGTGCTGACATAGAACTTACGCGAACCGCCAGCAATTAAGCCGACCTGATCTGCGCCTATGTAGCCCAGACCCGTGTTTGTATCTCCGCTAAACGAGAATCGTGGGACGCTGCTTGAAGCCGTTCCTGCCGCTTTGATATTTCGATCCGAATCGATTACCTCTGTGCCATTCACTTGATAGGCGTGACCAGAAGTGAGGTTGAGGTGTCCGTAGCTTTGAACCGTTGTATAGCCTTCGCCGACCTGTAATATGCCGCCATTTGTAGCACCTTCTAGCGCACGGTGACCGCTGAATAAGATACGGTTGTTGCCGCCAGCAAAGCGTATTTCTACATCGTTACCTTCAAGTGTTACGTCTTTGGTGAAGTAGCCGGTTCCCTTAACAACAAGGGAGCCTGTATTGCTGTTGTTGCCAACCGTGACGCCGCCGCCATCTGGGTTTAGGTGTAAGTCAGACGTAGCACCGTTGACACGCGCCATGATTTCGTTGGAATCCATGACCACGTTTGCGTCGTTATCTGGTCCTATTTGAAAGGCATGGGCAGTAGACGATACGGAGGCGTCAGAGGTACTGGTCAGGCGAATCTGCGGCGCAGTAATATGTCTACTGCTGTCGATGACGGTTGTGCTGTTTACCGCGAAGCCCGTGTTGGTATAGAAGACACCGCTGGTGTTTACGCCGAGAACAGATGTGCGAGAGGTTCCCCCAATATCAGTAACCAGTCTGAACCCCTGATGGTGATAGACGGTGAGCGCTGGCGAAGTGCCAGAGCGGTTCATCTGGATGTCTTGGTTGGATATTAGGTCAGTGGTTGCTGATACGTGCGAACCCGCACTTATAGCACCACTGCTAGTAATAGCGCCCGAGGAGATAGTACC